>Ga0209013_10004861_pt1 | contig 11698 bp, 7 predicted proteins | sample Cruoilmetagenom2_FD_187291 | JGI IMG/M metagenome (GOLD analysis project Ga0209013, IMG submission 187291) | Oil polluted marine microbial communities from Coal Oil Point, Santa Barbara, California, USA - Sample 2 (SPAdes) (version 2) | ecosystem: Environmental > Aquatic > Marine > Oil seeps ...
GCCAGTTCGTGTCGACCTTCCTCCGTGCACTCAGCATTGCTGAAACCGACGAGGAGATCATTGCGTTGCTCGGCGACTCGGATCTCGTTCGCAACACGCTTGAGAAGGACCCGACATCAACCAAGGACGAGGCACTGCTCGATCTGTATCGCAAGCTTCGTCCAGGCGAACTCACCACGGTTGAGTCCGCTAGAAGCCTCATCAAGACGCTGTTCCGTACGCCAAAGCGCTACGACCTCACGCGTGTTGGTCGCTACAAGGTGAACCAGAAGCTCGGTGGAGATGCCTCCATGGAGCTGATGGACAACTTCAGGGCTGACGAGCAGGGTCTCATCACCGATGATGACATGGTTGCGACGATCAAGTATCTGATGAACCTCAAGCAGGGGACCGACGGCTATCGGATCGATGACATCGACAACTTCCAGAACAGGCGCATCCGCACCGTGGGAGAGTTGATCCAGAATCAGATCCGTGTTGGACTGACCCGCCTCGAGCGTGTTGTACGTGAGCGGATGACCACACAGGATCCCGAAGCGATCACGCCTCAGACGCTGATCAACATCCGTCCGGTGGTTGCATCGATCAAGGAGTTCTTCGGAACGTCACAGTTGAGCCAGTTCATGGATCAGCCAAATCCGCTCGCATCGATCACTCACCGTCGTCGTCTCTCGGCGCTCGGCCCTGGTGGCCTTTCGCGTGAACGCGCAGGCTTCGAGGTTCGAGACGTGCATCCGTCACACTACGGACGCATGTGCCCGATCGAGACTCCAGAGGGTCCAAACATCGGTCTCATCGGATCACTTGCTTCCTATGCACGTGTCAACCGGTTCGGATTCATCGAGACGCCGTACCGTCGTGTGACGAAGGGGAAGGTGTCGAAGACCAACATTGACTACCTGACCGCTTCCGAAGAAGAAGGTCACGTCATTGCTCAGGCCAACGCGCCGCTCGACGCTGACGGCACGTTCAGCAAGGACCGTGTGCTGGTCCGCAAGACAGGCGGAGAGGTCGACACCATCGCAGCCGACCAGGTCGACTACATGGATGTGTCACCGAAGCAGGTTGTGTCAATTGCAACCTCGCTGATCCCATTCCTTGAGCATGACGATGCAAACCGCGCCCTGATGGGCTCGAACATGCAACGCCAGGCTGTTCCGCTCATCACCTCGGATGCGCCGCTCGTCGGTACCGGTATGGAAGAACGCGCAGCAAAGGACTCGGGTGAGGTCATCGTTTGTACCGTCAACGGTCAGGTCGTTGAGGTAACAGGCACTGAGATCGTGGTCAAGGAGGCGGGTGCCAACAAGAAGCACACCTTCCCGCTCGACAAGTTCCAGCGTTCCAATCAGGGCACCTGCATCAACCAGAAGCCGATCGTCGCTGAAGGCGACAAGGTGAAGGTTGGCGATGCCCTTGCCGATGGGGCGTCAACAGATGGTGGCGAACTCGCACTTGGACGGAACCTCATGGTTGCGTTCATGCCGTGGGATGGCTACAACTTTGAGGACGCGATCATCATCTCGGAGAACCTCGTTAAGGACGACGTTCTTTCGTCGATCCACATCGAGGAGCACGAGATCGAGGCTCGCGACACCAAGCTCGGTGCAGAGGAGATCACGAGAGACATTCCGAACGTCGCTGAAGAAGTCCTCATGGATCTCGACGAGCGCGGCATCATCCGCATCGGTGCCGAAGTCGGCCCGGGCGACTATCTCGTCGGAAAGGTCACGCCGAAGGGTGAAACCGAGCTGACACCTGAAGAGCGTTTGTTGCGTGCCATCTTCGGAGAGAAGGCTCGCGAGGTTCGCGACGTCTCCCTGAAGGTCCCGCATGGCGAGTCAGGCAAGGCAATCGCGGTCAAGGAATTCAGCCGTGAGGACGGATATGACCTTCCTCCTGGAATGAACGAACTGGTCCGTGTGTACGTTGCCAAGCAGCGGAAGATTTCGGCCGGTGACAAGCTTGCAGGACGCCATGGAAACAAGGGTGTCATTGCAAGGATCCTTGCCGAAGAGGACATGCCTCATCTCGCAGACGGTACTCCGGTCGACATCATCCTGTCGCCTCTGGGAGTTCCATCCCGGATGAACCTTGGCCAAGTGCTTGAAACGCACCTCGGCTGGGCCGCTGCAACCGGCTGGGAAGCCTTCGACGATCTCGAGAGCCCCGCATCTGGTGGTGCCGAACCGTGGACACGGATCGCAACACCGGTCTTTGATGGAGCCCACGAGGACGAGGTGCTGAAGGTTCTGTCTGAATCCCGCGCCAACCGTGACGGTCTCCAGATCATCAATGGTGAAGGCAAGACTCAGCTCTATGACGGCCGAACGGGCGATCCTTTCGATTCGCTCATCACGGTCGGTTACATGTACATCCTCAAACTCGTCCACCTCGTTGATCACAAGATCCACGCACGGTCGACCGGTCCATACTCCATGATCACCCAGCAGCCGCTCGGCGGTAAGGCCCAGTTTGGTGGCCAGCGCTTCGGTGAAATGGAAGTCTGGGCACTTGAAGCATATGGCGCTGCGTATGCGCTCCAGGAGCTTCTGACGATCAAGTCTGATGACGTCCGAGGACGCGTCAAGGTGTACGAAGCCATCGTCAAGGGTGAGAACATCCCTGAGCCGGGCATCCCTGAGTCATTCAAGGTGCTCATCAAGGAGATGCAGTCACTTGGACTCAACGTCGAAATGCTGTCTGCCGGTGAGGAAGTCGAACTCAAGGATCTTGAGGACGACGTTTTCCGAACCGCGGCAAGTCTCGGGATCGATATCTCTCGCCCCGAGCGCCCCGACGCAGACGTAATCCTTTGAACAAGTCGACGACAGATTTACAGAGCGGGAGCAACTAAGTGCCACAGCTTTTTGATGAACTGAAGATCAGCCTCGCGTCGTCGGACCAGATTCGTTCTTGGTCCTATGGCGAGGTGAAGAAGCCGGAAACGATCAACTACCGGACGCTGAAACCTGAAAAGGACGGCCTGTTCGACGAACGTATCTTCGGTCCCACCAGGGATTGGGAGTGCTACTGCGGAAAGTACAAGCGTGTGCGATTCCGCGGTGTCGTTTGCGAGCGATGCGGTGTTGAGGTCACGAGGGCCAAGGTGCGCCGTGAGCGCATGGGTCACATCGAGCTTGCTGCTCCCGTAACCCACATCTGGTTCTTCAAGGGTGTTCCGAGCCGTCTCGGCTACCTCCTTGACATGTCGCCGAAGGATCTTGAAAAGGTCATCTACTTCGCCGCTTACCTCGTCACAGAGGTGGACGCCGACAAGCGGACCAAGGACCTCCCTGATCTTGAGGAAGCTGCTCGTCATGAGCGCGTCCTCATATCTGAGGAGCTTGAGGAGTGGAAAGAATCCAGGCTCGAGCGCCTCGAAGGCGAGCTCGCTCAGATGGAGGATGCCGGCGCCAAGCCGAACGAGATCTCTGCTCGCAAGAAAGAAGTTGAGCGCGAGATCAAGGACCGTGACGAGCGTGCACAGGTCGAAATAGACCTCCTCGACGAGGCATTTGACACCTTCAAGGCCATGAAGCCGCGAGAGCTCGTCGAATCCGAGCAGTTGTGGCGTGAGATCGTCGACCGTTACGGCGAGTATTACACCGGCGGCATGGGCGCTGAGTTCGTCAAGGATCTGATCAGCCGGATGGATCTGCAGGCAGAGGTCGCGCTTCTCCGCGAGAACCTCGTTGACCCAAGAAGCCAGCAGCGTCGCCAAAGGGCACAGAAGCGCCTGAAGGTTGTCCAGCCATTTGCAGATGGCAAGAACGATCCAACGGGGATGATCCTCGAAGCCGTTCCTGTCATCCCACCGGACCTTCGTCCAATGGTGCAGCTCGACGGTGGCCGTTTCGCCACGTCGGACATGAACGATCTGTATCGCAGAGTGATCAACCGCAACAACCGTCTCAAGCGTCTGATCGACCTTGGAGCGCCAGAGATCATCGTCAACAACGAGAAGCGGATGCTTCAGGAATCAGTTGATGCCCTCTTCGACAATGGTCGTCGTGGTCGCGCCGTGACGGGGCCGGGCAACCGTCCTTTGAAGTCACTGTCGGACATGCTGAAGGGAAAGCAGGGTCGCTTCCGTCAGAACCTTCTTGGAAAGCGCGTTGACTACTCAGGTCGTTCAGTGATCGTGGTTGGACCGCAATTGCGTCTTCACCAGTGTGGTCTACCAAAGATCATGGCGCTCGAGCTCTTCAAGCCGTTCGTGATGAAGCGCCTTGTCGATCTCGATGTTGCGCAGAACATCAAGGCTGCAAAGAGAATGGTCGAGCGTCGCCGTGCCCAGGTGTGGGACGTACTCGGTGACGTGATCCAGGAGCACCCTGTGCTCTTGAACCGTGCGCCTACGTTGCACCGTCTGGGTATCCAGGCTTTCGAGCCCGTGCTGATCGAGGGCAAGGCAATCCAGTTGCACCCACTCGTGTGTGAAGCGTTCAACGCTGACTTCGATGGTGATCAGATGGCTGTCCACCTGCCGCTCTCGGCGGAAGCCCAGGCAGAGGCACGCATCTTGATGCTCTCGTCAAACAACGTGCTTTCGCCTGCGAACGGTCGTCCGATCGTCACCCCATCCCAGGACATGATCATTGGCATGTACTACCTGTCGGCGGTCAAAGAGGGCGCAAAGGGAGAAGGTCGTGCCTTCTCAGACGTTGACGAAGCTGTCATGGCCTATGAGAACGGCGATATCGATCTTCATGCCCGCATCAAGGTGCGGGTTGGCTGGCTCGCAGGTGAGGCAGCTCTGCACGCTGAACTCAAGCCGATGCTCAAGGATCTCATCGATGATGCGCCTGTGTCGAGCGACGGTCTCACCGAGACCACAGTCGGGCGGGCGATTATGAACGGTGCGTTCCCACCTGGGTTCCCATATGTCAATGCTGTGCTCATCAAGTCCGATGTCCGGACGATTGTCGAAGAGGTGATTCACACCTACGACAAGCCCGATGTGGCCAACACCCTTGACAACATCAAGTCGCTTGGGTTCCGATTCGCTACAAAGGCCGGTCTCACGATCGGTCTGCAGGACGTCAAGACTCCACCTGAGAAGAAACAGATTCTCGCCTCATTTGAGGACAGGGCCGCAAAGGTCGAGAGCCTGTATCAGAAGGGTGTAATCACTGACGACGAGCGTCGTTCAGAGCTGATCGAGATCTGGACCGTTGCAACCGACGAGGTGAAGGATGCCATGCAGGAGACCCTGCAGGAGGATCCGTTCAACCCAATGGACATGATGGTTCGCTCAGGGGCACGAGGCAATATCATGCAGCTCCGTCAGATCGCTGGCATGCGTGGACTGGTGGCAAACCCGAAGGGTGACATCATCCCGCAGCCGATCAAGGCGAACTTCCGTGAAGGTCTTACCGTTCTCGAGTACTTCATCTCGACGCACGGTGCCCGAAAGGGACTCGCCGATACGGCGCTTCGCACGGCAGACTCGGGATATCTGACTCGTCGTCTTGTGGACGTGAGCCAGGAGATCATCATCCACGACGAAGAGACTGAAGATCCAGGTCTTCCGGTCACGATTCGTCAGGACGGTGAGCCGGTCCGCCATCTACGGAACAAGATCATCGGCCGTGTCCTAGCCGAAGACGTCAAGATCGGTCGGGCGCTCGCTGCGTTGCCCGACGGTCGCAAGCTCCGTGCAGGGTTCGTACTTGACCGCGAGGCGGTCAACGGGATCCAGGAGGTTGAAGAGGTCGAAGAGGTCAGGGTACGCTCGCCGTTGACCGATGAGAGCAAGTACGGGATCTCCCAGATGTCCTACGGCATGGATCTTGCCACAGCCGCAATGGTCGAACCGGGAACTGCTGTGGGAATCATGGCTGCCCAGTCGATCGGTGAGCCGGGTACACAGCTCACAATGCGTACGTTCCACACTGGCGGTATCGCTGGTGAGGACATCACGCACGGTCTGCCTCGTGTCACCGAGCTCTTTGAAGCCCGGCGTCCAAAGGGTGTTGCTCTTCTGTCCGAAGCTGGCGGTGCCGTCAAATTCGAGACAGACGAGGACAACGGCCAGCGTTCGATAGTGGTGGTCGACGGTGACGAGGACGTTGTGTCCTACGACCTGTCGATCCGTGCGCGACTGCGCGTATCTGAAGGCGACATCATCGAGCCAGGAACACAGCTCACGGAGGGTCCACTGGATCCGAAGGAAGTGCTTGCGATTCAGGGTGTCCGAGCTTGTCAGCGCTACCTCGTGGACCAAGTCCAAGAGGTGTATCGCTCACAGGGTGTGGATATTCACGACAAGCACATCGAGCTGATCGTGCGCCAGATGCTGCGCCGGGTTCGCATTGCGAACCCAGGCGAAGGCCCATGGCTCCCCGCAGAGCTCGTCGATGGCCAGGTATTCCGCGACCAGAACCGTGAACTTGTCGAAGATGGCAAGCAGCCGGCAGAGGGTCGTCCGGAACTCATGGGAATCACCAAGGCGTCTCTAGCTACCGATTCGTGGCTGTCCGCTGCATCGTTCCAGGAGACGACACGGGTGCTCACCGAGGCATCGCTGAACTCCAAGTCTGACTACATGCGTGGTCTGAAGGAGAACGTGATCATCGGTAAGTTGATCCCTGCCGGAACCGGTTCGGACGCCTATCAGGCGATCCAGCCGATGCTTCCCGATGCAGAGGTACCAACCGCTGCTGGACTCTTCGGCGACGTTGACATCGAGTCTGTCGAGGACACGTTGCCAGCCGATCCGGCTGAGTGGCTTGCATCCCTCGGTGCTGCATCACCTGCTGCGCCAGCGGGAGCCGAAGACTCAAGCGAGTAACCGGGAACGCTTTGCGTTCCTTGGGAGTGCTTCGCACTCCACGACATATGCACAAGCAGAGAAGGGCGGCCACTCGGTCGCTCTTCTCGCGTGGGCTCCACAACCCAGGGTTGCGGCACCCACATATGGGTGTGGGGGCCCAGAGAATGTGCGGTGTTGGGAACCCAGGGTTGTGGAGCCCGCATATGGGTCTGGCAACCCTGGGTTGCTGGACCCGCATATGGGTGTGGGGGCCCGGATTCGGGGTTTACTCGGTGACGATTGTGCGCCAGTCCGGGGGGAGTGCGGCGGGTGGCTGCCAGAGTTCGATGCGGTTGCCCTCAGGGTCGATGACGTATCCGAAGTCGCCGTACTCGGAGTGCTCCCCGTCGGCGGCCTCGTTGCCGTTGCTCTTGAGTTGGGCGAGCATTGCATCGAGGTCTCGGACCCGAAAACTGAGACTGAACGCAGCCGGGCGCTTCCCGTCCTTGCCTGGTTCATCCGAGTAGACACTCCATAGGTTATGAGCACCACCAGAGTCATCTGGATGCGTGAGTGGGAAGAGCCCTCCCCACCACTCCTCATGGAGATTGATCCCGAGATTGTCCCGGTACCAACCTGCCAGACCCTCGCGATCTGTCGCTCGCATGAAAAGGCCACCTATTCCAAGCACTCGTTCCATGTCGCACCTCCGTGGCGAACCGTAAACCCTTGACCGTCCACCGTCCACCGTCCACCGCCGACGGTTGACGGCTACGTACTTCGTGCTTCCTACTACGTTCTGCCCATGCTCAAGTTCCCGCTCTTCGGAATTCCCGTCGGTGTGCATGTCACGTTTCTATTCATCGCCTTGTTGGGAGCGATGACTTACAGCGGCATTGACATCGCCATTTGGACCGCAGCGGCATTCGTCTCGATCCTGCTCCACGAGATGGGTCATGCGCTGACCGCGAGGAAATTCGGCGCAAAGGGGATCGCTGTCACGCTCTATGGACTGGGCGGCGTGACGAACTTCCGCCACGGGTTACAGATGAGTCATGGTCGTTCGTTCCTGATCTCCGCTGCGGGCTCTGCTTCCGGCATCGTTGCTGGTGGTGCACTTCTGCTCGCGGCCCGCAACGGAGTGTTCGATGGCGTGTCGCACGAGATGGCCGTCTTCCTCGATTCGTTCATCTTCACTGCGCTCGTGTGGGGTGTGCTCAACTGGATCCCAATCGTCCCGCTTGATGGTGGCCACATGGTCGAGAGTCTGGCGGCGATGGTGAGCGAGGAACGGGCTCCCCTGATCAGTCAGGTGATCACGTGGACCACGGTTGCGATCGTTGCGCCGTTGGCGTATCTCAACGGGTACCAGTTTGCGGCCATCATCGTGGTCATGTTCGCCTTCAGCGGACTCCGTGAGTACCGGGCGAAGGCCGAGCGACAGAAGGCAAAGTCGAGGCTTCCGGCCGATCCACAACCGGCACCTCCGGCAGATCCGACACCACAGACCCCTCCACCTGAGTTCCCGATTTAGGAGACCGCTGAATAATGCATGTCAGTCATCTCGGTAAGCACTCATCACTACTCGCTCTGGCCGACGCTCCGCCATTCCGCCACCAGGAGTGACGGATCCTCGCCCTTTGTGACTGGCGCGCCTGATCGCCGATCTGACCAACGGTATCAATCAACAGCCGTCCTAGACGGCGGAGAGGTAGGCGGGACCGAACTACCGTGGGTGGATGATCGCGATTGTCCCTGGGGACCTGCCCACAAAGGATGAACTGGTTGAGTTGTACAGCGCTGTGGGGTGGACGGCGTACACGAAGGATCCGGAACAGCTCGCGATGGCTGTGGCGAACTCGACCTACGTCGCTGGTCTGCGCGCCGATGGGCGGCTCGTCGGCATCGTGCGGGGGATGTCGGATGAGGTCTCCGTCTTCTACCTTCAGGACATCATCATCCACCCGGATCATCAGAGACGGGGACATGGCAAGGAAATGCTCGACCACGTTCTTGACCGGTTCGCCCATGTCCGTCAGAAGGTGCTCCTCACCGACGATGAAGCTCGTCAACATCGCCTGTATCGCTCGGCTGGCTACCGAGACGTGAGAGAGGTCGACACGCTTCACGCGTTCGTCCGGTTCGAGACGCCCCAGTAGTCGCGCAGATGGCTACGACCTCGGGCGAGCGTACGCTCCTTGCGCGACAGCGACAAGCTTGTCGTCTGTCCCCTCGATCCACAGCTCGACGGTCCCGACCACCCGCTGACTGCTCACCGAGTCAATGCGAGCTCGACCAACGAGATCACCGTTTCGGGCGGGCCGAAGGAAGCGGATCGACATCTCACTCGTGACAGCCATGGCTTCGAGACCGATCACGGTGAAGGTTGCGAACCAGAGTGCGGTGTCTGCTGTGGCGAAGATCGTTGGCCCGCTGATGTAGCCACCTGGACGCAGCACGGCCTCGTCGTACGACCATCGAGCAACTGCGTGCCGGTCTCCAAGCTCTCGACATTCCATGCCATCGCGAGTCGCTGCGGGGAACGCCTCAGCGAGAAATCTATTGACCTGCTCCACTGTCGGAATTCGCATCGCATCGACGCTAGTCGACCTGGCCAGAGATGGTTTGCTTCACGCGCACACGAAACTCGCGGAACCAAGTTGAGAACCAAGTTGAGAACCAAGACTCCATGACCTCGTACTCTCTTGGCTCTTGACTCTTCTTCTGTGCGTTACGACGTGACCTCCCTATACTCGCATCTGGTTATCCCAGCCGAGCCCGCCGTTACCCGGAGGCATCCCAGGATTCTGTCTTGAGACGCTGTTGTATCGGAAGAGGTTCACACAAGGGATCGGTCCTGTTGTGCAATTCGCATCGGGCCGATTTTTCGTTCGTCAGAACTCCGATACCCGAGTGACGGGTCGGTGTGCGCCGAAGAGAGAGAAATAGAGAAAAGTGCCAACCGTACAGCAGCTGGTCCGCCAGGGCCGGAAGCCGAAGCCGAAGAAGCAGAGGACAGTCGGTCTTGCCGGCTCGCCTCAACGACGTGGCGTATGCACGCGTGTGTACACCGTTACCCCGAAGAAGCCGAACTCGGCCCTTCGCAAGGTCGCGCGTATCCGTCTGTCATCAGGAGCGGAAATCACCGCCTACATTCCCGGCGAAGGTCACAACCTCCAGGAACACTCGATCGTTCTCGTCCGTGGTGGACGTGTGAAGGATCTTCCTGGTGTTCGATACAAAGTCATTCGTGGAGCGCTCGATGCCGCTGGTGTCGACGGCCGTAAGAAGGCCCGTTCACGCTATGGCACAAAGAAGGATTCGTAAATGCGTAGAGCACCCGCTGAAGTACGCAAGCTCAATCCGGACCCGATCTATCAGTCGGTTTTGGTGACGCAGATCACGAACAAGATCCTCTTGAAGGGCAAGAAGGGCGCCGCACGTCGCATTGTGTATACCGCAATGGATATCGTCGAGCAGCGCACAGGCTCAGAGCCCCTTCCGATCCTCAAGCGTGCTATCGACAACGTGCGACCGACCCTCGAGGTCCGGTCACGTCGCGTTGGTGGCTCGACCTATCAGGTTCCCGTCGAGGTCCGTCCGCGTCGTGCACAAACGCTGGCCGTACGTTGGCTCGTTGATTTCGCTCGCAAGCGTCGCGAATCAACAATGGCCGACAGACTCGCCAACGAAATTCTCGATGCCGCAAACCGTACCGGTGCTGCTGTCAAGCGCCGTGAAGACGTCCACAAGATGGCGGAGTCCAACAAGGCCTTCGCTCACTATCGCTGGTAAGACAACATGGCACGCACCATCCCACTAGATACAGTTCGCAATATCGGAATCATGGCTCACATTGACGCGGGCAAGACAACGATTACCGAAAGAATCCTCTACTACACCGGTCGCACATACAAGATCGGTGAGGTGCATGAGGGCGCAGCTGTTATGGACTGGATGGAGCAGGAGCAGGAGCGTGGCATCACGATAACGTCTGCTGCCACGACCTGTGAGTGGGACAAGCACACGATCAACATCATCGATACACCCGGACACGTCGATTTCACCGTCGAAGTGGAACGGTCGCTACGCGTGCTCGATGGCGCAGTGGCCGTGTTCGATGCAGTGTCAGGCGTTGAGCCACAGTCAGAGACGGTGTGGCGTCAGGCGGACAAGTATGGAGTTCCCCGAATCTGTTTCATCAACAAGATGGACCGGATCGGTGCTGACTTCTTCGCTTCCACCCAGTCCATCGTCGATCGACTCGGTGGAAACCCGGTAGCTATCCAGATTCCTATTGGTGCCGAATCAGATTTCAAGGGTGTTGTTGACCTCGTTGAGATGAATGCGATCGTCTGGAAGGACGATGAAGGTTCGGAGTTCGAGGTCGTCGATATCCCATCCGAACTCGTCGAGCAGGCCGAGGAATGGCATCACAAGATGCTTGACGTGGTCGCTTCTGAGGATGAGGACCTCATGGAGAAGTACCTCATGGAGGAGGATCTGTCTGCGGACGAGATTCGCTCAGTCATTCGCAAGGGAACGATCGCTCGCGATTTCGTTCCTGTGATGCTGGGAACTGCGTTCAAGAACAAGGGCGTTCAACCGCTCCTTGATGCTGTCATCTCCTACCTCCCAAGTCCGGCTGAGCTGCCTGCAATGGAGGGCTTCAAGCCTGGGCACGAAGAGGACACGCTGGAGAGAATGCCGTCAGATGACGAAGCATTCTCTGCGCTCGCCTTCAAGATCATGTCCGATCCCCATGTGGGAAAGCTCACCTACTTCCGTGTCTACTCAGGCACGGCGGACAAGGGTGACAGCGTCATCAACACAACGACCGGCAAGAAGGAACGCTTCGGAAGACTGCTCCGCATGCATGCTGCAAAGCAGGAAGATATCGCCGAGATCCATACTGGCGACATCGTGGCTGCGGTTGGGATG
>Ga0209013_10004862_pt1 | contig 11697 bp, 7 predicted proteins | sample Cruoilmetagenom2_FD_187291 | JGI IMG/M metagenome (GOLD analysis project Ga0209013, IMG submission 187291) | Oil polluted marine microbial communities from Coal Oil Point, Santa Barbara, California, USA - Sample 2 (SPAdes) (version 2) | ecosystem: Environmental > Aquatic > Marine > Oil seeps ...
TTGCTGCAATCGATAATCCCCTTTTAGCTCGACGTCTTTCCACCACACTCTTCCACCCATTGATTTTTCTTTAGGACGATCAATCCCGTTATGAGCAATTGTTTCGATTATTTCCAATGGGTCGTCCCCTAAAATTGACTGCAATATCTCACTGTCCCTGAACAATGCACAGACAGCAATTACATTCGCCCAACCAGATAAAGTCCTGCCTTTTTCGATTTGAACTAGTGTTTTCTTGGAAATCCCCATAATTTCAGCCATCTTATCTTGTGAATAATTTTTCTCTAACCGAATCATCCTGATTTTACTGGAAATTAGCTGAATAACTTGTTGTCTATTTATCATAATACCTCCTATAAAGTTACATATTATATCAATTAGTGTAATATTACACTACTGAAACGTAACTTACAATACTGAAATCTACAGAATCATCGTATAAAGTAAAAGAAACCATACGAAGTGAATTCCTCACTTCGCATGGTTTCTCTTTCTGGGCATTGTATGGTAATTTTGTGTTCGTTTCTCCCCGATTACCATCTGCACTACTGGATTATATTCTGACATGCTATATTTGTTGACATAATAACAGGATTGGGTAGTGATTAACTTACACTACATTATTCCATAAAGCTGACCTGTTAAGGCAGCGGGTTCTGCAACTAAAGCACCCGTTAGTTGAAGAAGACTTATTTTAGAATTGATACTCACTGTGACAAAAAAAGTGACGGGTTTCTCCGTTTAATTTAGCTTATCTAGTTTATCAGAAATATTACTAAGTATTTTGTTCTTTTCCTGCTGTATTTTTAAGAATTTAATCAAAAACCAAATTACAAATACAATTGGGACTATGGTAAACAAGATACTTAAGATTGGTAAAATAGCAAATACAGAATCACCAGTCATTGATAAGCCAACTCTCTTTTTTTGAAAATTATACCATAAAAGGAATGTGTTACGATAGTACCTTTGTAGCTTGTTCAACTAACCCATCAATTGAACAAGAACCTGAATGATCCTCCGTAAAACTTCGATTTTACTTTTTCAACTGGATGTATCACGTACACATCCTGGGTTGAGATAATATCCGGATTGGGAAGTAACAGGGGCTTTAAGTCAATAAAAAAGTGGCATTTTAAGGCAGCTGGTTCTTCAACTAAAGCACCCTTTAGTTTAAGTGCATTTGTTCACAATCTCTAACACTAATTATTCAATATCACTTGAATATCGATTGTTTAGATGATGAGCAGTAACTTTGTTTGGTGGGATTTTTTCTCCGCAATTCATTGTTACACCTTCTATTGGACACGTTGCCAATTCAACTACAAATGAACCACCCCATCTGTTGAATCGGAAAGTAATTAAATCTATATTCTTTTCATTATTCCGTCCTTGCCAGCTATTGAAAGTTGCAGTTTTCAGTACCTAACTTACCTACCGCCAGGCCCCTTTCTTGTGACTAGGACTTCTATACTTGCAACATTGATAAATACACTCAAAAAGGTATCTGTGTGGATACTTTTAGTAAAGAGGAAAAGTGTCTACATCCGATGAAAGAAATCTTTATATGATAAGTTTTGATCCAAGGAAAAGTATCAACACTTCTTTCTAAAACGAGTAGGTAATCTACTGATTTTTTTCTAATTATATCAACACTTTTGTGATCTATGCCTTACTAATTAAATTGAGGTTAATCAGTACCAATCTTTCTGGTGTTTAGATGTAAAGGTTATTATTAACATGATATATTTTTTGATTTTTAAAAAAGTATTCATTCTATGTGCTTTGGATCTTAAAGGTCCTAAAAGGGTTAAAATTTTTAATTAGCGGAGGGCTATACTTATTTAGATTCATAATAAGAATTAATATTAGGAATGAATAATTCAAATACATAATAAGATTCATTAGCAAATTATATAAATAGAATTGGACTTTGAAGGTCCTTGGTATGACTGACTTTTAGCATTTACCCTTAATTACCTATAAAGATTATATGCTGGTATACATTAATAAGATTAAGCTTAACTTCTAAGATTCATACAAATTCTGTGGATTTTCATCTTAATAGATAACATGTCAGCATACAGGAAAAAATTCTTACCCCAAAAGTAGTTAAAAAAGACTGTCTCACTGTAAATTTCACAATATCTTGTGAGTGAGTGAAAGTGTGCAATGCAATTTATTTCGATTTTTAAAAAATAGCATAACAAATAGGCGTTCTATACAACGATAAAACACCAGAATTTTACATTATAATATTTGAAAATGAAATGAGTAACGTGTTAAAGAAAAAATGGGTATAGAAAATAACAGATTAATAGAACTTTTAAAAATCGCAATCTACATCTTGGAGTTGGTTAGGTTGTAGTAAACCAAATGCGCGTAAACGGTCCCTATGTTCACGGATCTCTTTAGGCATTTCTGTTTTTTTAGTGCTGGAGTAAGACTTAGAAATTGTATTTGATTGATGTTTAAGATTTAGTTTTTGTTTTAATTCTTTTTCAACACGTTTTTTACTCGTTAATTCACCTTTAAAGGCCAATTCTAGCACTATTTCTGGAGTATTGCCCGAGGCACCTTCTTTTTTATAAATGCCTTCTACTTTATCTGCAAATTCCTTCCAAGCAGCATTAGTCTGTTGTACTGTCTTGTAAAGCTCGGGATAAGAAGTGTTCATGTTGTGGTCAATTGTTACAAGGTCGTCAAGGTAAGCTTCAGTAGTAATATATCGAAGAAACGCCTCTGTTTTTGATAAGTTCTGTTTGCTTTCTAATTCTCTAACGGAATTGGTAAGTTCCATCTTGATGCGTGGAATAACGTAATGATTTTTAATTGTTTTACCGAATTCTTTATTGTCCATTAAACGAGCAAAAGAATGACTACTAAGCTCAAAAAAGGATTGTAGAGATTCACGATAGATTTTGATCCCTAGATTTCCGAACTCTTTGTATATTTTATGCTTTACCATATGGACTTCTTCTAACGATTCTTGATTGAATACATCAAGACTGTAATCGTATTGGGAAGCAATTGTTTCTAAATCTCTTAATGTAGAACGGCGATCTATATCAAAAATTGTAGTTTTTTCTTTTAATACTTCATTGGCCATACGAATATGAAATACGTGACCATCTTTTTCGCCACGCATACGCTTTTTACGTACAGCTAGGTCTGTTTTACCGCAAAACGCATAAATCTTCTCTTTTAGATTTGTTGATTTTTGGGTAAAAGTTGTATTTTCTCTCCCTAATCTAACTTCGATAATACCCGCTTCTATCAGCGGAATGAAGTTGTTCATTAGGTCGTCAAAATCATCAAAGGATTCGATGGCTAATTTATCGGAAAGAGTCTTGTTTTTGTATAGTCTTTCAATTGCAATCGAGTGCCATGTACCCGGAATTTTGGAAGTTAAAATATAATACATTAGATTGATTCTGCGTTTGTACATTGATTTAAAAACTTCTTTTTTGAATATCTTGAAAAAGTTGATATAATAAAAAGCTTTATTTTCAGGGGAGGTATTACAAGTATATAAACTATAAAGTTTTCCATCCTGTCCTTTGCGGATCCAACCGATATTTAGAAGCCCCTCTATCGCTGATGGAACTAATTTAGGTGTCATGTACCCTAATTCTTTAATCTGATCTTCAGAAACCTGAATAAGTCCGTCTAAATCCACACTTTCTGCTAATATTGGGATAAGACGTAAAGACGTAGTGTTAAGAAGGTTTAGTTTGTCTTGCTGTTGAAGTTGTTCTCTATTTAACATATTAAAAATCTCCTTTAATTTATATAATTATTATTAAGAAAAAAACCCCAAAACTGTACGTCTTCTAAAAAGACGTACAGTTTTGGGGTTTTCCCTTTTTGAGTTATTCATTTTTTAGATATATATCAATATAGCATTTACATTCTAATAAGACAAATTGAACTTAACAAAACTCTAAAATGTTCTGTAATGTCAAAAATCTCGTTTTTTATCGATGCCATTTATAATATCTCTTCTTGAGAAGAAAATAAATAATCCACCCCGATACGCTGCGAATCGTTAGGGTGGATTATTTTCTGGTCCCATTGCGGTTATTCTTAGAGTCAGAGTGCTAGTACACTTCAGCCCATATTTTATTATACCATTTGTTGAATTCACTTTATGAGAAATTCCTGTCCTTTAAATACAAATACTTCTCTTTAATTTCATTCAACTTAGTGTTAGGGAAATTGTAAGAATTCAGTTCTGTTAGTATTGCATGGAAAGATTTTAGACTTCGCTTTATTTGTTCCTTCGACATTACATTTAGACTTATAGCTGTCTCGTAGTCATCAATGTCTAAAACATGATAACTTCCATCGCGGTTAACTGAAATATCGATAAACAAGTCATGAACGCAAAATACATTTGGTCTTATTTCTTGAACATCAATAATATCAATCAACCACCAAGGGTATTTTGATTTATGATTTAATGAAAATTGCAAACCCCTATCTATAAAATAGATAATGATAAATTGTTCATTACTATTTAATGCTGGTAGTTCAAGTAAAATTGATTCCTCATATCTGACAAACCTATTTGGAAATTCTATGTTTCTGTAATGTTGTTCAATTAATTCCACACAATGTTGAATATCTTGAAGCGGGCTTTTTCGAATGTCATCAGCATATTTAATGCCTCCATGTTCTCTCCCGACATGGTTCCAAAAGATAAATAAATCGTCCAATTGAAATTACCTCCCGATTAATTAAAGGTGAACAACCCCGTTTCCAATATACCGCAAAGATGGATAAATTTTGTATAAAAACGTATAATGACCTCATCAAATTAAAAGTTCATAATTTTTTGATTAGTTAAATACCATAAAATGAATGAAGGTGAAAATATGAAAAACGCAATACGTAATGTATATCCAAAATTCGCAGAAGAATGGCATCCTATAAGAAATGGCATATTAACAGCGGAAAATACCACATATGGATCAACTAAAGATATATGGTGGATGTGTAAAGACGGTCATGAGTGGGTGGAAAAACCAAAGAGTAGAAATAGAAAAATGAAGGATTACAATAAAAGTATTTGTCAAATATGCACAGGGAGAAAAGCTAAGGACAATAACCTAGCAGATAAGTTTCCAGAGTTAATGAAGGAATGGAATTATCCTAAAAACACTTTAAATCCAAATATTACTAAGCCCTATTCACATAAGTACGCTTGGTGGAAATGTATTAAGTGTGCTAATGAATGGAAAGCACAAATCCATAACCGTACAAGAGACCGAGAATGTCCCAAATGTAAAAATTCGTTTAAATCTTCTTTTCCAGAACATGTACTATTTTATTACTTTAAAAAACAATTTCCAGATACACAAAACCGATACCTTCACGAAGGTGTAGAAATAGATATCTATATACCAAGCTTGCATATTGGTATTGAATATGATGGGCATTATCATAAAAAAAAGGAAAAAGAAGATGAGGAAAAAAATTTTTTCTTAAATAAACATGGTATTAAACTTTTTAGAATTAGATGCAAAACAAATCAATTAACATTACCGAAATTAAAAGAACATGGTTCAACCACGTTAACGCATGATCTAAGAAATAATTTACCTTCTTTAGAGGAGTGCATAAATACAATTATAAGGGAGTCAAAAATCAAGTTTGAATTTGTCATAGATATCGCTAATGATAATACTAAAATAAGAAAAGAATTTAATAATTTAGAATTAGAAAATAGTTTAGCTATTAAATTCCCGGTAATTTCAGAACAATGGAATTATGAAAAGAATGAAAATTTGCTTCCAGAATTTTTTTCTCCATTTTCAAATGTGGTTGTATGGTGGAAATGTTATAAAAATGCAATTCATACATGGCCAGCATCAATATCAAACAGAACAAATCAAAAATCTGGTTGTCCATATTGTGATGGTAAAAAGCTTTCTATTGAAAATTCCTTAGCTGTGGCAAATCCCTATAAAGCAGAGTTTTGGCATGATACAAAAAATGGGGAAATCACTCCTTATGACATTACAAGAAGCTCTTCAGATACTTTTTGGTGGAAATGTGGAAGTGGACATGAATGGGAAGATACTGTTAACAGTCATGTAAGTAATAAGTATGGATGCCCAAAATGTTATAAAATAAATCCTACAAGAAGGGGCAGAAGCAAAACTTTTTCCGAAATTTTTCCAGAACATATTTTGGATTGGGATTACAGTAAAAACATTAAAAATCCAAATAAATTAAAAAGTAAATCCCATGAGTATGTTTGGTGGAAGTGTAGTGTTTGTAATAATGAATGGAAAACACAAGTAAGAGATAAAAAGGAATGTCCTAAATGCAGAACGTTAATTTCATCATCAATTATAGATCGTCTCTAATTGTGGGGTACGCCTTGCTATGCTGTAAGCATTCTCAGCCTAAGATAATTCCCCTTTACAGATTATAAATACCACAATGAACATAATGCGCATATGACGAGAAACATGTAAGAAAAGGCCACCCAACAGATTAGCAAACAGTTGAAAGACCTTCTCTGAAATTGGTCATATGCAATTTCAATTGAAAAAGAGAATACTAATTAAGAGCAAAAGTTAAATAAACCTACAAAATATACATTTTTACTACTCAAATTCTTTGTAGTTTATTAGCAAATAAAGTTATTTAAAAAGAAGTCATGTAATTGGATTTTCATACCATATTTTTTATTTCACTGTATAATAAAAGAAAGCGATATTCATATCGCTAACTAACGGGCAGTAGAAAAGAAGACACCTTAAGAGGAGGTTTATTATGTACCACACATCATCGTCACATTTTAACGGAAAGGCCTTTTTGGCACGATTTACTTTAAAAGAAGCAAGTGAAGTTTCAAATTCTACGTTGAACAATTTAAAAACAGAGCTTAGTAAAAAAGAAACTCCAGAAGATGGAGCAAAATTTTTAAAAGCGATAATGAATCAAGGTGTAATGAAATTCTTTATAGTTCCAAATTTAAATCCTAACGAGCCTTCTATTGGATTAATGTCGAAAAACTTGAAGTCCATTATGTTCGTTGCTTTGAATACAACGGATAAAAAGTTTTTAAAACAATATAACTCTCCTTTTATATTAGATTTACTTCATATCCATTCATACCAAAAAGGGGAAGGTAAGAAGTTGATGGAGGCATTTTTGCAAATCCACAGAAGCCTGAATATCCCAGGTTCTTTATGGACCGAAGTTAGTGAAAATGTGAGTTATTTCGAAAGATTTGGTTTTGAAAATTTAGGGAAGCTAGGAAAGAACAGTGAATTTCTTATGAAATTGCCTGTTAAATTTGATTAATCAACAAAATAGATATTTATTGTCTTTTTTCAATATACTCAGCTGCAACCAACTTTCTACTCAACTGAAAGTGGTTGCTTTATTTATACGAGAAAAATTAAACAAATTTATTATTTCTAAACATTAATAATATGAAAAATATAATTGATGAAATGGTGAATACAACTTCGCTGACAAATCAGTCTAGACCTATTATTTCACCCATTAGTTCAAAGAGCCGAATACGTTGAGAATCGTAAGAGTGTATTCTGAGTCTACATGCTACCAACCGTTATTAAGCTGAAGAATTCAAATCAGAAGCGGTTTTTTTGTATGTTACCACTTTAAAGCAAGTACTATCTCTCCATAAAGAAGGTTTCAACTTACCTGCTCCTTTTAGTTGAAAAAATAAAGAGTTGCTAAGCAGCTCCGATGATCTTTAACTAAGCACCCGTTAGACAAACAAAGACCAAGCATTAACGTAAATTGAGTCATAATTTAATCCCTAAACTTAAAGTGAAATTCCCACTGTTTTTCATTTAGAATTGTGTTTTAAATCAATTTTAAATCATACTTTACTGCTCTTGATTTAAACGCATGAATTCCGCCTTCCATAATCGAACAAATGGATTCTTTAATAACATGTTGATCTATGCTACCAAAATTTTTAGGATTAAATGTAAGTTCATCAGAATCCATTACATTAACCAAATCAGAGTCTGCATTGACTGGTATATTTGCATTATGAGTTACTATAATTATTTGTCTATTATTTTTCGATTTAATAATTCTATCTACAATAAGAGAATATATTAGCGCGTTATCTAAATCATCTTCAGGTTGATCCAGAATTAAGGGACTATCCCCTGTACTTAAAATTAATGTTAAAATTGCAGATGTTTTCTGACCGGCTGAAGCGTTACTTAAGGGTCTAAAATTCGCCGTTTCACTTACTTTGTATAACATCACTACTTCATCTTCTGGTAAGAGAATTTCCAAAGATTCAATTTTATGTTTTTCTAAAGTTTGTAGAACCTTTACAAACTTTCCTGATAATCCTATTGAATTCACGCCACTATTACACATGTCCTTAATTATGTTTACTAATTCTTTTAATTTTTGTGGCGTATTTCCTTCTTTTATAAATTCTATAATTTTTTCGAAATCACTATCAAATCCTGTTGGTTTTAATAAATGCTCTCGGAGAATTTGTTCATATTGTTTAAAGTCTCTAAATGCCTTTACATCCCCTCTTAACAAATGGTTATCTTTTAACACATTATTAATAAAACTATGTCTTAAATTGCGTATATCTCTTCGATTGCCTAGAATAGATTGAATTTTTTCTTGATTATCCTTTTTTAAATTAGATATTTTGGTTTCTACTTCTTTTAACTCTACTAATAAATTTTTTATTACTTGAATTTCTTCTGTTATTTGTTTTCTCATCGTTAATAGTTGATTTATATCACCCTGTTCACGCTGTTTTACTTCTAATTTTTGCTTGTGTTCTTCGAAATTATCTGCCCATTTAGAAGTATTGAGAGTATATCTAAATGTTTCTTTAAAATCTTCTAAAGACTTTATTTCTCTTAACAGAAGGTCATTGTGACTAGTTAGAAAACCCTCTATATTAGAATTAATAACATTAATATCTTCTTCATATTCAGCTCTAAATTGTTCTTTATTTAAAAAATCTATGTTTGAGTTTAATACATTTCGTAAGGTCTCAATTTTAATATCAACTGATTGTATTAATAATCTAAATCTATCATTTTCCTCAGTAAATTTGTTGTCATTATCCAATATCTCAATGACTTCTGGAACATTAATTTTTTCATTTTCTATTTCTAATTCTTTTAGTGTAACATCCAGACTGGATTTTTTTGATAAACTTTTTTCAAGTTCAACAATATTGAACAAGTTGTTATTATAGTTGTTTACTAAATTTTTTAACGTTTGTTTCCTAACTTCTAACTCTGGGATACTTGAATCAATAAAATTTCTTAACGCATCTGATCTTCTGGATATGTCATAGATTTGTTTTTGAGAAAATAGATTTATGTTTAATCGTTCTAAAAATTCAGCTATTTCATCCGATGGTATTTCAGATGTTTCTCCGTTAGAATACTCTACAGTTAATTCGTACTTCGGCACTCCACTGTTGAATTCAAAATTCAAAATATATTTTGACTCACCAACTACAATATTCATCCTTGTATTTGTGTGATCAGTAAAAACACCTAAATCACCAGAATTTTTACTACAAAATTCACTATGATCCCTTAATATATCTTCGTGCTTATTTAAGTCATCTATCATATTTAGTGTATTTCTCATTAGTCTTAAAACGCCTGATTTACCAGTACCTCTACCACCAATAATAGTTGTCAACTGAGGATTAAAATTAATAATGTTTGGATTTCCTATGTTATAAATTGTATTTGATATTTCTAAGTCTTTAATATATGTATCAGAATTGAATTTTGTATCCTCAATAAAATCAAAATCATTAATAATGCGTACATCGGGCATTAAAAGAGCTTGCTTTAAACTATCAATAGTAATTACCTCATCCATTTTAATCCAACTAAACCGACTACCTATACCATACAGGCCATGTTTTGGATCCTTATCAGCTGCAGGATTATCTGAAAAAGTTAACTTAGCAATAGGCTTTTCTTTATAAAATTGAGCAGTTTTAATCCATGGTTTCCAAATTTCTATCCCAACTTGATTATATAAATCATCAAACAACCTTTGTAATTCTTCCTCTGATGGAAGTGAACTTTGATATAAAAAATCGTGTACAACTTGAACGCCAAAGATATTCTTATCTAAACAAACTGCTTCTTTATTTTCGTGAGATAAAGGAGATAAACCGGCAAACTGATCGATATGAGCAGCAATGGCTAATCCTCCTCGTTCATTAGCTTTCTCAGCAACTTCAAAAATATTAAGATTAGTACTAGTTGATTCTTTTGCTCTATCTTCTTCGAATATCCCAATATATGTTAAAAACTCATTTACGTAAGAACTATTCTTCGAAGGATCAAATATAATTATAATGTGTTGTTTTGAGTCTCCACACGTTACTTCAACACCTGGAAATACAACTATTTTCCCTTCTGCTGCCGTCTTAATTTCATCAATTCCATCTCCAGTATTATGATCTGTAACAGCAACACAATGGAGTCCCTCATCTAGACATTTTTGAACCCATTGTTCTGCTGTTATAGTTTTATCACGAAAGCACTCACTAACAGTTGTATGCAAATGCAAATCACATTTATACCATCTCAAACCTCTAAACACTTCCACTTAATCCCCTCCTATAAAATAATTATATATATTTTACCTTATATTGGAAAGGTTAATTTTGTTTGTTATCATTATTTCCATTGAGATGGTCTCTAGTACAATTGATAATAAATTCATCTTCATTCAGGAAAGCTCATCGGTAATAAAAAATAAGAGTGCGATAATGGTAATTTCCGCACTCTCCTTCGATCCTATTCATTCCCACCATAAAAAACGGATATGTTGTTTCGTCGACATTTCTACAACAATTTCTTACTCTTCTCACTCATAAGGTTTTACTCCATCTTGAAGTAAAGCACCCGTTAGTTGAATAATGCTGAAAAAATTAAGGAGAATATTATATAACCAAACATAATTGCTCCCCAAACTGTATTATTAGCTGTGTTTCCATCTCCATTTTTAATCTTTTTTGCTAGAGTAACACAATTCACAAAAAATAAAATTGCAATAATTGGTGTTACATAAACGAATAAAAAAACCATAACTATCTCCCCTATTATATACAAGAATCGAATCCTGTATTAAAGTAAACTGCTGCGTTAGTTAAAGAAAAAGGCTCTACTCCTTATTGAAGTAAAGCACCCGTAAGTTAAATAAGGAAGTTAAATAATCCCCATACGTCTGCCGTAGTTTAAAAGGCTCTCATATGGGTCACCTTCTAACCCTAAAACTTCACAAAAGGCAGGCTCTGTTTTAAACCCTTGTATTTTTATATAAATTCCACTTAATAGCTGTTAATCCTTCTTCAACTAACCTGCTTACGTTAGTTCAATAAGAAAAAAGGCTTCACTCCTTCTTAAAGTAAAGCACCCGTTAGTTTAAAAGCGAACCTATTTTTTTGCATAGCCTTTTCCAACAACCTCTTCATTATTAGCATCGATAAAAACAACAAGATTTCCATTAGATTCATTTTCTGTATTATTAAATATAACCGAATAAACTTGTGCTTTATTGTAGTCATCATCTAAGAACTTCTCGACGTCAGATGTTACATTAATTTTCTCAACAACCGAGTCTTTTGGAGAAACCGGTATTAAACTTTGTTCGTCTTCCGAAAGACTATTAAATGCTATCATC
>Ga0209013_10004863_pt1 | contig 11697 bp, 9 predicted proteins | sample Cruoilmetagenom2_FD_187291 | JGI IMG/M metagenome (GOLD analysis project Ga0209013, IMG submission 187291) | Oil polluted marine microbial communities from Coal Oil Point, Santa Barbara, California, USA - Sample 2 (SPAdes) (version 2) | ecosystem: Environmental > Aquatic > Marine > Oil seeps ...
GCACCAGTTGATCAGGTGCCGCATGCAGCTTATGTATCCAGTCCAGTCCCCACTTAGCTTCATCCAACACATCAGGAATTCCGTTGCCTCCGGGCTGACCCAGTGCATTACACCGGTCTTCAAAGCGATCGGGATACAGGGAATAGCTCAACAGCATATGAGCCGTGGCATAGCTGCCGGTTATCAGATACTTCAATTGGTCTCCTGCATCATGCCACCCCCCCCTAACATCAACATAACTTGAATCTGGCATGGGACCATAGAAGGAACGGCCATCATGCTGATGACAAACCATATCCAGGGTAGGATTGTAGCTACAGCGCTGCTGGCGCATAAATACAAGCAGCTCTTCCTGCAGATGGTCATAGGCATTGTCAGATATTTGAAAGACCGTACTCCTGGTTCCACTTTTGTCTCCTATCAGAAAAAAAGAGCCCTGCTCAGTCACCCTGCTGAAATCACATGTATAGTAATGCTTAAAAGCACCCCAGGTCTTTGTCTCAGATTTGAGGGGCCTTATGGTAAGCAGTCCTTCTCCCGATTCCGCATAGGTTAAAGTAAAGGTCTCTCTGATTTTTGAAGATGAGAAAAGTATGGCCAACTTTTGCTCATCGGCCCTGTAACCCACCTGGTTGATACGAACATGTACCTCAGCAGGTTTATCTACCTCTTCTGCCTCTAAAAACATGGGGAAGAACAGAATCCATATATGAAGAAAAATACTTTGCATAGATTATAAAGTTATGCTTTTTCATGTTAAATTGCATTCACTCATATGCTTTTCTGAATGATGAAACGAATTATCTCGGCCCTTCTCTTTCTGTTGATAGCCAGTTACGGAAATGCTCAATATTCAGGCGGAGGGGAATTAAACCCAGGTCTGCTTACCAATCCGGAAGCACTCAAGGAATTCCAGGATATGCGCTTCGGTATGTTCATCCATTGGGGGCCTGTATCCTTAAAGGGAGAAGAGATCTCCTGGTCAAGAGGCAAGCAGATTCCTATAGAGGTATATGATCAGCTTTATAAGGAATTCAATCCGCAATTATACGCGGCAGCAGACTGGGTGGGAGCGGCCAAAGCAGCCGGAATGCAATACATTATTATTACAAGCCGGCATCATGATGGATTCAGCCTCTGGGACAGTGAATATACCGATTACGATATGGCAGCAACTCCTTATGGGAAAGGGATCCTGAAAGAGCTGGCAAAGGAATGCCAGAAACAGGGGGTCAAATTCGGTACTTACTACTCTATTTGCGATTGGTATCGGGATGATTATCCCGTAGACTATCCGGCTCCCGACTACTCATTCAGAGAATCCAGGGAGATGGATTCGGCAACCCAGGTGCAAATGGAGCAGTACATCACCTTTATGAAGAACCAGCTCAGGGAATTGATCGAAGAGTACAAGACCTTCCTGATCTGGTTTGACGGAGAGTGGGAGTGGGCCTGGACCCATGAGATGGGAACAGATATGTACGCCTACCTCCGGGAACTGAATGACGATATCCTGATCAACAACCGGGTTGACAAAGGAAGAGAAGGCATGGAAGACAAATCCAGGAGTGCTGCTTTTGCTGGGGACTTTGCTACCCCGGAGCAAGAGGTTGGGGCCTTTGATAATACATATGCCTGGGAAACCTGCATGACCATTGGAGAGCAGTGGGCATGGAAACCCGATGAAGATCTGAAATCCAAGAAGGAGTGCATCCATACTCTTCTGCAAACCATAGGAGGAGATGGAAATCTCCTGTTTAACGTGGGGCCCATGCCCGATGGCCGGATTGAGGATAGGCAGCTGGTAATTCTGAAAGAAATGGGCCAATGGTTATCCATCAATGGAGAGGCGGTATATGGAACCCGGGGCGGTCCCTATCTGCCCAATGCAAAAATGGTCAGCACCCACAAGGAGAACAAGATTTATCTCCACCTGCTTACAAAGCATGGAAGAAAGCTGATTCTTCCCCTAAAAGCGGACATTGCTGTAAAGAGTGTCTCTTTCCTTCAGAATGGATCGAAACTGAAGTTTACCCGGGAACAAGACTCAATCACAATAATCCTACCAAAGAAACTACCGGATGAAGTGGCCACAGTCATCCAGTTAACACTGGACAGGCCAGCTTCTGAAATTGACCTAATTAAACTATAACTATCACTTAGACCAACATCAAGATGAAAACAAAGCTCAAAATGAAATCATTTATTCTGCCGTTTCTCGCCCTTTTTCTTTTACTGGGAGCGTGCACCTCAGCTGATAAACAAAGTGAAGAAACCCCCTTTGAGGCCCGGGAACTGTTTCCCGAACCGCCCAGACAGGAAGGACAAAGCGATGTGATCGAGCTGCACTGCGATCCCATAGATACAGTCCATGTGGCCTTTATAGGACTGGGCGGAAGAGGCAAAGGGGCTGTACGCCGCTACACCTTTCTTGATGGAGTGAAAATTGTGGCTCTTTGTGACCTGGTCCAGGAGAACCTGGACAAATCTCAGGAGATTCTCCAGGAGGCCGGACTCCCCAAAGCAGACATTTATTCCGGACCTGAGGACTGGAAAAAGGTATGTGAAAGGGAAGATGTGGACCTGGTCTATGTGTGCACTCACTGGGATCTGCATACGCCCATCGCAGTTTATGCCATGGAACAGGGAAAGCATGTGGCAAGCGAGGTACCGATAGCCATCTCCATCGAGGAGTGCTGGCAACTTGTAAACACCGCAGAACTTACCAGGCGCCACTGCATGCAGCTGGAGAATTGTAACTATGACTTTTTTGAACTGGCCACACTAAATATGGTCAGGCAGGGACTCCTGGGAGAAATTGTACATGCTGAAGGAGCATATATCCATGACCTCAGGCAAGGTATGTATAATGAAGAGACCGGATACTGGGAGATGTGGAGACTGCGGCACAATGAGACACGAAATGCCAACCTCTACCCCACCCATGGCTTTGGTCCCATTTGTCACACTCTGAATATCCACCGGGGGGATAAAATGGAATACCTGGTTTCCGTAGCCAGCGACCAGTTTGGCATGACCGAATTTGCAAAAAAGAAATTCGGAGAGGATTCAGATTATGCCAAAAGGGAATATGCAAGGGGGGATATGAACACCACCCTGATTAAAACGGCAAAGGGCAAAAGCATGATGATCCAGCACGATGTGACCAGTCCACGCCCTTACAGCAGGATTCACCTGCTCAGCGGCACCAAGGGTTTTGTACAGAAATGGCCCGTACAGGGAATTGCCCTGGAACCCTTTGCACATAACTTTATGGAAGAAGAGGAGATGGAAAAACTTCTGGCAGACTATGAGCATCCCATCACCAAAGAGGTGGGAGAACTGGCCCGTAAGGTAGGTGGACATGGAGGAATGGATTTTACCATGGATTACCGCCTGATTCACTGTCTGAGGAACGGCCTGCCACTGGATATGGATGTGTATGATGCGGCTGAATGGTCATCCATCATCGAACTTTCCGAGAAGTCCATTGAAAACCAGGGCATGCCTGTGAAGATCCCCGATTTTACAAGGGGCGCATGGAATAAGGTCGATGTGGTTACCTATCACTAATCCTGTCAGCCTCGCTTCCGGCTGGCCCGGATGATAATATACACCAGTCTGATGATGCTCACCAGCAAAAGGATGGAGAGCAGGATGATCACATAAAGGACCCATGAGGTATTCAGGTCAAATTGAAACTGGAGCTGCTGGAACATCCATGTGTGCTCCTCCTGAACCATCACACCCGATACCCTGAGCGGGAGGTCCAGCCAGCTGGACATATCAAATACCACATGTCCGATCATGGAGAACCAGGCCACGCTGTCGCTGGCTGAGATATTTGCGCTCTCCACCAGCATCTGCACATCTCCCCAGAGGAGCCAGTCGGAAGACACCAGGTCGGCTGCTTCAACATATCCTGAATAGATCTCTGCAGGCATGGTTCCCAGGATCAGAATATTTTCTTTTGAAAACAAAGCATCCATATAGGATTCCAGGATGGAGGTATCGCGCTTATCATAGCCCTCCTGAAACAGCACCAGTTGTTCCAGAATCTCTGCCCTGACTTCTGGAGAAGCGTTCCCCTGTTCGTAGAGATACAGGGAAGTATCATCCTGGTAATCCTGGTGGGGGATCACAAATGTTTTGGTGAGGAAGAACAGCGCCAGGGCGAAGCCTGCTGCTACCAGTACATTAAGGACAATTTTCATAGTTCTGTAATTTCAGGGTTTCCCGTTTATCTGCACAAGATACCATTCATCCTGTGTATTTGCCGGTTCAGGCATATACTTTTTTATTAGCCTCATGTGGTCCATAGTTTTACATCATATAAATCTTGGACTGATGAGACATATAAGCACCGTAATACTGATTCTTGCGACAGTTAGTGCAGTCGCACAACAGCACATCACAGGCAAGATCACAGACCGAAAAGGCAGGCCTGTTCCATACGCCAATGTATACCTGGAAGGATCTTATGACGGATGCACCTCAGATACCACTGGAACATTTAAACTCTCAAGTCCTCTTGCAGGCAGGCAAGTGGTGGTAGCCAGCTTTATTGGCTATGAGAAGCAAATGCTGGAGGTGGACCTGGACACCCTTCGGTCTCCACTGGTTCTTGTTTTATATGAAACAGTAAGTGAACTGAACGAGGTAGTGATTACCGCAGGTATTTTCAGTGCAAGTGACGAGAAGAAATCGGCAACTCTCAGCTCCTATGATATAGCCAGCACAGCCAGCGCGGTGGGAGATATCTACGGGGCCTATGCCACCATGCCCGGATCTCAGAAGGTGGGCGAAGAAGGAATGCTCTTTGTGAGAGGTGGTGAGAGCTATGAGACCAAGACCTATATGGATGGTATGTTGGTTCAGTCGCCCTACTTTTCCAGCATGCCCGATGTTCCCACCCGGGGGCGCTTCTCGCCCCTGCTCTTCTCCGAAACCCTCTTCAGCACAGGGGGTTACTCGTCCGAATACGGTCATGCCCTCTCATCCATTGTGGACCTGAGTACGAACGGACTGGAGACAGAGGATAAGGCCAGTGTGGCCGTGATGACCGTGGGGCTAAACGCATCCTGGGCAAAACGCTGGGAGAAGAGCTCGCTGGCTGTGACCGGTTTGTATGCCAACAGTACTCTCACCCACAAACTATTCAAGCAAAACGTGGACTGGACCAAAGCTCCTGTTCTCGGAGATGGGATGCTTATGTTCAGGCAGCAGATTGGGGAGAAGGGATTGCTAAAATCCTTCGGCTCCTTCAACTCCATGAGTATGGGGATGAATTATGACAATTTTGAAGCCGGTACCATAGATGATATGAAGCTGGACAATCTAAACTTTTACACCAATACCAGCTATACCGATCAGCTGGCCGAGAAGTGGTTGATCCGGACAGGGGTGGCCTACAGTCGTGACAGCGAGAAGATCAACTATGTGGGAGTCCCTGTGACCACAGTGACCAATGGAGCTTCAATAAAATTAACATTTACAAACCTGACAACCGAGAACTTCAAGACCCGATTCGGCGGAGATTTTAACCGGGGCTGGTACAGTCAGTCGGTCACCAGCGACAGCACCATCCGTATGGAGTTGGAAGACAATCAGCCTTCTCTTTTCGCGGAGACAGAGTGGAAAATTTCAAAAAAGCTGGCACTTCGCACCGGGATCAGGGCAGAGTACTCCTCACTTCTACAGGAACCGGCATTACTGCCTCGAATATCTGCTGCATACAAAACCGGAACCTACAGCCAGTTCTCCTTTGCCTGGGGCAAATACCGGCAAAAACCGGAAAATGAATATCTTCAGTTCGCACCCGCTCTTTCTCCTGAAAGGGCAGATCACTATATACTCAATTTTCAGTACCGGAAGCATCGAAGGACCTTCAGGGTGGAGGGCTATCTCAAATATTATGACGAGCTGGTGAAATTTGCCTCACCTTACAGTCCGGTGGCTGCAGACTACAACAACGATGGTTACGGAAGGGCACAGGGCATCGACTTCTTCTGGCGTGACAGCGAGAGCCTGCCAGGTTCCGATTACTGGATCTCTTACAGTTTTTTGAACACCTCCAGAGACTACCAGGATTATCCTGAAAGTGTCATTCCTTCTTTTGTTTCGGCCCACAACCTTTCGGTGGTTTACAAGCGTTTCTTCGAAGGTTTGAAAATCCTTGGTGGAATCACCTACTCATTTGCCAGCGGCAGGCCCTATAATAACCCGAACAGTCCCGTTTTTATGGATGGGCGAACCCGGGCTTACAACGATATCAGCCTGAACCTCACCTATCTGACCACATTGTTCAGCAAAGATTGCATCATCCACCTGAACATCACCAATCTGCTGGGATTTGATAATGTATTTGGCTACAGCTATTCCGGAATTCCCGACGAGAGCGGGACCTACCCATCCCAGGCCATTGTACCAACCACGGGCACCATGGCCGTACTAATGTTTATGATTTCACTTTAAAACACATATTATGAAAACCAAATTAATGATTCTGAGTATTACCCTGGTTTCCCTTGCAGTATGGACCATGCAGGCAATGGGACAGGAAGATCCTTACACAAACGCCATGAAGAGTGCCATCGAGATGATGGAACAGGCCTTTGAACCGGGTGAACTTGCAGAGAGTGCAAACCGCTTTGAACGAATTGCCACGGCAGAAAAGAACAGATGGATGCCCTATTATTATGCCTCCTATTCCCTGATTTCGATGAGTTACGATGAGAGTGACGGAGGGCAAAGAGATCTGATTCTTGACAGGGCCCAGAACTTACTCGACCAGGCGTTTGAACTGGAGCCCAAAGAGTCGGAGCTCCACGTCCTGCAATCCTTCCTCTATCCCTCCAGGATTATAGTCGATCCCATGGGCAGAGGCATGACCTATATAGATCTTATATTCGGATCGCTGGATAAGGCCAAGAGCCTGAATCCGGAAAATCCACGCAGCTATTTCCTGGAAGGGGTTAATAAGCTAAACCTTCCCCCCTCCTTTGGAGGAGGAGCCGATGTGGCCAAACCGATCCTGGAGGAGGCCCTGGTAAAATTCGAAGCCTTTACGAACCCGGATCTGCTCTGGCCCAGCTGGGGAGAAGATGCCACCAGGGCTGAACTGGAAAAGCTTTAATAAATTAAGATCAATTAAGTATATTGTGTTGCCCTTGACAAGCACCTTATGAATCGAAAAAAGGTCATTAGAACTGTTCTGATTCTGCTCAGGGATCTGCTGATTCTGATCCTCATTGGGAATATACTCAATATATTCACCATTGAGAGGGAGTTATGGTCAGTGGAGACCATACTTCGCAACTGTATGTTCTCTATAGCCATAGGCTATCCCGCCTGGAAGGGGATGGCCTGGATCATGCTGGTCCTGGAACGACGGATCCCCTGGCTGAAATCGCCAATTAAGCGTATGGTATACCAGATCGCAGCCCTGTCAATCTTTTTCGGATTGCTTATATTTGTTGGCTTCTATTTATGGGCAAAACTGGCACAGGGACTTAGCCTCAGATTGATCATGGACGAAGCGCTGCCAAGTCTGAAGGTAGCCTTCGTATTTATGTTTCTTTCATTACTGCTGGGAAATACGGTACTATTCTTTAAGAATTGGAAAGCAGCCACCATTCAACAGGAAGAGCTGAAAAGGGCTCACCTGGCACTGCAATACCAGTCGCTTAAGGACCAGGTAAGGCCGCACTTCCTCTTTAACAGCCTTAGTTCACTGGCCACTCTGATCAACACGGATAGCAAGAAAGCCACCCAGTTTGTGCATAAGCTTTCGGATGTTTACCGTTATGTACTGGAGCAGCGCGAAAATGAGCTGGTCCCGCTAAAGGATGATCTGAAATTCATGGAGAATTATATATTCCTGCAGAAGATCCGTTTCGGCGATAATCTGAAGGTAGAAACCTCCCTGGATCTTGATCAGAACAGAATGGTCATCCCGCTTTCCCTGCAGATGCTGGTGGAGAATGCCATCAAGCACAACGAAATTTCCATAGAGCATCCACTGGTCATTTCAATTACCTCAACAGGAAACGGGCAGGTGATTGTCAGGAACAACCTGCAGCGACGGGAGGTCTCGGAACCATCAATGGGGACTGGACTGGAAAACCTTAGAAAACAGATCGCCTGGTTCTCGGATGATCCCTTACTGATTCACGAGGAAACTGATGCTTTCATTGTTAGAATGCCAACCCTTAGTGGTAAAACGCGTGTGTAATGAATGTAGTGATTATTGAGGATGAACACCTGACTGCAGAACGGATCGCCACCCTTCTCCGACAGATCGATCCCGGAATCAAAATCCTCTCCATCATCGATTCTGTAAAGCGATCAGTGGAATGGTTTAACTCAAATCCGAAACCTGACCTGGTCTTTATGGATATCCAGCTGGCTGACGGACTCTCCTTTGATATTTTTGATGCGGTGAAAATCGAAGCTCCCGTCATCTTTATTACTGCTTTTCAGGAGTATGCAATCAAGGCCTTCAAGGTTAACAGTGTGGACTACCTGCTGAAGCCAATTGCTGAGGATGATCTGCGGGCTGCCCTGGATAAATACAGGCGTTACTTCAACCACGAACTGACCATACCCTCCATTGGCGGAGATTTACTCCAGAATATCAGGGAGATGATCAGCAAACCACATAAATCAAGGTTTATGGTCAGGGTAGGTGATCATATTAAGACGGTGGATGTGGAGAATATCCTTTACTTCTATAGCCTGCAAAAAGGAAGCTATATCCACACCTCCGATAAGCGCAACTACGTGATTGATTATACGCTCGGCGCACTGGAAGAGATGCTGGATCCACTCCTCTTCCACCGGATCAACCGACGATACCTGGTAACACATAAGGCTATTAGCGACCTCATTACCCTCTCATCAAGCAAACTAAAGGTAATTCTGGAGCACTCGGACGATGACGAAATTTATATCAGCAGAGAGCGGGTAGCATCTTTTAAGGAATGGCTCGATAGCTAACACACCCCGTTCACCGGTAAGTTATTCCCATTCACCCCTGTGAATCTGCAACACGGCGAAAAATGGTTTCTTCCCTTGCGTACACTTTGTACATTTATTGAATAAATAACCTATAAAATTTCAATCGATGAAAAAAGCTATTTTTCTTGTCTTCCTGGCCCTGCTGACCCTACCCGCTATGTCGCAGGGAAAAAAATATAAAAAGGCTATGAAGGCCACCATTGAAAAAATGCATGAGGCAAGCAATGCAGCCGGTGAAATGGAGCTTGTGCCAAGCTTCGAAGATCTTGCTAAGAGCTATCCCGATCAGTGGCTCCCCTCCTACCATGCATCCAGGATCCTTGTCACCAGCAGTTTTGAAGAATCAGATGCTGTCAAGAGCGATGCCCTGTTGGACAGTGCCAAAAAATGGCTCGACACAAGCATGGAGCTGGCACCGGAAGAGTCAGAGGTCCACGTGCTGGAGTCCCTGTATTACATAGGTATGATGAGTGTTGATCCTATGACACGGGGGCAACTCTACTACGAGGATGTACTGGCCGCCATTCAAAAAGCCCTGTCTCTGAATCCTGACAACCCGCGGGCATATTTTATGGATGGTATGATGACCGCCAATCTTCCTGAATTCCTGGGTGGCGGACCGGAAGCAGCCAAATCGATCTTCCTTGAAGCTCAGGAAAAATTTAAAGCCTTCCATAACGACGATCCCTTCTGGCCTACATGGGGAGAAGATCTGAATCAGGACGAGATGGACCGCTTGAATGAATAAAAAGAATGACTATTTTCAGGGTATGAAAATAGCTCATTTTTTCAGGAATCGCTTCCTCCTGATCCTGGGGGGTCTGGCACTACTTGCTACCGGATGCGAAAAAGAAACAGTGCATCCACCCAATATCCTATTTGCCATTGCCGATGACTGGGGATGGCCCCATGCGGGAGCTTATGGAGACCCGGTGGTAAAGACGCCTGCCTTTGACAGATTGGCTATGGAGGGAGTTCTCTTTAACCACGCCTATATCTCCTCGCCCTCATGCACCCCATCCCGGAACGCCATCCTCACAGGGCAGTACCACTGGAGACTGGGTCCCGGGGCAAATCTCTGGAGCACCCTGGATCCAAGCACACCGGTCTACCCCCTTTTACTGGAGGATGCAGGATACAAGATCGGACGCTTTCGGAAAAGCTGGGGACCCGGCGATATCAGTGACTGGAAAAGGCACCCGGCAGGGCATGACTATACCGATACCGGATTTGCAGCATTTATGGCAGAGCGCAAAGATGACCAGCCCTTCTGTTTCTTTCTGGGTACTTCAGATCCGCACAGACCCTATGACAGGGGGAGTGGGGCTCAGAGTGGCATAGATCTGGCTAAGATCAAGCTTTTTGAATGCTTTCCCGATCATGAAATTGTGCGAAGCGATGTGGCCGATTACTACTACGAGGTACAACGCTTTGACACCCTGGTGGCCAGTGCCATTAAAATCCTGGAAGAGCATGGAGAGCTGGAGAATACCATTATCGTAATGACAGGCGATCATGGAATGCCCTTCCCCCGTTGCAAGTCCAATAACTATGATTCTGGAGCAAGAATCCCTTTTGCCGTGAGATGGGGATCCGGCATTAAAAAGCCCGGTCGTGTGCTGGACGATTTTATCAGCACCACAGACCTGGCCCCCACTTTCCTGGAGCTGGCTGGAGTGGAGATTCCTGCTGTGATGACCGGACAGAGCTTTGCCAATCTGCTGAAAAATACAGATGAAGGCTTCGTGGACAAAGAGAACCGCAGCTATGTCCTGCATGGAAAAGAGAGGCATGTACCCGGACAGGAAGAGGACATGGGAGGCTACCCGGTTCGTGCCATTCGCACCCATGACTACCTCTACATACGGAACTTTAAGGAGGAACGCTGGCCATCAGGAACACCTAATTATAAAGAAGCTGCCATCCCCTACTGCTGGCTGGGCGACTGTGACAATGGTCCCACAAAAAGCTATATGGTTGAGAACCAGGAAAAGGATCAGCAGCACTTTAAGCTCTATAATCTGGCTTTCGGGAAAAGGCCAGGCGAGGAGCTGTATGATTGCAAAAAGGATCCGGAACAACTGGTGAACGTGGCCGGCGATCCAGCCTACCTTGCGATCAAAGAGAAACTCTCTGCACAACTGATGGAACAGTTACTGGCCACAGGCGATCCCAGAGTAACCGGAGCAGGAGATAAATTTGATGAGGTACCTTACCTGGGACATGGCCCAAGACACCCAAGTTATAAGCCAGAGAAATGATCTGATTATATTACACGTAGAACATCCTCCAGGGTAATTATCTGGCCAGGGGTGGTTATTAGGGAGGCCTCACTGGACTCAAACTTCAATTCCAGAGTATTACCCAGTTTTGAAAGAATCCGCAATTCAGTCAGCTCGCCATGGTTCCATGTCATATCAACCTGAAATCCCCCACGGGCCATTAGTCCGCTTACCCTGCCATTTTTCCATTCATCTGGAAGGGTGGGGAGCAGCTCCACATACCCGGCATGGGACTGGATTAACATCTCGGCAATCCCTGCTGTCCCCCCGAAATTCCCATCAATCTGAAAGGGAGGATGGTTGTCAAAGAGGTTGGGGTGTGTCGATTTCTCAAAAAGCTTTTGAACATGGTAGTGTGCCTGTTCAGCATCCTTGAGACGGGCATAGAAGTTAATCA
>Ga0209013_10004864_pt1 | contig 11696 bp, 10 predicted proteins | sample Cruoilmetagenom2_FD_187291 | JGI IMG/M metagenome (GOLD analysis project Ga0209013, IMG submission 187291) | Oil polluted marine microbial communities from Coal Oil Point, Santa Barbara, California, USA - Sample 2 (SPAdes) (version 2) | ecosystem: Environmental > Aquatic > Marine > Oil seeps ...
TTACTAACTTTTCAGGAGTCTGACAGATGAAAAAAATCCTTTTTCTTGTTCTTTTGCTTGCGGGTGCAGCCGGGGCGGTTTTTTATTACAGCCGTTCAGTTGGCCCGGTTACCGGAGAATATTATGCCGACTACCTGCCGCAAGATACCCTGGCCACGGTCAGCTTAATTGATTTGAAAGGGTTGTCTGAAAATTTTCCGGCATCAAGCCTGGGTAAGTTTTTTGCCAAGCCGACTATGCATGGGATTCTGACTGAACTGGGTGCCCCACCCGAGGCTATCGTAAATTATGATGAGATGTACGATGGCCTGGCCGGTGTGATGACCAATCCCGCCTTTCGTCAGGTCTTTGGTGATGATGCCGTGCTGGCGCTGCTCACTCCTGATCCAGCCCGTCTGCGGACTGAACTGGAACGGGAAGCGCAGCATTCGCTGCTGGTGTTCGGCACCTCCTCCGTCTCCGGTCCCCTGGATAGCTTTGCTCGTCTGGTAATGAGTAAGAGCGTCAGCAAAGAAACCGTTGACGGGCTTGATGTGACCCGTATCGAGCTTGATGAAAATGAGGTGATTTACGGCTATGCCGATGGTGGTGTGGTTATCCTGGCCTATGAATCCGGCAATATCGTCCAGGCAGTCAAGCAGAAGCAGGCAGGCGGCGGCCTGCAGGAGTCTGCCTACTTTGCGGCAGCCCAAAAATTCTGGTCCCAGTCGGTTGACGGCCGGAAGTATGCACAAACCTATGTCAATATTGCACAGATTCGTACCCTTTTTGCAGCCTCCGGAAAAGAGGAGGCCAGGGAGGCCGCCGCATACCTGCAGGGCTTCAAGGGCATAGGGTCGGTTATCGTTGATCAGCAGGGAGAGCTGCATGTTGCAACCCGAATGGAATATGACTTTGCATCGTTAAACGATTTGATCAAAGACCAGTATAAGGCGGTTTCAAAAGAAAATATCTCTCTTGGCCTGCTTACTCCGGAAGCACTGGCCTATTACTGGATCTCTCTGCTTGATAAGGAGTATTTCAAGGAGCTGGTGTCAGCAACCGACGATGAGCAGTACAGACTGACGGATGCCAGGGTGCGGCAGGAGTTGGGACTGTCTCTGGAAGAAATTATTGCTGCTGTGGGGCCGCAGTTCGGCCTGGTGGTGAATGAAATTGTCAATACCGGCCTGTTTCCCCTGCCCAAGGTCGTTTTCTTTCTCCAGGTACGGGATCATAAAATTGCCCTGCAGATCCTGGACACACTGCGCAGCAAGGTTGCCGAACGCGGTTTTGCGGCCGAACAGAGTGAGCAGGTAAACGGACAGACCATCTATTATTGGTCTGTGCTGCCCGGTGAAGCAACCCAACCGGCCCTGGTCCTGACAGACAACATGTTCTATGTTGCAAATGGAAAATCAACTCTTAAGTCTCTGGTTGAAGGAGTTCAATCCCAGGCTGCCCTGCCTGCAGATATGGCTGAGACCCTTGGCGGTGAACTCGTGAAAAATATTGAAAACAGTAACTATACCACCTTTGTCATGCGCCCGGCCATGCTGGCAACCGAAGTTAAGGATGCTGCCGACTGGCTAGCCGGGATGATGGAGGCGACCAGGGGTGTTTCTGCAGAGCAGCTGAAACAGGAAATTCTCAAGCTGATGCAGTCTGTTGACGTTGTGACCGCCACCAGTGATATCCAGCAGGACCATGCGCTCTCTGCCCTTGTCTTTAAGCAGGCAGCATCCGATGGGCAGAATAAAGAGTGAAGTTGAAAAGAGTAATTTCGCAATAACTGGTGGGTTGCAGCAATATCGGCAAAGGGACTTACGGTTTTGCAGGAACGGTCAGGGCCGGGCCGTGAAAATTGATTGCGGATTGTAGATTTGCTATCAGCCGCTCTGTGGTCATAGAGCGACGAACAGGTAGGCGATGGGGATCAGGAAACCTATGCAGGTCAGAATCAGCCCTCTTGTCCGGTTTCTGCCCCGAATCATCAGCATACCGGTCATTGCCAGGATGCCAAGAAGAATGGCATAGGCATCGGCGAGGTATGTCCAGCCACCCTTGGCCTTGTTCAGGTGCAGGTAGTTGACCTGAAAGAGGAGGGGGCGTTGTTGTACCCTTTCCTGCTGAACCTTTCCAGTGGCCAACTCCACATCTATGGTGTTTCCCTCAACGAATATTCGCAGGTTGCCGGGGGAGAGCATGGCCACATTTTTCAGCTGACCGTTTTCATGGAGCTGTTTCAGGATGTCAGTGACCATTACCATGTCAGGGGCGGTCTTCCCGGCAACCGGCCTGACAGATGCCTCTGCCTTGTCGATCGAATAACTTGGATTAAACTGGTGAGTTATGTGGTTAACCGCCACCCCGCTGATCACATAGATCAGGGTCATGCCGATGCACAGATACCCTATATCCCGGTGCAGGACATGGTTGAGTCGTCGCCAGCTCATCTTACATGATCACCGCGCCGAGTCCTCTGATCCTGTAGATTGTGGTAGGACCGGTGATCGTGGCCGGGTCGAAATCTTCTCCCTGTTCCATTGCCTTATGTTTGGCCCATCCCAGGGCCTGTTCGTGGCTGAGTTCGAGTTTTTCGACAATGCCTTCTACCTGTGCATTGCGCCCCTTTGCCTCCATTGGAAAAACAATTTCGCCGTCAACCACTTTGACCTGGATTTTCTGAAAGGGCGCATCACTGGCAATGTCCATCCAGCAGCCCCTGGCGGCACAGACATTAATTATCATGCCTTCAATTTGAACCCTTTTGCCGATATATTTATCCGGCTGGGCATTGATTTCCGAGACCTTTGTTGTCTCCTTGAGTTGTAATTGCTCCCCAAGGACAAGCTCTTTGCCGAGTACCGGAATGCAACTGATCAACAGGATGAACAGGGAAAATATCAACTTTTTCATTTTTTTCCTTATTGAGTGGGAGAGCAACATGCTCCTGATTTTAAGGTATGAGTACAAAAATCAGGGCAAGAATATACCCCTGTCCTGATTTTTGCAATACCTGTATAGGGACCGGATTATTTTATAAGGTCTCCCGTGGAAAACCTTATTTAGTTTTCAACCTGAGCAGATCCACTTCCTTTGCAGGTTGGGCAGGCTGCGTCAGGAGTGCAGTGGCAGTCAGCCCAGTCGTTATTTATTTCCGTACCCCGCCATTCACTGTCACATTCGCAGACGCCGGGAATGATTTTATCGCCATTACATGTTGGACAGACAACCTGTTCTGCAGTTTTCATTGTTTTGCTCCTTAACTTTCAAAAAGGTTTATAAATTCATAAAATTTATTTTTGTACTTTTCTGCAATTACCACCGTGTGGTATTCATCAATAATTACTATTAATGGTAATTTGTCAAGCCGTAGATTACATTTTAAAAAAATACGATGATTTTTTCGGGCATTTGATGATAGCTTCCCGCTGGGGATAGTGAATGCATCTACCTTGCATGCATTGTAAAAGTTGATCACTATAGAGCTTTGCAAATGAATTGATACTTGTTTATGTAGGTGTAGGTTGTGGTTGAGCGCTTCATTCTCCAGAATGTTGGGTTTCGCTGGGATTCTGTTTTTGCCAAATATGCAGTGAAAGCAAAGAACTAAGCGAAACCCAACAGTTAGAAACAGTTCGCTCAACCACAACCTACCAATATTGCAGTGGTATCAATTCATGTGCCATGGACTATAACTAAATGCTAGATTGGCACAAACTGCGCAGCCCGCACAGATAAGCAAAGACTTCGAAGGCGCAAAGTTTTTTTATTGCGGTACGGAAAATTCCCGAAACTGCTGTAATTCAACTGCAGGAAACAGGTAAATAATGCATAGTTTAGAAGAGAGACAACATGGCGTCAGGCCGGGCTTTGAACGGCGAATGACAAAAGAGGAAATAAACAGTTACCCTATCAGGAAATGGAAAGGTCCGGTGCATCTTATTTGCTCGAGTAGGGAGTTGACCGGCGCTGTGAAAAAGCTCAGCCGGGAACCGGTTCTTGGTTTTGATACCGAAACCCGGCCGGCCTTCAGGAAAGGGCAAAAATATTTTCCCTCACTGCTGCAGTTGGCAGGGGAAAACAGCGTGTATCTGTTTCATTTGAAACATCTGGGCCTGCAGGAACCGCTGATCAGTATCCTTGCAGACCCAAACATCATCAAGGCCGGTGTTTCCCTTGGCCATGATCTCAGGGAGTTGAAGGAAATGGCTCCATTTGAGCAGGCAGGGTTTGTCGGCCTCGGAAAAATGTCCAAAGAAAAAGGAATTAAAAATCATGGACTACGCGGACTTGCTGCTGTTGTGTTGGAGCTGCGTATTTCAAAATCCGCCCAGACAAGCAACTGGGCAAGAGATGAACTGACGCAGTCCCAGATACGATATGCCGCCACAGATGCCTGGGTTGGCCGGGAGCTGTACCTGAAACTGCTGCAGATCTGATCGGACGAAGAGGTAAGCGGAGCGAAGCGAAGACTCCGTGGGGTGCTGGTGAACTTTTACCTCTAGTCCATGGGAATTTGGGCAAACCCCTTTGTCTGGTAGCCGATCATTGAAACATAACCATTTTGGACCAGTTCAATCTCAGGAAGAATATCCTTTGGGTCAACATCATGAAATCCAGCCGCAATCAGGCATTGCTCCATCGGGATTCCACGTTCCTTAAAACGTTTGATCCAGGCATGGATCTCTCTTTTTGCAGCACGGTCCTCTTCAAAGACATAATCTTTTCCCCTGGTGACAAAACGGCTTGCTTTGCCGCGGAATCCAACAACAAACTCTGGGCTTACCCCGGCGGCGCGTAACTGGTCATAGGTGGTGTTGATCAGTTTAAGCCTGGTAACCAGTTTCTCTGATTTGCCTATATTGACATCAAAATAGGTTTTTGTCGTGGTGATGTCGTTCAGGGCCCGCCTGTTGTTGTATCCATCAGCAAAAGCGGAAATAGTGGAGCAGAAAACGAGAAAAATCGTCAGTGTCAGGGTAGTGATATTCTGTTTCATCGTACGGCCTCCTGGTCAGCATCCTAAATCAGGTAATTTCTCTATCTTCACGGCTCTTTTTTCATTGCCGACAGCAGTGTACCAGACCTTGAGCCGCTGTCCCTTTTTCAACTCTTCAAGAGCTGACATCCTGATAAAATCGGTGTGTTCATCAACCTTAAACTCAACCCTTTCCTGTTTGCTTGGTTTAAGAGTGATTATTTTTTTTTTCAGGGAAATTCGTTTTACGCTCCCCTGTATAAAGAGAGGTTCATCATTCGACATTTCAGAGGAATTGTTTTGTGCAGCAACAAGGGGTGTCGAGAAAAGCAACAGGCACCCTATGAGCACAATTATCATGCCTGTCAGTCTCTTTTGCTGTTCTATTGCTTTCATAACGGTCTCCAATTTTAGGCATTCGTGTTCTAACCAGAGGTAACTTTATCATCATGAATGCTAAGAGGATAATCACGAATACCACAGTGTGCCACGGGAAAATTACTGTAAAATAGAAGACAAGCACCGGGATCACGATGGATAATAGGATAACTTCTCAGTAATTAAGAGTTATTTTATAAGGTTCATGACCAGCGTTATTGATCATGATGTATTGCTATTACACTCTTTTGCCATTGGCATTTCATAAAAGAGTTTGCTAGGCTCCTCTCGTTCCAATACCGTAACTCCTGTGTGAGAAAAAGCATTATGAACACCGCAATTGATCCCTCCGTCCTCACTGTTTTTATTCCAACCTTTTTTTTTGTGTCGGCAACACCCGGTATGTGCATGACGTTGTCGATGACCCTGGGGATGAGCATTGGCCTGCGTCGTACGTTCTGGATGATGTGGGGGGAGTTGATCGGAGTCGGTCTTGTTTCTGTAGCCGCCGTAGTCGGGGTAGCCGCAGTTATGCTCAACTATCCGATTATTTTCCTTGTACTGAAATATGTTGGTGGCGGCTACCTGTGTTATCTTGGCATACAGATGTGGTGCTCAAAGGGGAAAATGGCCCTTTGTAAAAGAAACGAAAACAGGGCCGACTGTAGCGGTATGGAACTGGCGGTGCAGGGTTTTGTGACAGCCATCGCCAATCCCAAGGGCTGGGCCTTTATGATCTCACTTCTGCCGCCATTTATAAACCCGGCCCATTCCCTTGCTCCACAGATGATGATTTTGCTCGCCATCATCCTGACCATTGAATTCTGCTGTCTCTTTATCTACGCGAGCGGTGGGAAAACACTGCGCAGGTTTTTGCAAAATAAGAGTACTCTACAGTCAATGAACAGGATTGCCGGAACCCTGATGCTGGGGGTAGGCGTCTGGCTGGTCCTGGGGTAGTATCTTGAAATTATGTATGAAAATCTACTGGTGAAACGAGATGATTGTTAGCGTTACTTGTCGGCAGGCAGTTTGAAAGTTTCTGAGAAAGGAAGGGCGCCCTCTGTCTCGTTCTTCCGAAGAAAGGTGGAGATCAGCGATCTCGGGAGCCTCAGATCATCCAGCGTAGATCATGCGGAGGAATAACAGCCTTCACAGGATCTACGCCATTTAAACAGTCAACGTATCAGGCAGATAACTAACGAACGCATCGTACGTACATAAGGGTGTTAGGGTTGCCAAACCAGGCACGACCAGCGTTGAAACTGACGTACCAGTAGTGGGCATCCGGACCATTTGACCAGTAGGCAAAGTTACCGCTGTCAAATAAACTTGTATCAATTGTCGGCTTGACATAACCAGTTCCGCAGTTCTCATTATCTGCTAACGGAGTTTCCTTTAACGTAGTTCCGTTACTATCAACACACACTACCAGTTCCTTCATCTCATCTTTGGTAGCCAGGCGCCAGTCGGTGTAGCCGGCAAAGAGAATGTCATCACAGTAATTCATGGCATCACTAAATATCAACCTGTCACCGGCATCAACAGTGCCATTACTATTCACATCTGCAGGGGCCTGTTGCCACATCAAACCTGTTTCGGATACAGTTACCGTACCACTTCTGTCAACAGGATAATATTCACTGTTTTCGTCGTCTTCACAGGTTGTGCTGTCGCCTTCACAAACGTGACAGGCATCCCTTATTGCATCACCTCCCCAGGTACCTTCACAGTCTATTGTACAATCATTGCCGGGATCATTGTCACAGGTGCCACAGTTATCAACGACCGCGTCGCCGCCCCAGGTTCCTGTGCAATCCCACACCTTGGGGGGAGAAGTTTCACATTCATCACATGGACATAGAGGGGGAGGGGCCGGTTTGAAGCCTTGTTCATGGGGATGACATACTATGCAGTTCCAACCGCTGAAATGATTGGCACCTGAGCCGTCACTGCGCCAGTGCGTAGTCTGAGTGTGACATACCTGGCAGATACCGTCCGGGGTTTCATCAGAACCGTCACCCGACTCATCATAAGCCATGGTGGAGGAGCCGCCGGCTTTTACAGGGGTTCCATTTACTTCATCCCGGATGAGCATCCCGTACATGAGCTGTGCGGAAATAGGGTTGTCCGATGTTGGAAAAAAAGTCCTGACATTAGCAATGGTAATGGTGGTGTCAGTGGTACCAATTACCTCATACCAGAAAAATTTAGTGTCATTTTTCATTACAAATATCAAACCACGCTCAGCCCCCGTTTTTTTCGCCCAGGTAGCAGGATCAGCCCAGGCCTGGTCATGGATATTCACAGACTCAAAGGTGAAGGTAGTTTGAGTTCTAGGATCATCGGTTATTGCATTATTGGCTATTAAATCTACTAATATATAGGAATCATCCAGTATGCCGTCAGTATCAGTGAGGCCATTATTATTATGATTTTGATGACAGTCTAAACACTCCTTTTCCCATTGACCGTAATTATCACTGCCGATAACTGCACTGGAGTGGGTTGCCACTTCAATAGTATTCAAATCACTGTAGCCACCACCACTGGAATTTTTATGACAATCCAGACATGGCAGGTAACCGCCGGAGGGGCCGCCATTAGGATGGCAGGCAGCACACTCCCATGCCAGATTGGAATTGGAAATATGCATCAGGGCAAACGAAGAACATGGCGCCAGCAAAGTTCCTGTTAAAATAATACAACACGACCAAAAAAGATTTTTCATACTCACTCTCACTTTTATCCTCCTACTGAATTAAATAGATAGTGTTTAGCCGGAAACGGCCCTATTGCCCGGTGAACGGCTTAGATGCTTCGTTTGCCTGTTTTTGAACGAAATTCATCCGTCTTGGATGACACCAGTAAAAAATTGCAAAATTCATATGCTTAGGCTTTTGTATAAAAAAGCCTAAGCAACAATTTGTTAGGTAGCTCGGTTGTCTTTGAAGAAGATCCTTAGCTTTCCGTCTCTGCCTTGCGACAGATTTGATGTTCTATTGTTAAGATTATTAGTACTAAATAAACATAAATATTTTTACTGTCAAGGGGCAGTGTGGCACTACAGGTAACATTTTTTAAGACCAGCTATATACAGTCGAAAACAAGGCTGCTGTAGTTGTAATTGTTCATTAGCAGGATCAATCACCGGTAGGAGAACAGGAACTTGACAAGATTCCAGGGAAACTCTCTGCCGGATAGTTGGTATTATTTTTTTTTGATCGCAAAGGTGGTCAGGGTAATGCCGGTAAATACCAGGATAATTCCCTTCAGATGATAGCTCAGCAGGGTTTCGTCTAAAAAGATGATGGCCAGGATAGTGCTGAAGACCGGCATCAGGTGAATGAACGGTCCGGCCCGGTTTGCTCCCACCTCCCTGACGGCCCGGTTCCAGCAGATAAAGGCCAGGACCGAGGCAAACAAGGCTACATAGCCAACAGTTAGGACTGTTGGGATATTAAGCTGCATTGTCCTTCCGCTCTGCAGTTCAAACAGGTAGCACGGCATAAGAAAAATCAGGCCAATAAGTATGATCCCGGTCAGATAGGCCACAGGGTGCAAGCCCTGCGGGTATCTCCTCAGATTGGCGGAGTAAAAAGCCCAGACAAAGGCCGCTGCCAGCACCAGCAGATCACCGCGGTTAAATGACAACTGCAGTAATGCTGTTGCCTCTCCCTTGGCGATAATCAACAGCACACCACTCAGGGAAATAAGAACACCTATAAGTTGCCGCGCACTCAATCGATCATGGTAAACCAGCCATGATATAACAACGATGATGACCGGGATGCAGGAATTGACCAGTACGGCATTGATGGCAGTGGTCGACTGCATGGCAAGGTAGATCAGGGTATTGAAACCGGTTACCCCGAGCAGAGCCTGGAAGAGCATGAAGCGGCTATGCTGCCTGATCAGATTTCTTTGCTGGTAGACAAGTCGCAGGCCAAAGGGGGCCAGGATCAGCAGGGCCACGCTCCAGCGCCAGAAGGCAAGACAGATGGGCGGAATTTCCGCATGCATGCCCCGGCTCAGTACGAAATTGCCGGACCAGAAAAGGGCGCTCAGTGTTAATAATAGATATGGCATAAAGGGGCGACCGGAGGTCGGATTCAATTCTTAATAAAGATTATCGGTTGTGTAATGAAACGGGTGCTAGAGCTTCAACCAAGTTGTTTGAAAAAATCATTTCCCTTGTCATCTGTCAGGATGAAGGCGGGGAAATCCTGGACCTCGATTTTCCAGACTGCCTCCATGCCCAGTTCCGGGTAGTCGATGCAGTCCACCTGCTTGATATTTTCTTCAGCCAGCAGGGCGGCTGGGCCGCCAATGGAGCCCAGATAAAAACCGCCGTTGTCCCGGCAGGCATCGGTGACCTGCTGCGACCGGTTCCCCTTGGCGATCATGACCATGGATCCGCCGTTTTTCTGCAACAGGTCAACATAGGAGTCCATGCGGCCGGCTGTAGTCGGGCCGAATGAGCCTGAAGGTTTTCCGGGAGGGGTTTTGGCCGGTCCGGCATAGTACACCGGATGATTTTTCAGATAATCGGGCAGGGGCCTGCTACTCTCTAACAATTCCTTCCACTTGGCATGGGCGATATCCCTGCCGACAATGATGGAGCCGGTGAGCAGTACCCGGGTGGCAACCGGATGTTTGTTCAACTGGCCGAGAATTTCTTCCATGGGCCTGTTCAGGTCAATGGCAATGGCCTGGCTGTCTTTGTGGTTACGCAGTTCATCCGGGATTAACCGGCCGGGGTTGTAATCGAGTTCCTCCAGCCAGAATCCCTGTCGGTCGATCCTGGCCTTGAGGTTGCGGTCGGCAGAGCAGGAAACCCCCATGCCGATGGGACAGGATGCGCCATGTCTGGGCAGCCGGATCACCCGGATATCATGGGCAAAGTATTTGCCGCCAAACTGGGCACCAATACCGAGTTTCCAGGTTTCACGGAGTAACTCCTGTTCAAGATCAAGGTCACGGAAGGCCCGGCCTTTCCTGTTGCCGCTGGTGGGCAGCTCGTCCAGATACTTGGTACTGGCAAGCTTGACCAGTTTCAGGTTTGCCTCAACACTGGTGCCGCCGATTACAAAGGCGATATGGTATGGCGGACAGGCTGCAGTGCCGAGTGTCTGCATTTTTTCGACCAAAAAGATTTTCAGCGAATCCGGATTTAGGACGGCCTTGGTTTCCTGGTACAGGTAGCTTTTGTTGGCACTGCCGCCGCCCTTGGCAACAAAGAGAAAACTGTATGCATCACCCGGCACGGCATAGATGTCGATCTGGGCGGGCAGGTTGTCTCCAGTGTTGACCTCCTCATACATGGTCAGGGGCGCATTCTGTGAGTAGCGCAGGTTTTCTTTTGTATAGGTGGCAAAAATGCCTGCGGACAGCTGCTCGGCATCGTCGAATCCGGTCCAGACCTGCTGTCCTTTTTTTGCCATGATGATGGCTGTTCCCGTATCCTGACAGATGGGCAGCAATCCCTGTGCGGCAATTTCGGCATTACGGAGCATGGCCAGGGCCACTGCCCGGTCGTTGTCCGATGCCTCGGGATCGTCCAGAATATCCGCAACTTGACGGTTGTGCTGTGGGCGGAGAAAAAATGATACATCATGCATGGCCATCCGGGCCAGTTCCCGTAAGCCTTCCGGTGTTACCTTCAGCATATCCACGCCGGCAAACGGTTTTGTGGACACGTATTGCTTTGAACCTTCAATATAGCGGTATGTCGTTTTATCTTTGTCCAGCGGAAACGGATTCTGGTAGGTGAAGTCGGTCATCAGAAGTGCCTCGTGTGTCGGTATTAATTAGCCTGCAATCAGGGCGTAACAAAAGTGTGCCGTCCTGTATTTCTGGTCATAGGTTTGGTGAATTCCATCATCACTGTTTGTATAGTATACCGGAAGGTGCGTAAATGGATATATGCAGGCTCGCTTTTTTAAAAAAAATATTGCCTGCAGAGCAACCTATGGGGTAATGATGATAGTTTATGTTCATTGCCGGCCGCCAATGATTTTCTTTTACCGGTGATGCGTCAATATTAACAGACAGCAAGGAGTGAACTGTGGCTTTTGACAGTAACGATAATAAACTCTGGCTCTCCGGAAACGAGGCCATTGCGCTCGGTGCCTGGGAAGCCGGTGTTCAGGTGGCTTCCGGGTATCCCGGTACACCCTCCACAGAGATCATGGGCAACCTTGCCCGTTATGAAGGAGTTTATGCCGAATGGGCTCCCAACGAAAAAGTTGCCCTGGATGTAGCAATTGGGGCTGCCTATGCAGGCAGACGAGCATTGGCAACCATGAAACATGTGGGAGTCAATGTAGCCGCGGATTCCCTTTTCTACGCAGCC
>Ga0209013_10004865_pt1 | contig 11696 bp, 10 predicted proteins | sample Cruoilmetagenom2_FD_187291 | JGI IMG/M metagenome (GOLD analysis project Ga0209013, IMG submission 187291) | Oil polluted marine microbial communities from Coal Oil Point, Santa Barbara, California, USA - Sample 2 (SPAdes) (version 2) | ecosystem: Environmental > Aquatic > Marine > Oil seeps ...
TGATACCATTACTTCTTCTACCACTTCATCTAATTTAGGATCCATGATATGTCCATAATGAATCGTGTGTGTCGGTTGCTCCTGCAACATTTTTGCGCTCGGCGAACGAAAGACATGGTTCGCAATGGAAATTGCTTCAGGTCCACTTAAACGGACGATGGCTATTGCTCCCTCACCAAGGGGTGTGGATATTGCTGCTATCGTATCAAATTCCATGATCGTTCACCTCCAATTGAATTTTATCCACATGTGGATAACTAAAAAACGGCCATTATTCTCTAACGTATAACTATAGCACAAAATTGATAAAATCGAAAGCTGACTAGACCGATTTATCCACAAGAAAACGGACCTGATCGTCAATGACGTTAAGGTCCGTTTGTATATGTTACGAATTCATGTCTTTACAATTCTTACTTAAGTGGTTCAATCACTAAATATCGATTTGGTTCAGTACCAATAGACACAGTTTCAATATCTAATCGTCTAGATAAAGCATTATGAATCACTTTTCGTTCATACGAAGGCATCGGTTCAAATTCAACTTTTGTTCCTGAACGAATCGCTTTGTCTGCCATTCTTTCTGCTAAAAGTTCCAGTGATTCTTGACGACGCTCACGGTAATTTTCAACATCTAGCTGAACTAGTAAAAATTGGTTTGAAAATTTATTCACTACTAATTGCGATAGTTGTTGCAGTGCATTCAACGTTTGACCGCGTTTCCCAATAAGAAGTGCTGCTTTTTTGCTTTCCATGCGGAGCGTCACATATTTTCCGTTAAGCTCTGTATGGATTTCTAAATCATCAATCTTCATTTGAGTCGCAATATTGGTTAAATACGTCTTTGTTTCTTCAATCGCATCTGATTTAGTAGAATCATTTGCCTTTAGGACGATTTCTTCGTGAATCACTTCACGCTCAACAGGTTGTTCAACAGACGGTTCTTGAAAAGATTCTTCAATCACTTCTGGTTGAACTTCATTTACGGTGACTTGCACTTCTGCAAGTCTAGAACCAAATCCAAGAAAACCTTTTTTACCTTCAGTTACCACTTGAATCGTAACTTGATCTCTCGTAACACCAAGTTTTGCTAATGCTGCTGTAATTGCTTCTTCCGTTGTATTCCCTGTTTGCGTTAGTTGATTCACTTTTTCGTCCCTCCAGTTTTCGCAGGCTGTAATTTTTCTTTTTCCCACGGTTTATAAATGAACATATTTTGTATGAAAGAAATGATATTTCCGATTACCCAGTAAAGTGTTAAAGCTGATGGTAAGAAGATACCAAAACCGGTAATCATAAATGGCATCATATACATCATAATCTTCATTTGAGGATTATCCATTGCTGGACCTGTACGAAGTACGATAAATTGCATCACACCAGCTAAGATCGCCAAAATAATGCTTGGTTCAGCTAGTGGGAACCATAAAAAACTTCCCAAATTAATTTCTGGTGTAACGTTCATTCGACTGATGGCATGATAGAAACCAATTAAAATCGGCATTTGAATCAAGACAGGCAAACATCCTGCTGCAGGATTAACGCCGTTTTCCTTGAACATAGCCATCATTTCTTGCTGATATTTCTGTTGAGTTTGTGCATCTTTTGAACTGTACTTTTTCTTCAGTTCAGCTAATGCTGGTTGAACTTCTTGCATTTTTTTAGAGCTTTTCGTTTGTTTAATCATTAATGGCAGAATTGCTAAACGGATAATGATGGTTACCATCACAATACCTAATCCATATGAGCCAAGTAATTCTTTAAACAATGTAATAAAGGAAACTAATGGCCATACAATAAATTCATTCCAAAAACCTGTGTTATCGTCACGTATCGGCTGGTTATATTCAGTACAACCACTTAAAAATAATGTGACAGAAACTAGGATGAGGACGATTAATAATCGTTTATTCAACGTTTCTTCCCCCTAAAAAATAATCCGTTTCTTCTATATATAGTTTTAAATTTACTCTCTAACCTTTTGAATCATTTTAGCTATTTTTAAAACGTGCTGCAAACTTTTTTTGGATTCATGAAAATCCATCGTGGCCGCCTGATGTCTGGCGATAATGACATAGTCCATATTTGGCTTTACTTCGTCCTTCATTTCCAAGAAGGCTTGCCTAATATAACGTTTAATACGATTACGGGTGACTGCATTCCCGATTTTTTTACTCACCGATAGCCCTATACGAAAATCTTCTTGTCCCTCTTTTTCAAAACAGTAGACAACAAACTGACGATTCGCAAAGGATTTTCCGCGTTTAAAGATCTTTTGAAATTCGGCATTCTTTTTTACTCGTTGATGTTTGTTCATCAATCGTTCACCTGCTTTACTCCACGCATTCTATCGAGAAAGATTAAAATCCTTCTCGACGATGCGCTTCTACTCGCTTTTTTATACGATAAGAAAGTATTAGCTTGCACCATTTGAATGCGAGCTAAATCAGTTTTACTTTTCTACACCAGCAGTCTTTTCCTATTAAAAGAAAAAAAAGACCACTGATGCGGATCAGTGGACTTAAGCTGATAATACTTTTCTTCCTTTACGACGACGTGCTGCTAATACGCGACGGCCGTTCTTAGAACTCATACGAGCACGGAATCCGTGTACTTTACTGTGTTTACGTTTATTTGGTTGGTATGTGCGTTTCATCTATGTGACACCTCCTGAAAAATTGAAAGTCGATTTATCTCTCTTTGTTATAGACAGTCTTGGATATTATATATAGTCAGCACCCTATTTGTCAATAGCCTTTCCCAAATCCTCTTCTACCTCTACTTGAAAATAACGATAAATACTTGTCCACAATTCTAACAAGATCTATACACAGGCTTGTGCATATGTGGATTTACAACATTTTTCTATTCACAACCCTTATCTACAGGTTTCACACATATTCACCCATTGTGGACAATCATCTTGTGCATGAATATGCATTTTGTGGATAACCCTCAAGAAGTCTTGTAATTTCTCATTTATTTTGTTACGATATTTGTGTTTTACTCTTCAAAACCAAGATGACTATTCATTGTTATCCACAAACTGTTAGTAATTTGTGGATAGTTTATCCATAGCCTCTTATTAACATTTATCCACAGCTTGTGGTTTTGTGCATGACTATGCATTATATAATGTGAAAATGACTATAAATTATTTTTTAAGTTTCTGTTAAAGAATGTTGTTAATCGGTGGGAATCAGCGATACTCTTACGGAAAAACAAGCTGCCTACTAGGTTAGCTTGTTCGTCCGATGAAAGAGAGCAGATTCCGTCTTTTTATTGATAAAACGCAACTGAAAAGGTTAACAGAGCCTTTTATAAATGATAGTAAAGGAGAAACGCTGTTGGAACATTTAGAAGAACTATGGGCAGGTGTCCTTGCTCAAGTCGAGCAAAAAATTTCGAAGCCGAGCTTTGAAACATGGTTAAAATCGACGAAAATGTTAACGTATCGTGGGGACGAAGTAACCATTGCTGCACCTAATTCATTCGCACGCGATTGGTTAGATACGCATTACGTCCATTTAATCGCTGGAATCCTAACAGAACTGACTGGTGAAGCATTAACCATTAAGTTTGTTGTTCCAAAAGATCAAAGTTTAGATGATTTTTCATTACCAGCACCGATCATTCCTATGAAGGATGACGAGCAACCTGAATTTTCTCCTGGAATGCTGAATTCGAAGTACACATTTGATACTTTCGTAATTGGATCTGGGAATCGCTTCGCACATGCAGCTTCATTAGCAGTGGCTGAAGCACCAGCAAAAGCCTATAATCCGTTATTTATATATGGTGGAGTAGGTCTAGGCAAAACCCATCTCATGCATGCTATTGGTCATTATGTGCAAGAACATAATCCCAATGCAAAAGTGGTTTATTTATCATCTGAGAAATTTACAAATGAGTTCATTAATTCGATTCGAGACAATCAAACAGTTGATTTCCGAAATAAATACCGAAGCGTAGACGTTCTATTAATAGATGATATTCAGTTTTTAGCTGGAAAAGAACAAACGCAAGAAGAATTCTTCCATACATTTAATACGTTGCATGAAGAATCCAAACAAATTGTTATTTCAAGTGACCGACCACCTAAAGAAATTCCTACACTCGAAGATCGCTTAAGATCTCGCTTTGAATGGGGTCTGATCACCGATATAACGCCACCTGACTTAGAAACACGTATTGCCATTTTGCGTAAAAAAGCAAAGGCAGATGGTTTAGATATTCCAAACGAAGTCATGATGTACATTGCCAATTCAATTGACTCCAATATTCGCGAGCTCGAAGGGGCATTAATTCGCGTAGTTGCGTATTCTTCACTGGTTAATAAAGATATGAACGCAGATTTGGCAGCAGAAGCATTAAAAGATATTATGCCAAATGCAAAACCTCGTAAAATTACAATTTTGGATATTCAAAAAGTAGTTGGCGAGCATTACAGCGTGCGTTTAGAAGATTTTACAGCGAAGAAACGAACAAAATCGATTGCTTTCCCACGACAAATAGCGATGTATTTATCACGTGAACTTACCGCATTCTCATTGCCTAAAATAGGGGAAGAATTTGGTGGTCGTGATCATACAACGGTTATCCATGCTCATGAGAAAATATCGACGATGTTAAAAGAGGATCAAGTGCTTCAACAAGACTTAAAAGAGATTAAGAGCGTTTTAGGGAAGTCTTAAAACTGTGGATAACTCCTATAGAAGCGAACTAGTTTTCACACACGTTATCAACATGTGGATAGCTTGTCCTTATTCATAAAAAGGGGCTTATCAACATATCCACAGGCCCTATTACTATATCTATTATTCTTTTAAAACATTAATAAATATATAAGCGAGGTTAAAAAATGAAATTTGAAATCATGCGTGAACGTTTATTAAACGGTTTAAGTGATGTTATGAAAGCAGTTAGTTCGAAAACAACAATTCCAATATTGACTGGTATTAAATTAGAGATTTCAGAACAAGGATTACGCTTAACTGGTAGTGATTCTGATATTACAATTCAGACATTTATCCCAACTGAAGAAAATGGGGAACAAGTGATACGAGTAATTGAAGAAGGATCGATTGTTCTTCAAGCACGTGTATTCAACGAAATTATTCGTAAATTGCCAACCAATGATGTTGAAATCGAAGTAAATGATTCTTATCAAACGCATATTCGTTCAGGTAAATCAGAATTTCATTTGATTGGATTAGAAGCTTCGGAATATCCATTGCTTCCAGAAATTCAAGATGACCGTGAATTCATTATTCCTGCAGATTTATTAAAATCAATTGTTCGTGAAACGGTATTTGCCGTATCTTCTTCAGAGAGTCGCCCTGTCTTGACAGGTGTACACTGGGAAGTGAAAAATGGCGAATTAATTTGTGTGGCTACGGATAGTCACCGTCTAGCTCGTCGAAAAACTGTACTAGAACAGTTGCCTGAAGGCGAATATAGTGTCGTGATTCCAGGTAAGAGTTTAAATGAGTTAAGCAAAATCATTGGAGATTCTTCAAGCCCTGTTCATATTGTTATGACGCAGCAGCAAGTTTTATTCAAAACGGAGGACGTATTATTTTACTCGCGTTTGTTAGAAGGCAATTATCCTGACACGTCTCGTCTAATCCCTAATGAATATAAAACAACTGTCACGATGAACGGAAAGGCTTTATTACAAGCAATCGACCGTGCATCTTTGTTAGCTCGTGAAGAACGTAACAATATTGTTCGCTTCACATCACTAGAAGGAAATGTGGTAGAAATTTCTTCAAGTTCACCAGAAGTCGGCAAAGTTGAAGAAGAAATTCAAGCGGCTTCGATTGAGGGAGAAGAGTTAAAAATTTCATTCAGTGCAAAATACATGATGGATGCCTTAAAAGCGATCGAAGGACAAGATGTAGTTGTCCAATTTACAGGAGCAATGCGTCCATTCATTTTGAAATCGCTACATGACGATTCGATCCTTCAATTAATCTTGCCAGTTCGCACATATTAATCACTTATTTTGACGAGGATAGCCAATTTGGCTATCCTTTTTTACTTCTTTGGAATTATGGAGTAAAATGAAGGGATAGACTAAAAAAAGAAGGATTGAATTGCCTTGAAAAATATTGAGATTGATACGGAATATGTAACATTAGGACAACTGCTTAAAATGACAGACATTATTAGCTCTGGCGGAATGGCTCGATGGTTTTTGGCAGAAAATGATGTTCTTGTTAATGATGAGCTTGAACATAGACGCGGTCGTAAGCTTCGCAATGGCGATACAGTGACTATTCCAGAAAATGGTAAATTCTGCATAGTGGAAAATTTGAGCGGAGAATAAGATGCACATCGATCGGCTCGAATTAACGAACTATCGGAATTATGAATCGTTAACGCTTGAATTTTCACCTACGATTAATGTTTTCATTGGTGAAAATGCACAAGGGAAAACGAATATTATGGAATCCTTATATGTTTTATCCATGGCAAAATCTCATCGAACGTCAAATGATAAAGAATTGATACGTTGGTCAGAAGAATATGGTAAAATAAAAGGTGATGTTTCTAAAAAATATGGTCACTTACCACTCGAGTTAACTCTTTCGAAAAAAGGGAAGAAAGCACGAGTGAATCATTTGGAACAAAGTAGATTGAGCGACTACATTGGGCAACTAAATGTCGTCATGTTTGCTCCTGAAGATTTGAACTTAGTAAAAGGCAGTCCTCAGGTAAGAAGACGTTTTTTAGATATGGAAATAGGCCAAATATCGCCCGTGTACTTGCATGATTTATTGACATTTCAAAAATTATTAAAACAACGCAATCACATTTTAAAAACGCATCAAGGGAAATCGTCTTTAAACGATGTCATGTTTGATGTGTACACTGATCAATATATTCAAGCAGCTGTTAGTGTTATTCGAAAACGCTTTGAGTTTATGGAGCTGCTTCAAAAATGGGCTGAACCAATTCACTTAGGAATTTCGAGAGGACTTGAAAAGTTGGACATTCGGTATTGTCCAGTAAGCGGTCTAAATCGTGATGCCTCTTTTGAGGAAATGGTCGACATTTTAGAGCAGAAATTAAAAGATGGTCGATCACAGGAACTTGCCCGTGGTTTAACGTTGGTTGGACCTCATCGAGATGATTTGCAGTTCTACGTCAATGACTACGATGTCCAAACTTATGGATCTCAAGGACAACAAAGAACAACAGCTCTATCTTTAAAGCTGGCAGAGATTGAATTAATTAAACAAGAAGTGGGTGAATCACCTGTTCTTTTGTTAGATGATGTTCTTTCTGAACTCGATGATTATCGCCAGTCCCATTTATTAAATACCATCCAAGGTGAAGTTCAAACATTTGTTACAACAACAAGTGTGGAAGGTATCGATCATGAAACCATTAGACAAGCTGCGATGTTCCATGTGAAACAGGGACATGTGGAAGAAGGAGCATAAATTCCATGTATGTTGGACTTGGCAAAACGATTGTCGTCAATCACATGGATATTCTTGCGATTTTAGATTTTCGTGAAATGAAGGATGCGACGAAGCAGGACGCGTGGTTAGAACATCCACGAACACGAATGATTGTCGATCATCACCGTGTGAAGTCTCTCATAGTCACGCCTTTTTTAACGTATGCATCTCCACTAAGTCCGCAGAACCTTTTAAAGAAAATGAATGAAACTTCCAGACGAAAACGTCTATAAAAATAATGATATGACTGTAGGAAAGAGCAGGTGAGCAAGATGGCAATGGAAGAAAAAGAACTTCAAACATCATATGATGCGGATCAAATACAAGTTTTAGAAGGTTTAGAAGCTGTACGAAAACGCCCAGGGATGTATATTGGTTCAACAAGTTCAAAAGGTCTTCACCATCTAGTATGGGAAATCGTTGATAATGCCATTGATGAAGCTTTAGCAGGACATTGTGATGAAATAGCCATCACGATTGAAAAAGACAATTGGATCAAAGTTGATGATAATGGTCGCGGTATTCCAGTAAGTAACCATGAAAAAATGGGTCGACCAGCTGTCGAAGTTATTATGACTGTTTTGCATGCCGGCGGTAAATTTGGCGGCGGTGGTTACAAAGTATCTGGTGGCCTTCACGGTGTTGGAGCTTCCGTTGTTAATGCTCTTTCAGAAGTTACGGAAGTATATGTACACCGTGACGGAAAACTGCATTTCATTCAATTCGAAAGAGGAGCAGTAGCGAAGGAACTTCACGTTATTGGCGAATCTGACAAAACTGGATCAACTGTTCGTTTTAAAGCCGATCCACAAATTTTCACTGAAACGACTGTTTATGAATATGACATTTTAGCGAACCGTTTACGTGAGTTAGCTTACTTAAATCGCGGATTACGTATCGTGATTAAAGATGAGCGTGAAGAAGAAGTTCGTACGAACACGTATCACTACGAAGGTGGTATTAAATCGTATGTCGAGCATTTAAATAAATCAAAAGAACCGATTCATGATGAACCTATTTTTATCGAAGGCGAAAAAGACGGCATTTCAATTGAAATTGCGATGCAATATAACAATGGGTATGCAGCCAACATTTTCTCGTTCGCTAACAATATCAACACATATGAAGGCGGTACCCATGAGTCAGGATTTAAAATGGCATTAACACGTGTCATCAATGACTATGGCCGTAAAAATAATATGTTAAAAGACGCAGACTCCAATTTAACTGGGGACGATGTACGTGAAGGGTTAACGGCTATCGTATCTGTCAAACATCCGGATCCACAATTTGAAGGGCAAACGAAAACGAAGCTTGGGAATTCAGAAGTTAGTACAATTACGAATTCTTTATTCTCTGAAGCGTTTGAGCGTTTTATGTTAGAGAACCCGATTGTTGCTCGAAAAGTGATTGAAAAAGGATTGATGGCTGCCCGCGCTCGTGTTGCAGCGAAAAAAGCGCGTGAATTTACACGTCGTAAATCTGCACTTGAAGTTTCAAGTTTGCCAGGTAAGCTTGCTGATTGCTCATCTCGAATTCCTGCAGAGAGTGAAATCTATGTGGTAGAGGGTGACTCTGCCGGTGGGTCAGCTAAATCAGGTCGTGATCGTCATTTCCAAGCAATCTTGCCGTTAAAAGGGAAAATTTTAAACGTGGAAAAAGCTCGTTTAGATAAAATCTTATCGAATACTGAAATTAGAGCGATCATTACGGCTCTAGGTACAGGTATTGGCGATGAATTTGCTTTAGAGAAAGCACGTTACCATAAAATTGTCATCATGACCGATGCCGACGTCGATGGTGCGCATATCCGAACGTTATTGTTAACATTCTTGTTCCGTTTCATGCGTCCATTAATCGAAGCTGGTTATGTATATATTGCTCAACCTCCTTTATTCCAAATCAAGCAAGGTAAATCAGTTGAGTATTGCTATTCAGATAAACAATTACAAGAAATTTTAGAACGTCTTCCAAAACAACCGAAACCAGTTATTCAACGATACAAAGGTTTAGGGGAAATGGATGCGACACAATTATGGGATACAACAATGGATCCTTCCGTGCGCACCTTGCTTCAAGTGAATTTAGAAGATGCGATTGATGCAGATGAAACATTCGAACGTTTAATGGGTGACGAGGTAGAACCACGTCGTCAATTCATCGAAGAAAATGCAATTTACGTGAAAAACTTAGATATCTAAAGAGTCAAGGGAAGGGAGGTTGCCTGCATGACAGAGATACAAAATGATCGAGTTAAAGGAATTAATATTAGTTCAGAAATGAAAACGTCTTTCCTTGACTATGCAATGAGCGTTATTGTTCAACGAGCACTTCCAGACGTGCGAGATGGGTTAAAGCCCGTTCACCGTCGGATCTTGTACGCGATGCAAGACTTAGGGAATACAGCGGATAAACCTTATAAGAAATCAGCTCGTATTGTTGGAGACGTAATTGGTAAGTATCACCCACATGGTGATACGGCGGTTTATGACACAATGGTACGTATGGCGCAACATTGGAGTTACCGTTATATGCTAGTTGACGGTCACGGTAACTTTGGTTCCGTGGATGGCGACGCTGCTGCAGCAATGCGTTATACAGAGTCTCGTATGTCGAAAATAGCGATGGAGCTACTTCGCGACATCAACAAAAATACAATCGACTTTAAAGATAATTATGATGGCCAAGAAAGAGAGCCAATCGTATTACCGAGTCGATATCCAAACTTACTAGTCAATGGTACGTCAGGGATTGCCGTTGGGATGGCTACAAATATTCCACCTCATCATCTCGGAGAAACCATCGAAGCTGTTTTAGCTTTAGCTGACAATGAAGCCATTACAACCGAAGAATTAATGGAAATCATACCAGGTCCCGATTTTCCAACTGGTGGTATTATTTTAGGACGAAGCGGGATTCGTCGCGCATATGAAACAGGGCGTGGCTCTGTCATCATTCGAGGTAAAGTAGAAATCGAGCAAAAATCGAATGGTAAAGAAGTGATTTTAGTTCATGAACTTCCTTTCCAGGTGAACAAAGCTCGTTTGATTGAAAAAATCGCAGAATTAGTGCGTGACAAGAAAATCGATGGCATTACTGATTTACGAGATGAATCAGATCGTAACGGAATGCGTATCGTTATCGAGGTCCGTAAAGATGCGAATGCGAATGTGTTATTAAATAATTTATATAAACAAACATCTCTACAATCTAGTTTTGGTGTAAATATGCTTGCTCTTGTAGATGGCCAACCAAAAGTTCTTGGATTAAAAGAGATTTTATATCACTATTTAGAGCACCAAAAAGTTATTATCAAACGTCGTACTCAGTTTGAATTAACGAAAGCTGAAGATCGTGCACATATTTTAGAAGGTCTTCGTATTGCACTAGATCATATCGACGAAATTATTGCTTTAATCCGTAGTTCACAAACTGGGGAAGAAGCAAAACTTGGTTTGATTGATCAGTTCAATCTTTCAGAGCGACAAGCTCAAGCAATTCTTGATATGCGTCTTCAACGTTTGACTGGCTTAGAACGCGACAAAATTGAAGCAGAATATCAAGAGTTACAAAGATTAATTGCTGAATTAAAAGCGATTCTTGCAGATGAATTAAAAGTAATTCAAATAATTCGCGAAGAATTGAATGAAATTAAAGATCGTTTTAGTGATACACGTCGTACAGAAATCACAGCCGGTGGTGCTGAGATGATGGAAGACGAAGATTTAATTCCACGTGAAAACTCGGTACTGACTTTAACTCATAACGGTTACATCAAACGTTTACCAGTTAATACGTATCGTAGTCAAAAACGTGGAGGCCGTGGTGTACAAGGAATGGGTACGAATGAAAATGATTTCGTCGAACATTTATTGTATACATCAACGCATGATACGATTCTGTTCTTTACAAACACAGGAAAAGTATATCGTGCGAAAGGGTATGAAATCCCAGAATACGGACGTACAGCTAAAGGGTTACCGATTGTTAACTTATTAGGTGTTGATAAAGAAGAGAAGGTAACTGCGATGATTCAAATGGAATCATTTGAAGATGATGCCTACTTCATTTTCACAACGCTTCAAGGTGTAACAAAACGTACGCCAGTTAGTGGCTTCGCTAATATCCGTGCAAATGGTCTCATTTCGATTTCACTTAAAGAAGACGATGAACTTATTTCCGTTCGTTTAACTGACGGCAAGAAACATATTGTCATCGGTACAC
>Ga0209013_10004866_pt1 | contig 11694 bp, 11 predicted proteins | sample Cruoilmetagenom2_FD_187291 | JGI IMG/M metagenome (GOLD analysis project Ga0209013, IMG submission 187291) | Oil polluted marine microbial communities from Coal Oil Point, Santa Barbara, California, USA - Sample 2 (SPAdes) (version 2) | ecosystem: Environmental > Aquatic > Marine > Oil seeps ...
CTATAGCGACTGATCACGCCCCACACAGTGAAGATGAGAAGAAGGTAGAATTTGATTTAGCTCCGTTTGGCATAGTCGGGCTTGAGACAGCTTTGCCACTTTCGCTCAGGCTGGTGCAGGACGGTGTGCTAACTATAAATGAAATGATTAGTAAGCTTACTGACGCGCCGTCAGAAATATTGAAATTGGGCAAAGGGACGCTTAAGATTGGTAGTGCCGCGGATGTTGTGGTTTGGGACCCTGAGAAAGAAATTACTGTTGACCGGGAAAAGTTCCATTCAAAATCTAAGAACAGCCCATTTCACGGCTGGAAACTGAAGGGATCGGTCCTCTATACTATTGTAAATGGAGAGGTCATCTACACTGGTTGATAGCTAGTTGGTTTTATTCCACAAAGCAAACTTCCGGATATTTATTGCCGATAGATTTCCAGAACTCAGTTGAAATCTCATCAAGCGTATGCTCCGGGTTTATTTTGACCTGTCCGGTATCAAGGTCTATTTCAACCATAGGTTCCTCTTTGTTTGTCAGAAGCACGAATTGTCTGGGGCCTATAGCTCTATAGCTTGATGCGATATGCTGCTCAGGGTTTATATCCACTCCGACAGTCGGGTCTAGGTGTATCTGTATTTCTGAATCATCATCTAAAGTTTCTATCTCACCTTTAATGTCGGGTGCAACAGTGGCTTTTGGTGTTATTGCCTCTGACAATGACATTCTCTCAGATTCGGGAGCTGATGAGTTATCTGATGTTCCGCCCTGCACAATACCATCGCTTAGAACTTTTCTACCGGTTTCGATATTGACTATTACATATTCGTTTTTGTAAAGTAGATAGGATGAAATTCCCAGCAAAATAGCAAGAATCAGTATTAATATATATCTAATCATGTTCTTCTCCCAGATAATCTTTTTGCTATAACCCCTCTATATAGATAGAAGTATACTGACAGCACTCCATTTTTCTTATTTATTTTGTGGTGTAAGTTTATAGCTCTATTTAAAGGAGCAATGACCCAAAATTTGGATACTTCCGTCAGTAACTCAGAAAATCTGGAAAGGCCGCTTTTTAACAGAGATTTTGTCCTCATAACTCTTTCTTCATTTGTTTTCTTTTTTAATTTTCATTCATTCATATTGCTTCCGGTTAGAATCGAGCAGCTTGGCGGCAGTGAATCTACAATTGGTTTTATTATGGGTATGGCGGCAATGGCTACAATCCTAACAACCCCGGCTGTCGGAATAATGATAGATCGCTTTGGAAAAAAGTGGTTTTTGGCGGCAGGGGGGATTTTGATGTCTCTTACCACTTTGCCTTTTGCTTATTTAGATACTTTAAATTACTTGTTTCCATTGCTTAGGTTGCTCCATGGGGCGGCGTTATCACTCTGCTTTGTTTCGGCCGGAACTTTAATCGCGGATGTCTCATCTGCTTCGAAGAGAAGCCAGGCCATTGGTATATTTGGGATATTTAGCATTATAAATTTCGCTCTGGCGCCTTCAATTGGAAAAGTAATAGTAGAGCGCTTTGGGTTTCCGGAGTTTTTTGTTTTCGATTTCTTGTTTGGATTTCTTGCATTCATAGTAGCTCTCTTTATCACGGAACCTAGGATAATAGAAAAAGGCATTATTAGTAGCACATATTTTTCCGTACTATTTAAGAAGGGTATTCTCGTGGCCGCATCTGCTCTATTTATAGCAGGAATGGGCTTTGTAACTGTAATTACTTTTGTGCCGGTTTTTGCTGGTAGAATCAGTGTAGAGCAATATGAAATATTCTTTATCGCCTATACCGTTTCTGTTATTTCTGTAAGGGTATTTGGGGGGTGGATACCCGATAAATACGGGAAGAAAAGGGCTTCTATTCCTGCATTTTTCGTATATGCACTGAGCATTATAGTGCTAGGATTAAGCACAAATTGGATTGAGCTATTAATCTCAGGAATATTGTTTGGAATTGGGCACGGTCTCTTCTATCCCGCAATCTATGCTCTTGTAATTGATCTTTCTAGTCAGATTGATAGGGGAAAAGCTATCTCTATATGTAGTGTTTCTTTTACTTTTGGTGGAATGATGGGAGTATTTATTTATGGCGTAGTGGCAGAAAATTGGGGATTTCCTCTTATGTTTGAAATTATGGGTGTGGTGTCCGCTATTGGATTTTTAGTCTTTTCAATATTCGGGAAAGAGCATGATAAACCATATATACAAAACAAGTAAATGTTTTAAAACCACAAATTATAAGTATTCTATTGACGAAATTGGAGATCGTTTATGGCAATCAAAGGATATACTAAAGATAATTTCCCCCATGTGCCGGTATGGGATGTGCTAAGGATTGAAATTGTTGAAATGGGAGCAGGAGAAGCAACGCTGATAATGCCCTTTCATGAGAAGCTTACAAACCCCTACGGATTTATGCATGGGAGCGGTGTCTATGCACTAGCGGATTCAGCTTTAGCAGCAGCAATTGCCAGCATTGTCAAAGAAGGAAAACACTTTTTAACAGTCGAGATGAAAATTAATTATTTTGAGCCTGTAACGACTGGAATTGTAAAGGCACGAGCTAAAGTTTTAAGACAGGGCCGAATAATGCCTGGCGAGGTAGATTTATTCAGTGAAAATAAACTTATAGCAAAGGCTATAGGAACGTATATTATTGTTGACGAAAATAAAAAATCATAATTACGTCAAACCCCTTCACTAATGATTTAAACACCTATCAGATCTTTAAAAAGTGTTGCAATACGTTTCTTATTGAATATCCAATAATAATGTAAGATACTATTTATTGTATGTTTATTGAATATAAAAGGAGCAATACAATAAATGGACTTTAATTTTACTGAAGAACAAAGAATGATTAAAGACTTAGCCCGGGAATTTGCAAGAAAAGAAATTGCTCCCATAGCGGATTATTACGATAAAAAAGCCGAATTCCCTCATGAAATTCAGGCAAAAGCACGTGAGCTTGGATTAATAAACGTTGTTATACCCGAAAAATACGGGGGTACGGGACTCTCGGCAGTAGAGATGATAATAGTAACGGAAGAGCTTGCTTGGGCATGTACCGGCATTGCTGTCGGTGGGATTGTAATGAGTACCCTTACTTCTCAACCGATATTAATAGCCGGTAATGAGGAGCAAAAGAAAAAATATCTTGGCCGGCTAGCGGAGGGCTTTGGTTCTTATTGTGTTACAGAACCCGGTGCAGGTTCAGATGTGGCTTCTATGCGATCGATGGCAAAGAAGGTAAAGGGCCGCTACATATTAAACGGACAGAAAACATGGATAACCAATGCTCAGCAGGCATCTTTTTTTGTTGTATTCGCAAAAACTGATCCTGAGGCAGGTCCTAGAGGATTAAGCACTTTTCTAGTAGACCTTGAGTTACCGGGAGTAGAGGTATCAAAGAAGCTGGCCAAGATGGGTCAGAAGGCGACAGACGCCTGTGAAGTTAATTTTAATAATGTAGAGCTGACATCGGAATCACTTTTAGGAAAAGAAGGGGGCGGATTTAAAATAGCAATGAAAACATTTGATCACTCAAGGCCTTCAGTAGCAGCTATGGGGGTAGGAATCTCTCAACGTGCGCTTGAAGAATGTATAAGCTATTCAAAAGAGCGTGAAGCATTCGGGCAGCCTATTGTTAATTTTCAAGGAGTAGGGTTCAAGATAGCAGATATGGGGATGCGTACACAAGCAGCGAGGCTCTTGACTTATAATGCTGCATCGAAGGCAGCACGAGGGGAAAAAAACACGATCGAAGCATCCTATGCCAAGACATTCGCCTCAGACACAGCAATGTGGGCCGCTACGGAAGCTGTACAAATACATGGCGGTTACGGATATAGTGAAGAATATCCTCTTGAAAAACTAATGCGTGATGCAAAAATCCTTCAGATTTATGAAGGCACGAATGAAATACAACGAGTTGTTATGGTCAAAGAACTGACTAGAGATTAAAACTTGTGGCAAAGGCCATAGCAACGTATATTATAGTTGACGAAAACAAGTAACTATAAATAAATCAAGCCCCTTAAATTAATTTCAAAAAGGAAATTGGGATTTCTTGACTTAATATCCATTTGGTGTAGAACCTTTAACCTTAAATCATGGAAAACGAACAGTTTGAACAAAGAAAAGCAAAGCTTGGCGAGTTAAGAGATTCAGGAATTAATCCGTTTGCAAACGGTTTTAAACCGACTCATTTGGCATCAGACCTTATTTCGAAGTATGGGGAGTTTTCAGAAGAGAAACTTAAGGATCTTGCCGATGAATTCTCTTTAGCTGGAAGGGTTATGACTATAAGGGATTTTGGCAAGAGTCTCTTTTTTCATATTGCCGACAGATCGGGAAAGATCCAGGGTTACATAAAAAAAGATGTAATAGGTGAAAATGAACATAAAGCTTTTAAAAAGTTCGTTGACCTTGGTGATTTTATTGGAATTAAGGGGAATTTATTTAAAACGAGAACCGGAGAGTTAACACTTAACGTTACGGAATATGAATTTCTTACCAAGTCACTTCACCCATTGCCTGAGAAATGGCATGGACTTAAAGATGTTGAAGCTAGATATCGCCAGCGCTACCTGGATTTGGTATCAAATCCGGAGATAAAAGAAATTTTTCTTACCAGAAGTAAAATAATCAAACTTATTCGGGGATTCTTGGACGAAAGGGATTTTGTCGAGGTTGAAACACCTATTTTACATCCGATTGCCGGAGGTGCGGCGGCACGTCCGTTTGAAACTCATCATAACGTGCTTGATATGGACCTCGTTTTGAGAATTGCTCCCGAGCTCTATCTAAAGAGGCTCGTCATTGGTGGCATAGAGAGGGTATACGAGATCGGGAGAAACTTCAGGAACGAAGGCGTTTCCACTCAGCATAATCCAGAATTTACAATGATGGAGTTCTATCAAGCCTATGCGACATATGAAGATCTCATGGATTTTATTGAAGAGCTCATTTGCCATATCTCTCATGAAATCAAAAATACACTAAAATTTGAATACGGAGATGTAGAAATTGACATGACCCGTCCCTGGAAAAGGATCGATATAACCCAGTCCTTGAGAGAGGAGCTGGGCGATAATATCTTATCTGATGACAAAGAGCTCTTTAAAAAAGCCGATTCACTAGGAATTGATCATAAAGGGATCAGAGGTAAGGCTATTACCGAGATGTTTGAAAGCATTTTCGAAGAAAAACTTATTAATCCTACATTTGTATACGGGTTCCCGCTTGATGTCTCCCCGCTTGCCAGACAAAATGAGGAGAATCCTGAATTAACCGATCGCTTTGAGCTTTACATCTTCGGACGCGAAATAGCTAACGCTTTTTCTGAGTTGAACGACCCGGTAGATCAAAAACAGAGATTTGAGAATCAGGTTGAGCTAAAAAACAAAGGTGAAGAGGAAGTGCATGAAATGGATCAGAATTACGTCACCGCGCTTGAGCATGGAATGCCTCCTACGGCGGGCGCGGGTATTGGAATTGATCGTCTTGTCATGCTGTTTACAAATTCCCCTTCAATAAGGGAAGTTATTTTCTTTCCGCATCTCAGGCCCTAATGAAATACGAATTCTTTATAGGACTTAGATACCTCAGTTCCAGGAGAAAACAGAAGTTCACTTCCATAATAGGAATAATTTCGGTTCTAGGGGTAATTATTGGTGTACTGGCGCTTAACGTAGTTCTTGCCGTTATGGGTGGATTTGAAGAGGAGCTAAGGGAAAAAATCCTTGGTGTCAGCTCGCATCTCGTAGTGCTTAGCTACGATGGGCCCATGAAGGATTATGGTAAAATAAAAGAGGACGTGCTCGATTTCCCTGGAGTTGAAGGGGCTAGCCCGTTCATATACGGGCAGGGGATGATCTCTAGTGAGAGAAACGTTTCCGGATCGGTCATAAGAGGAGTTGATCCTAATACTGCAGGCAAGGTAACCAGCATTGAGCAAGCCATTGGTAACGGTACTGTAGGGAAAGGGCGGTCTGGTAAAAAATTAAATGATGAGCAGTTAAGTGAGATTGGTAGAGAAGTTTTAGAGAAATTAAGTGTAGATACTGAGTCCGGGAAACCCCCTATTCTTATTGGGAAAGAACTTGCGGCTAATTTAAGCGTTTTAGAAGGTGACTTGGTCAGTCTAGTCTCACCATTTGGAAAGTTAGGGCCATTTGGTCAAACAGCAAAGGTGAAGAAGTATGAAGTGATAGGAATATTTGATTACGGTATGATTGAATATGATTCTTCAATATCTTATATCGATCTTGGGGATGCGATGGATTTTTTTGATATGGAAGGTCAGGTGTCCGGAGTAGAGGTAAAAGTAAAGGATATATACAACGCAAAAAAAATGGGAAACGAACTTACTTCTATACTTGGTTTCCCTTATTACACTAGGAACTGGGAAGAGGTAAATAAAAGATTATTTAAAGCGCTGCGTTTAGAAAGGATTGCAGTTGCAATAATACTCGGATTAATAATACTTGTTGCTGCTCTTAATATTGTTAGTACATTGACTATGGTGGTTATGGAAAAGGGAAAGGATATCGCTATTTTGCGTGCTATGGGGGCTACCAAAAGTGGGATTCTAAAAATATTTGTTACAGAAGGAATGATAATTGGAACTGTGGGAACCCTGCTTGGTACCGCAGCCGGATATGGGATTTGTTACTTGTTGAAGACCAGCGATACGATAAGGACACTCATTCCGTTTGATAATAATGTCTATCCTATTTCCGACTTTCCAGTTAAAATTGAACCGTTTTATTTTATAACCGTTGCATTCTTCAGTATATTGATATGTTTTATCGCAACATTGTATCCATCATTTCAAGCGTCTCGAAAAGATCCTATTGAGGCACTGAGGTATGAGTAATAAATGGTGATCCGAATTGAGGGTTTATGGAAGGTGTTTGAAACTATTGGTGGTCGAGTAGAGGCATTGAAGGGAATCGATTTGAATATTTCACATGGAGAAACTCTAGCAGTTGTTGGTGTTTCCGGGTCCGGCAAGAGTACTCTCTTGCACATACTCGGAACCCTTGAGCGTCCCACCCGGGGAGAAGTTTCCTACAATAGTAATAATATCTTTAGCCAAAATGACAGAGAAATTGCAGCTTTCAGAAATAGTGAAATCGGTTTTGTTTTCCAATTCCATTATCTTCTTCCTGAATTCAGCGCATTAGAGAATGTAATGATGCCTTGTTTGATTAAAGGAATGGATTCAGAAGTGGCGAGAGAAATGGCTCTAGAGATTCTTGGTAAGGTAGGTTTGGAACAAAGGCTTGAGCACCGTCCGGGAGAACTGTCGGGAGGTGAGCAGCAAAGGGTCGCGATAGCTAGAGCAGTTGTATTAAAACCTAAAGTCATATTGGCTGATGAGCCTACAGGGAATTTGGATAGGGATACCGGAGAGTCTATTCTCGATTTGTTTTTAATGCTAAATGACGAATATGGAATAACCTCAGTTTTAGTTACCCATAATATGGAAATTGCAAACAGACTTAACAGGAGAATCAGGCTTACTGATGGAAAAATTGTTGATGCGAATTAATAAACGCGATATTGCAGTTGCCCTTTCTTTAACTGTATTGATATTTTTAATTGCAGTATGTCTTGGCTCTTCGTTTGGACAGGCAGCAGGGGTTGAGAAGATCGCACTAAAAGATGCTTTAGGTTGGGAAGTTGCGCAAGGTGCCCCATCAGGTGGAAATGCTGAAATTGAAGAAGAAGGTGATTTAGATTCAAAAAATGAAAAGATAATAGAAATTAAAGTGGAAGGGAACAGAAGAGTTGAGACTGAGCTAATACAGCTAAATATTACATCCAAAGTTGGAGAGCCCCTTTCAACGGCTTCGGTTAGGGAAGATATTAAGAAGATGTACAATCTTGGATCTTTTGAGGATGTATCCGCCGAGATTGACAGGACCACTGAGGGAATTGTCTTAGTATACAAAGTTAAGGAAAAACCTGTTGTTGCAGACCTTCGAATAAGAGGCAATAAGGATATAAAGAGTGACGATATTCTAGAAGTTGTTACGGTAAGAGAAGGGAAAATAATAGATCTAAACAATGTTAAAAAAACCCAAGAAGCTATTGGACAATTATATTCAGAGAAAGGTCTAATAGGCACTGTTGTCGATTACGATATTGAGCCCGAAGGGGACGGTACTGTGAGTGTTACCTTTGATATAAAAGAAGGTGAAAAAGCATGGATAAAGGAAGTTATATTTGTCGGTAATGAAAAACTAAAGACTAAAGTAGTAAAAAAGGGTCTATATTCAGAATCCAAGGGGTTATTTTCTTTTATTTCTAAGAAGGGACTTTATGTTCCGCGTGAAGTACAGAACGATTCTGAAAGAATAAGAACTACCTATATTGACAATGGATTTCTTGATGTAAAGGCAAGCAAACCTGAAATAGAGTACAGCGAAGAAAAAGGCGGTTATATAATTACATTTAAGATTAGCGAGGGAGACCAATTTACTGTTAAAGAACTTTCATTTGAGGGTGATTTAATCGTTCCCGTTGAGGAATTGCAGGAGGTTCTAAGACTGAAAAGCGGAGAAATTTTCAGAGGCAGCCTCTTGGCCCAGGATATAGGCGGGTTAACAACTTTCTACGGAAACAAGGGATATGCCTTTGCCAATGCCGAGCCTGGCTTTTCGGTGGACCGCCAAGCGCTGACTGTTGATATTAGGTTTAAAATGGAAAAAGGTCCCGAGGTACATATAAGAGATATCGATATTGTTGGCAACTATAGAACAAGGGATAAGGTTATAAGAAGGGAAATTCCCATACAAGAAGAGAGGCTTTACAATGCTAGTGAAGTACAAGCTATAAGACCAAGGATAACGAGACTTGGTTTTTTTGAGGAGAATGTTGAGGTTGTTTCAGAGCGTGTTCCCGGAACTGACGATGAATTAGATTTAAAAGTTAGAGTGGAAGAAAAATCTACCGGGTTTTTTAGTGTGGCTGGGGGATTTAGCTCGGTTGAAACATTTATATTTGCTGGTCAGATTCAAGAGTCTAATCTCTTTGGTTACGGCAAAAGAGTTTCTTTGAATGCCCAAGTCGGTGGAGTGACCCAGCTATTTTTCGTAAACTATACGGATCCGAATCTTTTAGATACGGATTGGACATTAAATGCTGTAATTTTCAGGACCGATAGGACCTTTAGGGATTTTGACCGTAGTTCCTTTGGCGGAAGTCTGACAATTGGAAGAAGGATCTGGAGATGGTTAAATGCAAATCTTACATACAGGATAGAAAATGTTAAAATAGGGGATATTGATGATGAGGCAAGGCTGATCCTCACTTCTGATGATAGAACAATAAGCAGTCTTGGTCTGGGTTTGGTCTGGGATTCTAGAAATAACCTGTTAGATCCGAGTAAAGGTAATCTCACTCGAACTAATTTATCGTTTGCCGGGGGGCCCTTAGGTGGAAATACTGATTTTACTAAATATGTCCTATCCTCACGGCAATGGTTTCGTCTGTGGTTAAATACAGTCTTTACTCTAAGAGCAAGATACGGCATAATAGCCTTTCGAGATAATGGAAATGATCTTGTTGTAGGGGAAAGATTCTTTCTTGGAGGCCCCAACTCGTTAAGAGGATTTGGTTTTAGAAGAGTTGGTCCTCGTGTTCCGACTGAAGACGGGGATTTTGTAATTATTGGTGGTGTTCAGGAGCTCTTATTCTCGGCGGATTATGTGTTTCCAATTATGCCCTCAGTTGGTTTAAGAGGAGCCGTGTTCTTTGATATGGGTAATGCTTTTAATGACGGCGAGGATCTCACTGTAAATCCATCCGATCTTAGAAAGGATGTTGGGTTAGGAATTAGATGGATTTCTCCATTGGGGCCTCTGAGGCTTGAAGTAGGTATCCCTCTCGGGGATAGATTGCCAGGTGAAAAGTCTTATGAAATACAATTTACAGTAGGAACTTTATTTTAAATTCAAGGAGGCAAGAAATGAGATTATTTTTTGTAGTGTTGAGTTCGTTATTGTTGATGTCTAGCTTTGCTTACGCCCAGGCTCAAAAAGTTGGGTATGTAGATCTTCGTCGTGTTGTGACAGATTCAAGAAAGGGGAAAGCAGCCTTTTCTGCGGTTGAGGCTCAGTTTGGTCCAAGGGGTAAGGCATTAGAAGTTAAAAGAAAACAGCTTGAAGCAATGGAGCAGGATTTTATCAAGAATGCTGCTGTTATGAATGAAGCTTCAAGAAAACAAAAAGCGGAGCAAATTGATAGACAAAAGAAAGATTTTACGAGATCATTAGAAGACTTTCAGTACGAGCTAAAGAAAAAAGATTTTGAACTCTCTCAGAGCATATTAAAGGATATTGAAGGTATTCTTCAGTCAATTGGTCAGTCGGAAGCATATACTGCTATTCTTGAGAGTGGAGGGCTTGTTTACGGTAGCCCAACCGCTGATATAACAGACAGGGTTATAAAAGCTTACGACGCTAAGCAATAATAATTCTGTTCATACTATTCAGGTTATAGGGAGTTACGAATATTTTAATGGATAAAGAAGAAATAAAGAGTTATATCCCACATAGAGAGCCATTTCTTTTTGTTGATAAAGTGCTTGAATTCGATTCGTATTCAAGAATCTTAGCCGTTAAAACTTTTCGGGCGGAAGAAGAATTCTTTAAAGGGCATTTTCCCGGGCATCCTGTGGTACCTGGTGTAATATTAGTTGAAGCGCTTGCACAAGCTGCTGCTGTACTTATTAGCGCATCGTTTACGCAAGACGAAAATGCCGATAATCCGGAAGGATGTTATTTGTTGGGTATTGATAAGGCAAAATTTAGAAAGGTCGTTAATCCCGAAGATGAGATTCAACTTCAGGCTGAAGTGCTTAAACTTCGATCCAAAATAATTACTTTTAAGGCAATTGCTTCTGTGGGTGGTTCGAAAGTTGCTGAAGCTGAATTCATGGCTACTTTCTATTAATTGTCCTATATTCATGGATATAGTTGACAATAGCGAAGATTCTATGTTACAGTATCTGGTTTTATAATCGAGGGCGAGTTCTACCTAATTTTATTTTTATGGAGAATCTTTAAAAATTCTGTAAAATAAGAAATCACGGGTTTCGGGCAGCTGGCGTAGCTCAGTGGTAGAGCAGCTGATTTGTAATCAGCAGGCCGGGGGTTCAAATCCCTTCGCCAGCTCCAATTACGACATGCTTAGGCTAAAAATGTTAAAAAGTATATTTATTTTGGGGGAGGTGGCTGAGTGGTCAAAAGCAGCAGACTGTAAATCTGCCGGTGTAAGCCTACGTAGGTTCGAATCCTGCCCTCCCCATAGTTTTAAGTTTGAATTTAGTGGGTTTTTGCAATCATTTAATCTGATTTTTAGGTTGGTTGAATTTTTTAATGCTCTAATAGCGGGAGTAGCTCAGTTGGCTAGAGCATCAGCCTTCCAAGCTGAGGGTCGCGGGTTCGAATCCCGTCTCCCGCTCAAAGGCTGCATCGCCCACGTAGCTCAGCCGGTAGAGCACATCCTTGGTAAGGATGAGGTCAGCGGTTCAAGTCCGCTCGTGGGCTCATTATATTATAATAAACTTGAGCTTCTAAATACTTAAGGAGGAAAGGTAAAGATGTCTAAGGCAAAATTTGAGAGAGGGAAGCCTCATTTAAATATAGGAACAGTCGGCCATGTGGACCATGGTAAGAC
>Ga0209013_10004868_pt1 | contig 11692 bp, 8 predicted proteins | sample Cruoilmetagenom2_FD_187291 | JGI IMG/M metagenome (GOLD analysis project Ga0209013, IMG submission 187291) | Oil polluted marine microbial communities from Coal Oil Point, Santa Barbara, California, USA - Sample 2 (SPAdes) (version 2) | ecosystem: Environmental > Aquatic > Marine > Oil seeps ...
ATAGATGCTCTGTTTATTCGGGGCTACCATAAATATATATGCAGCACCCCTTTTTTTTAGCCACGCCTTTTTTTCAGCCAGCAGGTGCCGGAATCGCTGTTTTTCCTCTTCAGAAAAGTGCAGATTTCCCTTGAGATCATCAAGGATTCGGTCACCGGAGAAAAAAAGCCATCCGTCCGAACCCTCAACCACAAGCGGAACTCCGCTGATTCCAAATCGTTTTTTTATCTCCCGATGATACCGATGAATCAGCCATTCCCGCAGCCCGAAGTGATCCTGGAAATAGCTGTCAAATTCACGGGTGAAGCCGGTTATCGACTGTTGGTGGGTTATGGCAGGAAACGGCTGCAGTTCTCTTTTTTCAGCCTCGGAGTACAAGACATCCTTTTGCAAGGTCCAGGTCAGCAGCGGGGCGAACAGGGCAATTGTAAAGATGAGAATGATGGCCAGTTCAATCGGTCTATTTCTGGTCGGGTTTTTCTGCATGGCCATCAGAATTGAAAATAGAGAAAGGGGTGATAGGCTTGGGCTGCGATGGTTATCAGGACAGCATAAAGTAGTGAGGCAAACAGGATCAATCGGATGAACGACAGGCTGCCTACTGTCGCCGGAAAAGTAGAAGCCGGAACTCTCTGCTGCAGGATTTCGGCAGCCCGCTGACGCAGCAGACCATAGACAGGAAGGGCCAGGATTATTCCACCTATCAGTTGGGACAGCAGCATGGTATCAGCTGTCAGGGTCAGCAAAAATGAGCTGTTGAGCACTTCCGGTCTGCCTGCCATGACCTGGCAGTACTGAAAGGCAAATTCCATGGAAGGACTTCTGAAGATAACCCAGCCGATAATCACCACAACTGTTGTGTAGAGCCAGCCGAGTCCCTGGCGCAGAACAGAGTTCTGCTGCAGCGGAACGAGCCGCTCCAGAACGAGAAACAAGCCGTGCCAGAGTCCCCAAACGACAAAGGTCCAGTTGGCACCATGCCACAGTCCGCAGAGCAGGAAGACAATGAGCAGGTTGGCCAGGGTGTGTGGGAGACCGTTGCGGCTGCCGCCAAGGGGGATGTATAGATAATCACGCAGCCAGGTGGACAGCGAGATATGCCAGCGCCGCCAGAATTCCCGCATGGAACGGGAGATATAGGGATATCTGAAGTTTTCCGGCAGGGTAAAGCCAAACATTCTGCCCAGGCCGATGGCCATGTCGGAATAGCCGGAGAAGTCGTAATAAATCTGCAGGGTAAAACAGATGGCGCCCAGCCAGGCATCACCGGTGGAGAGTTCCTGCAGGGGCAGGCTGAAAAGTTGATCGGCCTTCGCCCCAAGCGGGTCGGCCAGCAGGACTTTTTTGGCAAGCCCGAAAACAAAACGCTCTGCACCGAGGGCAAAGCCCTGGCTGGTTACCGTGCGCTGTACCAGTTGTCTGGCAATATCATGGTAGCGGACAATAGGCCCGGCAATGAGCTGGGGAAACATGGCAATGTAGAGGCCGCAGTTGAGTATCCGCTGCTCAGCCGGCACTACCCGTCGATAAACATCAATAAGGTAGGATATGGCTTGAAAGGTAAAAAATGAAATACCGGCCGGCAGATGTATGGCCCCGGTCTGCCAGGGTTCCTGGCCGGCAAAGACAAAAATAGGTGCCAGGGCCTCAACGGTGAAATGGAGGTATTTGAAGAAAAAAAGAGGCAGCAGGTTGACCAGTACGCCCAGGCCAAGCAGTATCTTTTGCCTGGTGCCGGAACTTGTTTCAAGCATACGCCCCAGGTAAAAAGTCGCCAGAATGGAAAAGAGCAGTAAAAGAAGGTAGCCGCCTTCACCCCAGAGATAAAAGAGCAGGCTGGCAGCAAAGAGAACGTGATTCCGGTACCGTTGGCCGGCAAAAAAAGATCCGGCAAGGACAAGCGGCAGAAACAGAAAGAGAAAGGTGACCGAGCTGAAAATCATAACGATGCTATCGGGTACCCCGCCGGCTGAAAACTCAGTTTCCTTCCATCAGAACAATCAGCGGGTCACCGATACGGCATTTTGTCAATTGGGCGGCGTCGCCCCTGTTGACGGCAATTTCCAGGTAACCTGCACTGTCTACAACAGCCACCAGTCCACCGGAGGGTGAATCGGTATAGGTGCTTGAAATGGAGTTTACCTGGTGACCCTTGATCCTGACGCCGCTGAAGCTTGAGGGTTGGAATCTGCTCAGGTTGGCACTGGTAATATTGGTGCGGATATTGCCGAAGCGGTCAATATGGAGTGCCTGACCCTCTATTTTTCTATCGGTAATCACAGGCTCGGGCAGATCGAGATGGACACAGGATGATATATCCGCAGTCGGTCCTACCTTGTCAAGGGGCATCCCTCCTGCCAGGGCCGCTGCAACCGGAGCCATGATGTCACGGGCATGGAAAGTAGAGCTGATTTCAGAAGGAAAAAGGCTGGCATTTTCAACCCGGTGTACGGTTTGAATCCTGTTATCTTTAAAGAGCAGGGATAATATCCCGTTATCCGGTACAATAAACAGATGGTGCTCAGACGCGGCTGCCAGGATTCGGCGCTGGCTGCCGACTCCGGGGTCGACAATGACCAGGTGAATGGAGCCGTTGGGGAAATAGTTGTAACTGGTACGGATTGCAACTGCAGCGCTCAGGGTATCATGGGCCGGGATGGAGTGACAGATGTCAATGATACGGACAGAGATGTTATTCTTGAGAATTGCTCCCTTTACCTGGCCGACATAGGGATCCTGCAGACCGAAATCCGTTGTCAGGGTAATGATGTTCGCAAAGTGCATCAGATGTTCTCCATTTTTTTAGCAACCAGAACGCAGAATCCGGCCTGCTCATTAATACCCGGTTGCGCTGTTTCCACCTCCTTGATACTGCCTGGGGGCTGCAACAGGGTTGAGTGACTTTCCAGCAGGGTGAAATGTGCCTGCTTAAGCATTGTCAGGGTGTCGGCGATTGTATAAAAGCGGGCATGTCTGTAATATGGATTCCCGTTTTTTTTCTTGTCTTCAAGCTGTTGTCCCCAGGACGACAGGGCCGGAACCTGCCCGATAACCAACCGTCCATTGTTTTTGAGTACCCGGTGACATTCATCCAGTACTTGCCGGGGATTCACAAGAAAGCAAAGAGTAAAGAGCACAAAAACCGTACCTGCCGACTCTGACCTGAGTGGCAACTCCTCACCGATACCCGCTATTGCCATAATACCCCTCTTCCGTGCTCGTTGCAAGGCGGCAGGTGCCGGGTCAATACCTGTTGTTACTCCCAGTTGCTCGGCAAATCTTCCCGGCCCCGCTCCAAGCTCAATCCTGGGGCCGGGCAGGGGGAGAGTAATTTGTTGCAGGGCCGAAAGTTCAGTGGCAAAGAGCAGGCTCTCTTCGAACCAGCTGTCATATTCTCCAGCCCGTTCCTGAAAAACACGGGCAGTTTTTCGCCAGCTGTTATGGAAAGTTGCGGAGGATGTCATGGCCTGTCCGAACGAAGCAGAAGAAAGTAAAGACTACCTGTTTCTTTCATTGAGCCTGCGGCCAGACCTGCCTGCTCACCTGCACCCCAGAACAGGCCAACCCGGCCCGGACCACGGATGGCGGAACCGGTGTCCTGAACCAGGACAAAACGGTGGACGGGCTTCCAGGCAACTATTTTTCCTGATTTAACGACAGGCTGCCTGCTCCTGAGAAAGGCAAGGCCTCCGGCCGGGAAACAGCTCTGGTCAGCCGCAACGGAGCGGCCTGGAGTCAGTTTTCGACCAAGATTACCGGTGGCTCCAAAGCTCTCGGACCAGTTGAAAAAGATATAAGATGGGTTTGTAAAGAGAATTTTCTGCAGTTCGTCCGGGTGGTTGTCCATGTAGCTGCGGATGGTTTCCATGGATGCCTCCGCAAGTTTCATACGACCGGTTTTGACCATGTATTTGCCGATGGAATGATATGGATGACCATTTTTGGCTGCATAGTGAATGGGCCGTAAGGTTCCGTCAGGCAGGCGGATAAGGCCTGAGCCCTGTACCTGCAGAAAGAACACATCCAGTGGATCCTTGAGCCAGGCAAGCTCACTTCCCGCCGCCCTGCCAAGGGTGTCGATCTCCTGCCGTGTCCAATAGCTGGTAAAATGGCCTCTGTCCATTCGGCCAATTTGTTTTTCACCTGAATCCCCGGCTGGCTGGACAACAAGGTCAGGTGGAATCGCATAAAGCGGGTAAAGGTAGGGTGATTGTTTAACCAGGCTTCCTTTCAGGACAGGCTGGAAGTAACCGGTGACGAGCATGTTGCGATTGGGATTGAAACCGCTGGTACCGGCAGCCTGCAAAATGTAAAAATCTTGTTTGATTTTTTCCTGTAGTTCCTGGTCGGAAAGTCCTGCTGTCAGGAGATCCAGGAAGGTGACAAGGGATTCGGCCAGCAGGCTGACAGGGATTTCTCGGTCAGCCATGTCGATAGTGGCATCTGCTGGCCGTGAACTTAGGTAGGCCAGGCTACGTTCGATTGCCTGATGTAAGCCTTTGCGGTCAAGATCATCCTTAAGGGATGGGATGGAACTGTCGCTTATCGCTATAAGCGGGCTGGCCGAATAAGCCGGTAGCTGAAACAGCAGCAGACCTGCAATCAGTGCCGGGATTCCATACCACGGGAGTTGCCGCATGATCTGTTTATTTTTTGAATGCTTCCGCCAGTTCGCTGACAGCCATGGCATAGCGGTTGGAGTGGTTCCACTCTGTTATGGCCTGAAAATTCGGGTATCCTGCAATATAGAGGAATTTATACCTGGATTTTTTTGGATCAAGCTCGAGCCCCACTATGGAGAGAGGGCGGTTATCCGGTGACGGTGGTATGTCGGGGCTCTGGACGTCACGGACCAGTTGCTGGTCAACCCGACCTTTCCTGCCCTTAACGTTAGCTGCGATCAGTCGTTCGTCTTTGAGCTCATGACCCAGTTCTGCATAGACAGGGCCGTCCAGGGTCCAGTGGAACTGCTTGAGGTAGTTGGCAATGGAGGCAAGGACATCGGGAATGGAATTCCAGACATCGCGCTGTTTATTGCCATCAAAACTAACCGCATAGGATTGGAAAGACGACGGGATAAACTGGGTCTGGCCAAAGGCGCCGGCATAGGAGCCTTCCACCTTATGCGGATCGACATTGTTCTCCCTGCACAGGACCAGGAAATGAACTAGCTGGTTGCGGAAGAATTCTGATCGCCTGGGATAGGCGTCAAACAGGGTGTTGAGCGTCTGCAGGACGTTAAAACCTCCCAGATTTGTACCGTAGCGGGTTTCTATGGCCCAGATGGCAACAACAGTCTCCCGGTCCACACCGAATTCCTGTTCAACCCTGTCCAACAACTCTTTATGTTGCTTAAGCTTCTTTTTGCCGGTGCTAATGTTTTTTTTGGTGATAAAAAGGGGTGAGTACTTGTAATAGGGCTGGGATTCCCATTGGCGGTCCATGAGCTCCAGGACCCGTCTGGAGATAACCTGACCCTGGAAGATCTGCTGTAGCTCCTGCGGGCTGAACCGGTGTTTCTGTTCAAGCTCCTTGAACAAAACTTGATATTTCGGCTGTTGCAGGTCAATGGGCTGGCTGTTTTTGACCAGGTCGGCTGCCTTTGGTGTAGCGGCAGTGGATGTTGCGGGCAGGCTGGACAGGAAAACAACAAATAATGCGACAGCTACTGCCCTCAGGGTATAACGGCCTGGATATGGAAACAGGTGTAGAAACATATGCTATTGATTTGTTCCAGTTTAGATCGTGAATTGGCTGGAAAAGGCCTTGATAAATGTATCAAGCTGCTCTGCAGGCAGTTCGTTGATTCCTGCTGCTGCAGCCCTGCCGCCGCCGGAGGGGAACTTGCGGCAGAGGGTATCCGCCCCTGTTCTGTTTTGCAGCGGGGCCCGGACACTGATTCTCAGGGAGCCGTCCTTGTTGGCCGTCAACAGGGCATGGGCAAGGGCAGGCTGCTGACGGGCCAGGGTATTGGAGTAAACACCCGCCACCCGGCGCGCCCATGGCTCGGCCGGCAGGTCGAAAATGCGGCCGCCGTTATCCTCATGGATGGGGGCAAACGACATGGCTCTCTCCATATCTTTCCGGTAGCCGCTGCGAAGTATCTGCAGGGCAGGGGACTCAGCAGCAAAGGCAAGCGGGTCAGTAAAGGGCTGCACCTGGCGGTAAAGTTCAGCCGGAGAAAAAAACAGATCAGACAGGCTCGCACCATAGCCGTTATAGTTGAGCAGTATGCCTGTTTCCTTGAGCAGTTCTGTTGCATCTGTTTCTAACCCGAGGCGTGCTGCAAGCTTCAGGGCGGGTTCATCCAGATTGTCACCAAAGGCACCGGTAACAGCCCAGGGGCCATATTCTTCCGCTAATAATGAGTTAACGATCAGGGAGGTGCAGGTCAACGGGTCAGGGTCAATATGGGCCATTAACCTGTCCGAGGAGGGGATGGTCCCGGCATAGTGGTGATCCGCATAAAAAACCGTGTTGGAGTGGGTGAGAATTTTTTCAATGCTGTCCCGGTTCCGGTCAAGTGAGATGTCAAGGACGGTGATGGTCGAATTGCTGACATCCGTTAACTGGTCAAGAAGGGTGATGTCGCGTTTGACGCCGCTGACAAGACGGGCGTCCGGCTGTGGTTCATGCAGTCTCAGTTGGTGCAGTGCGCAGATACCGTCGGCATCACCGTTAAAGACATCAATATATTTCATCATACAGCGCAGCTGGAACCGGCTCCCTGTTTAAAGGCCAGGCATGTCCAGGCCAAGGGGGCTGCCGATATTGGCCAGCCGGAACATGACGGTTATCTTCTGGTTGCCGGGGGTGTAATCGGAGGCAAGTTCAACCGACCAGCAGGAGGGTTGGTAAATCAGGTTGAATCTTTCCTGGACAGTCTTGGAATCTTCAATGGACCGTTCGATGGAATAGCCTGCACGAAAGTTGTAGAACAATCCTACCGAAGCGGCAGCCTTAATGGAGTTGGTTCCCGTCACGTCCTCAACAACCTCCCCATCCTCGTTCAAAACGTCATCGGCAGTATCATTAACGTATCGGTAATCAATAGAGAAGAGGTCTCCGCGACTGTTGCTGTAGTTACTTTCAACGGTGTGTTTAAGAAAACCGTCGCCATAGACATCCACGTCGGTACGATAGACGAATCGTAAAGCCTTGAGCGGATAATAGGCAAGCCGCATATTGACCGGGGTGAATGGCGAATCACTTTCCGAACTACGGAAGTCATATCCCTGTCTGATCTTTATCCATCCGTACTTCCGCTGATATTCTCTGCCAAAATTTTGTCCTCTGAGGGTGAAGAAGTTGTTCACTCCATAGGTAATCAGGTTCTTGTCGCCAACATCATCGACACCGTCAAACTGGGGCAGGTCATCCTGGTTAACATCGGATGTGTAGCGGTAGTTGGTATACGGACGGAAGGTATGGCTCAGGCTGGTGGCTGAACCGGCGGAAATGCTGAAATCCCGGATCATGGTTGTGCCGATTTCTGCCAGCACATCACCGAGGAAACGATTTTCCGTGTCGCTGTTCTGCCAGTCCGCATCACCATTGTTCTGGATAGCATAAAAGGTATCACGAATACCGGCAGCAACAGTTGTTTCCAGGTATTCGCTGAGCGGTATCGCCATAGTCAGCTTGGGAAACAGGTCAAGCCGGTTGGCACCGACCCCCTCTTCACGCCAGTAGTAGACATTGTTGGCATTCCAGGAAAAGTCCACCCCGGTATCGTAAACCGGCAGCAGGCCGTTGAAGTTGATTTCCGGCAGTTTCCAGAGCGGGGTAGGACTGTTTTTTGCAAATCGAAGGTCATTGATTCCCTGCAGGTTGGCCTGCAGAGACATGCCATTGTCCCAGGAACGCAGGGCACGCAGGGTGTTTTTGCGTTCATCTATGGTCCTGTCCTGGAAACCCCGACCGAAAACATCAAAGAATCGTTCGTCGGTCATGGTAAAGCCGGTCAGGCCGGAGTTGAATTCAGTCAGGTAATCACGGTCGGAGGCGATATCAAGGTCAAGCCTGGTGATCCATTCGCCGATATCCTGGTCGGCTTTGCCCCGGATCCAGTAACGGTCCTGGTTTGTATGGGTATAGTTGCCGTCCCTGTAGTAGTCGGCATTGTCCGGATCATTAATATCGCTGAGCTCGTCATGGAGAAAGTTGGCCATAAAACCACCCTTGGACTCCTGGTCCAGGACGTAGCGTAATTCGAGACCGCCCATGAAACCCCGTTTAGACATGTACTGTGGATACAGGGTTATGTCGCTGTTAGGGGAAAGATTGATAAAGAATGGAATCTCCATACCGAACCCGTCCCTGTCGGAGCCGGAGATGGAGGGGAACAGAAAACCGGTTTGCCTGGTCCGTTTAGCCGGCAGGATCATGATCGGGGTGTACAGTATCGGTACATTTTTGATCCGAAATACGGCATGTTTAAGAAAGGCATAGCCGTTGACGGTAATGTCGGCTTCAGAGGCCCCGAAACTCCAGGGAGGGGTTTCACCGTCCTTCAGTTTACAGGTGATGAGCCAGCCGTCTTCCATGTGGTAGGTGAGGTCTCCGGTTTTTTCGATTACCCGGCCCTCGAAGTGCATGTCCTTGTACTCCCTGATAATGGTGGCATTGCTAAAGGTGCCTGTCTCCCGGTTTAAGTTTACGACGCCCTCTTCCGCCGCCAGTTGGTCCGGGCCAACATCGATGAGTACATCGCCGCGGGCCTTGACCGTTCCCAAGTCCAAGTCGTACACCATCCAATCAGCTTTAATGGTGGTGATAACCCGGGTTGTGGTAACCGTTTTTGTTTCGTCGATGTCCGGTTGCTCTGCCTGCAGGACCTGGTCAGGACTTTCTTCAAGCAGGTCGCTCCAGTCGTTTTTTTTCTCGGTCTTTTTTTGCTTGGTGACGCTTTCGGATTTTTCCAGAATGACGTTACCCTCGGCAACAACACTGGGCGGGTCCTCGTACCGGGTCAATTTATCTGCCGTGATTTCCCATTGCTGAGCCTTAACAGCCTCAGCACCGGCATCTGTCGGGGAAAGCATGCAGGATGCGACAACGAGGACAACAAACGTAGCGATCGGGAAAAGGGGGTTGTTGCTGTTCACCTTAACCTGCTCCTGTAGTATACTGAAAAGGGAAAAATAATTATAAAAAATAAGGCCATAATTTTGTAAAATCTACGCGTACACACGCTTTGTGTCAAGGAAAAACGCGTAGATTGGGCTTGCAGAGACCCTCAAATTGTTTTATGTATCCATGCGTAGTTTATATACGTAATACCCTGTGGTTGCCCTGTCCGAAGGGGAAGGGTTGCATTCATTCACTGTTAACGGTAGCAGAGTCCCCGTAGTTTTCTATGAATCATATCTTCGGCCCGGTTAATTCCAGGCGACTCGGACGTTCTCTCGGTGTAGATCTTTTTCAGGAAAAGATCTGTAATTTAAATTGTATATATTGTGAAGTCGGGGCAACGACCCGTTTGACATGTGAGCGTGCCGAGTATATGCCCACAGCAGGAATTATTGCGGAAATCGATGCGTACTGCAGCCATCCTGAACAGGTGGCTGAACTGGATTTCGTAACAGTGACGGCCAGCGGGGAACCGACCCTCCATTCCGGCCTGGGAGAGATCCTGGCTCACTTGAAGAGGGTAACTGCAAAACCGGTGGCCGTTTTGACCAATGGGACAACGCTCTCTGATGCCGGGGTCTGCAAGGAACTGGCCCTGGCTGATGTGGTCATACCATCCCTGGACTCGGCTCTGGCAAAAAGTTTCAGAAAACTTGATCGTCCGGCAAATTGCCTGGACCTGGAAAAGGTGATCGAAGGATTGGTCACCTTTTCCCACCAGTACCATGGTAAGTTGTGGCTGGAAATTTTGTTTGCCCGGGGTATAAATGATTCTGATGAGGATGTACTTGCCCTACGCCGGGTTGCAGGAAGGATGCGTATTGACCGTATCCAGCTTAATACGGTAGCCCGGCCGCCACTGGAGTCATTTGCCCTGCCCCTTGATCGGCAGAAGATGCTGGCCATTGCCGAGCAGTTCCGGCACGATGATCCATCCCGTCCCGTTGATCTGCTGGCCCGGGGGGCTGCACAGGACGATGACCACGACCTGCAGAAAGATTTTGATCTTGAGAGTGATGTCGACAGACAGGCATTGCTGGTAGAGATCATGGAGATGTTAAAAAGGCGGCCATGTACGGCTGCCGATATTAATCGAACCTTCCACCTGGGAGGTCCGGACAAAGTTGAGCAGCTTCTCGATCCGCTTGTCAATGCCGGCACGTTGCAGAAACGGCCTCATGGCGACAGGCTCTACTATCAGTGAAAACCGGGAGAAGAGCAGAGCTGCTTTGAAAAATTATTTTAGATAAGGAAAATTCATGACAGATGCATCAAAGAAGCCCGGCCTGAAAAAACAGGCAAAGAAGGCGGTGCGTAAGGTAAGCACCGGAGCCTGGTGGAAGAGTGCCGGGCAGTTAAAGGCTGAAAAGAAAGGCGCAGTTCCTGTTAAGGAAAAAGAGACAAAAAAGATAGCTGCAGATGCAGCAAAAAAAGAGTCGAAGACTGTAAAAAAATCCGTTCCTGCAAAGAGCAAAAAAAAGCAATCACAGCCCAGACGGACCGGGCCGGGAAGGAAGCCTTCAGGTGCTGCCGGCAAAGCGGACGCGCAGACAAAAACTGGCCGGAAAGGTAGTGAGAGGGATGAAGTAAAAAAAGAAACCGGGCAGGAGGCAAAGAAGAGCGGACGCCGCGGAAAAGATGGTGCACAGGCGCGGCAGAAGGCCAGGGAGCCTGAAAAGAAACAGAAGAGAGAGAAAAAGGTTGCCGTCAAGCTGTTGATTAACGCCGAAGAACCTGAAGAATGCCGCATTGCTCAGGTGGAAAACGGTCGCCTGCAGTCGTTTCATGTCAACACGGTTGTCCGTGAGCGTACCAAGAACAATATATACAAGGGGCGTATTGTCTCGGTCGAGGCCAGCCTGCAGGCCGCTTTTGTCGAGATAGGTACCGGCCGTAACGGTTTCCTGCCGTTTAGCGATATCCATCCGGAGTATTATAAAGAGGACGTCAGCGAGCAGAGCCGCAAACTGATCAGCCAGCAGCAGTGGCGAAAGCTTAAAATTGAGGACGTTGTTCAGCGGGGGCAGGAAGTACTTGTCCAAGTCGTCAAAGAGGTTACCGGCAACAAGGGCGCGAACATGACAACCTTTCTTTCCCTGCCCGGGCGTTGCCTGGTGCTGATGCCCGGCAGTGACAGCGCGGGCATTTCGCGTAAGATTTCCGGGGAGGAACGACGTTCCCGGTTGCGGGAAGTAATGAGTAAATTCAGCCTGCCCGAGGGGATCGGTTATATTGTTCGTACAGCCAGTGCCGAGATTACTAAAACGGCGCTGCAGCAGGACCTTAGCTATCTGCTCGGCCTGTGGGAGGAGATCAAAAAACGCGGTCAGGCTGTTGATGCCCCGGCTCTGGTCTATGAGGAACAGGATACCGTGGTCCGTTTTCTACGTGATCATTTTGTTGCCGACATCCAGGAGATCACTGTAGATACCCAGGAGTCGTATGATCAGGTGACCAAGTTTGTCGGACTGCTTCCCGCAAGGCAGCAGAAGGTCCGGGTTAAGCTGCATCGTGGTGCCAAACCTATCTTTAATCAGGATAACATTGAAGAGCAGATCGA
>Ga0209013_10004869_pt1 | contig 11692 bp, 8 predicted proteins | sample Cruoilmetagenom2_FD_187291 | JGI IMG/M metagenome (GOLD analysis project Ga0209013, IMG submission 187291) | Oil polluted marine microbial communities from Coal Oil Point, Santa Barbara, California, USA - Sample 2 (SPAdes) (version 2) | ecosystem: Environmental > Aquatic > Marine > Oil seeps ...
ATTTGGTCTTGGAGAGACCCAAATTCTATTCACAGATTTTAGTTTCGTTTTTGTGTCTGTCTATATATTTATTCCATTTATGATTTTGCCTATTTTTAATTCATTAGATAAATTAAACCCTTCCTTAATAGATGCTAGTAGAGATTTAGGTGCATCTAGTTGGACGACATTTTCAAAGGTTATACTACCATTAACTATTAATGGGGTGAAAGCTGGAATTCAGGCTGTATTTATCCCTTCTTTATCGCTATTTATGATTACTCGATTAATCGCGGGGAATAAAGTTATTACTTTAGGTACAGCTATTGAACAGCAATTCTTGGTTACGCAAAACTGGGGAATGGGATCTACTATTGCAGTTTTCTTAATCATATTTATGGTAATTATAATGATCATTACTGGTCAACGTGATAAGGGGGCTTCTACAAATGGAAAAAACAAGTAAGTCAGCGAAGTTTTACTTAGCCCTTGTATTTGTTGTATTATATACGCCCATCCTATATTTGATTTTTTATTCGTTTAATAGTGGTGGCGGCATGAATAATTTTGAATCATTCACTTGGGAGCATTACGCTGCTGTGTTCTCTGACACTCGTTTGATCATGATTCTTTTAAACACAGTGATCGTTGCCTTACTTTCGGCACTAATAGCAACCATCATTGGTGTGTTCGGTTCAATTGGTATTGTATTTATGCGAAATAAATCACTACGCAGATCTATCCTATCTTTAAATAATGTATTAATAGTAAGTCCAGACGTTGTTATTGGTGCATCTTTCCTAATCCTCTTTACAGCTATTGGTGTAAAACTTGGGTTTGCATCCGTATTAATTTCTCATATTGCATTTAGTATACCCATTGTAGTATTAATGGTATTGCCGAAGCTTCAAGAGATGAACAGCACACTAATTGATGCAGCGGCAGATCTTGGAGCATCGAAACGTGATATTTTGACACGCGTAATTATCCCTTTTGTTAAGCCTGGAATCTTCGCTGGATTTTTTATGGCACTAACCTATTCATTAGATGATTTCGCAGTTACATTCTTCGTAACCGGAAACGGCTTTAGCACCCTTTCAGTCGAAATTTACTCGATGGCAAGAACTGGTATTACATTAACTATCAATGCATTATCTGGAATCGTCTTTATCGTGACGCTTCTTCTCGTTGTTGGATATTATTTTGTTAGCCAACGTGGGAAAAACCCTATCGGAATGGGGGTTCGAAAATGAAGGAAATAACAAGATCAGCTATCGCAATTGTTGTCGTTTGTATCATCTTGTTTGGTGTGAATAAATATTTGAACCAGAGTTCTGGTAATGCGAGTAGTGATACCTTAACTATCTTTAACTGGGGAGAATACATTGATCCTGAGTTAATTACTCAATTTGAGGAAGAATCAGGTTATCGTGTTGTATATGAAACATTTGACTCCAATGAAGCAATGATGACAAAAATAGAACAAGGTGGAACATCTTATGATATTGCGGTACCCTCGGAATATGCAATTGAGAAGATGAAAGAAAATGATTTATTGCAAGAAATTGATCATTCACAGATCCCGAACTTAAGCAACATTGATCCATACTTTTTAGACTTAGCATTTGATCCTAAAAATAAATACTCTATTCCTTATTTCTGGGGAACAGTTGGAATTGTGTTCAATCCCTCCCTTCTTGAAGGACAAACCTTCGATAGCTGGGAATCACTATGGGACCCTAGTTTAGAGAGTGAAGTATTGCTTGTAGATGGTGCACGTGAAATTATTGGGATGGGATTAAATAGTCTCGGGTATTCACTCAATTCTACAGATGAAAAAGAATTACTTGAAGCTACAGCAAAATTGAAGGAATTGACCCCAAATGTAAAAGCCATTATTGGGGATGAAGTAACTCAATTAATGATAAATGAAGAAGCATCGGTAGCTATTACCTTCTCAGGGCAAGCAGCTGATATGATGTGGGAAAATGAGAGTTTGGATTATGCAGTGCCTGAAGAAGGATCCAATCTTTGGTTTGATAATATGGTAATACCTAAAACAGCTGCTAATGTAGAAGGTGCACATGAGTTTATCAACTTTATGTTGGATGCGGAAGTTGCCGCACAAAATGCAGATTATGTTGGATATTCAATACCAAACTCAGCTGCAGTTGAGTTAATGGATGAAGAAGTTACTGCTGATGAACGATTTTATCCTACAGAAGAAGCTAGAGAAAATTTAGAAGTGTACAAAAACTTAGGTCTAGAAATGCTCGGTACCTATAATGAGCTATTTCTAGAATTTAAAATGAGTGCTAACTAAATTGGAGAACCGTCATAGCGACGGTTCTTTTTTTCAAAAATATATAATTCGGCACTCGAAAGTTTTTATTCCTTTAAGAATATGGTAGAATCTATAGACGCATAAGTATTTACAGAAAGCAGGAGTTTTATGGCTAAGAAAACAAATAGTTCAGCATTATATATTTTAATGTTCAATATGTTTATTGCAATGTCGGGAATAGGGTTAGTTATTCCAGTCATGCCACAATATTTAGAAACATTTGGCGTAGCAGGTCAAGCCCTTGGATTTATTATAGCTTCCTTTGCATTGGGTCAGTTTTTATTTTCCCCCCTTGCAGGTGACCTATCTGATACACTAGGACGTAAAAAACTAATAATTGCAGGATTGATCATTTTTTCGGCATCTCAATTATGGTTTGGCTTAGCTACACATGAATGGATGTTATATGCAGCACGATTTATAAGTGGTATTGGCGGAGCCTTTTTAATCCCAGCTACAATGGCTTTTGTCGCGGATATTACTACAATAGAAGAACGTGGGAAAGGTATGGGATTCTTAGGGGCTTCTATGTCTCTAGGATTTATGATAGGACCGGCACTTGGTGGGTTTTTAGCAAGTGTAAGTTTATCATTCCCATTTTTCATGGCTTCTTTGGCAGCTTTGGTTTCAGGAATAATATCACTCATCATTTTACCTGATATTAAAAACTCTGCTTCCGAAATACCGCCGGAACCTAAAAAACGCGAAAATATAATAACACAAATGAAAAACTCAGTGAAGACACCATACTTTATGATGTTAATTATTATTTTTGTTTTCACTTTTGGAATAGCAAATTTCCAAACAACATTTTCATTGTATGTAGATCATAAGTATAATTATACTCCACAAGATATAGCTATTGTCTTAACAGTTGGAGGGTTTATAGGTGTTATCGTGCAAACGTTAGTAGTGGAAAAACTATTTAAACGTTTTGGCGAATTAAATGTTATCTTAGTCAATTTGGTTGTAGCAGCTATCGCTTTTCTACTGTTCTTTGTCGTAGATGGATTTGCGCTTGTATTACTAGTCGCTTCAATTTTCTCTACTGCTACTACACTCATCCGCCCGGCAGTAAATACAATAATTTCAAAAATGGCAGGTAATGAGCAAGGCTTTGCTGCTGGTATGAATAATGCTTATATGAGTTTAGGAAGTATGATTGGACCAGCGCTTGCAGGAATGTTTTTTGATATCAATATTAGTTATCCATTTATTGTAGGATCTATAATTTTACTAGCCTCTTGGGCAATCACGCTTGTTTGGATCAAGAGAAAAAAGCCTATTATTTAATTCGGAATTTACTTACACCCTTCTTTAAAGGTTAAAATCTGTTAATACCGTTTTCTAAGCGCTTTGAACAGACATTTTGCTATATGATTTACCGAGTAAATTTTTAGGGATGCTTGTTGGTTGTGACGGACGTCACAATCAACAAGCATCCCATTTTTTCGATAATCTTATGGCTTTTGTCATTTAATTCTAACGATCATTTTTACACGCTATCTTTTTTTCTTTTCTCTAACTAATTTCCCTAAATTTGAAGTAGTGGCAGAATTACCTGACTCTACTTTTTTATCTATTCTTTTGAACGGAGCGAGTAATAGGTGAAAACCGAATCTTCTTATCGTAATATCGATAAAGAACAATAAGGTTGCTAGCAATAGAAGGAACTGTTGGATAGATTGTTTCTCTGAGCTAGAAAGCTCCATATCTCGAAAAACATCAGAAGCTTCTGAAAGAATTTTTCCATTCGTTTTATTTGTAATCATCTCCAGAACTGCTGTATTCGGCTTCTGTATTTTGTATTCCTCGCTATAGGGAATGGAAATACCAGCTTGATAAACAGCATCCTGTTCATTTGAAATTCGGAAGAATACTAATCCTGGTTCACTGTCTACTGTTACCCTTGCTTTACCTGGTGCAAGTGCTTCAGATGTAACGGAGAGCTCTTCTCCTTTTTCATTAACAACCGCTACGTCCAAAAATGACGACTTACCTGTCGGATCTGTAATAGTAAATGATTCATCCGAGGATTTATGAATAGAATAAGGTACCTCACTATAGGCTGGTAGTAATCTGGATACTGCCGTATTCCAAAAATCTCCCCAATTTCCCCATCTTGCAAAGTCTCCGCTCCATTCACCTGTTGAATCCGATGTAAAAGCAATTGTACGACCGAGCCCATACATCCATTCAGCTAATACTGGATCCTCTTTTTCACTTTCCGCAACAACAGATGCAGTTTGTTTTGCGGTTGTGGCAATATACGCGTTCATCTGTGGAACTCCATCTGCAAACAAACTAGTCCATGAAGCATCTCCATAAATAGTTGGATAGAATGGATTGTCTTCAATATAGGTCCTTGAAATCATCGCTGTCTCGGTGGACATTATTGCAGGAATTGTGGATTCATCCTGGACATCGTAAAACGAACCCCCACCCATTTCTGCTAAACTTTCTAGTAATGCTCTATCCGCATCTTGGCCAACCGCAACAGTTGAAACAGTTATTAAATTATTTTTTCCGTCCTCTATCAGCGTTTGATAGTCATTACTCGTAGCTGACTGCCCATCAGTCAACAATATAATATGCTTTCGCTGTAGTTTGAGAGGTGATAATTTTTCATAAGCTAGGGCTAAGCTCGTATAAATTTCAGTTCCTCCGCCTGTCCCTACAGATAATATATTCTCAATAGCTGTTTTTTGATCATTCAATGGAGCAGTCTCAATAATCTCCCATGGCCGATCATCAAATGCGATAAATCCGAGAGTATCTCCTTCTCGAAGCATTTCCACAGAACGTGCTGCTGCTTCCTTCGCATATTCCAATTTTGTTCCACTCATACTGCCTGAACGATCCATCACGATGACCAAACCTAATGAAGGGAGTTGTTGTTTACCTTTAATCTCCATCTCTACTGGTAATATACGTTCAATCGGACTTTTAAAATAGCCTCCTAAACCGAAGCTATTGTCCCCACCAACCATCATAAATCCAACTCCAAAGTTTTTCACAGCCTGTTCAATAACCTTCATCTTCTGTTCTCCAACGACATGACCAGGTACATTATCAAATATAATTGCATCGTATGCTAAATAATTAGATAAATCAAAAGGCAAGACTCCTGCATCTATGACATCCATTGCAATCGCTTGTTGATCAATGACAGTGGAAATATTAGAAAAATTACCATCATGTGTGACTATTAGAAGTCGTGGAGAACTCTCAACATTGGTGACACTGGTCAGTTTGTTATTCTCAATTAGTCCATCTTCTGCGAGCACTACTTGTGCTTCATATTTAAGTAATCCTTCGCCCTTAGAAGTATTTCTGAATGTGTACGTATTAGTACCAGGCTCTACATTAACTTGTTCTCGTGTTATTAGCTGATCATTTTGATATAGAAGTAGCTCTGCCTCTGCATTGCTCGTTGCCTCTAGTATGACATTCAGTTGTTGCTGCTCACCTTCAAAAGCCACAGGTGGCGTCTCAAAAGAAGTGATTGCGACATCTTCCGACGACAGTCTTGCCATTTGAACAACATCTATCGTGACATTCCCTCCAGCAATTTTCACAATTTCATCATTAACAGATCCAACTGTTTCTATTCCATCTGTAAAGAGTACAATTCTTGTAGCCTTGTTCGGATCAATAATACCTGTTGAAAGCTGTAGGGCTTTTGCTAAATCTGTGTTACCAGCATCTGACATAGGGCTGAAAACTGGCAAGTTCACTTCTCCCTCTGTTAAAGCAACTTGCGTTTGAAAATCCTCTGCAAATGTATAAACACCTACTAAATGGTTAGTTCTTTTAGATTGTAAGCTTTCGTCTATCCACTCCGTTATTTGCTTATCAGTCCCTTGTAGAGAAGCAGAACGATCTACCAAAAACAGAATCTGTTCTTCTTTGATAGGTAATAATAGATAAGGATTAGTGATACCTAATATCAAACACAGAATAGCTAGTATCCGTATACTAAATACTACTTTTCCCTCTCTCTTAAAAATCTTCTTATCTTTTAGCCAAGTCCAAATAAAATAAAAACTAATAGGAATTAATAGTAAAAGCCAAAGTGGTTGGTCAACTCGTAAATCCACGTCTTCTTTGCACCTCCCACTCTATTACAAATAGCAAAATAAGTAATATTAAAATATATGGAACAAAGGAATGGACTTGATAGTCACCCTCAGCATTCACCTGTTGTCCATTTACTTTATATGAAGTACCTTTATCAATCACTTTTTCCTCTTGAGGCAATATAACAGAAAGATTCTTCTCTGCACCTTTCGAGCGGAGAACATATAACCCAGGTTCACTTGGTGCAACGAACTTCCCACCATTTTCAATAGTATATTCATAGTTATCATTCATCGTATAAATTTCCCACTCATTTAAAGCACCAAGAGATAAAGGCTTTCGCTCGTTAGGAGTGAATGTTCCTAAATAATCACTTCCTGATGAAAGGTTCTCCTTCACACCCCACATGAATAACGGAAACGTAGGACTCAATGGCCAATCTGTCATTTGAATATCTGCAAGAATAATAATATCTCCGGACGGTGAAGTTTGGATAAATGGGTCATCCCCAATAGTAGCAATTGTAGTATAGCCGTCTATAGGTGGATATACTGAGCTCACATATATATCCTTTAGATCAGCAAAAGCAAATAACGGAGATTCAGTCGTCTGAACTTTTCCATTTACTTCTTTTGGTGATGCATCGTTCCTCCCAATATATAATACTGGGTTTTCATTATCTATATCTATTCCAAATTGATTGGTGACCATAATTCCCTCTTCCTTCAACAAACCAACTTGTTCTGGAGGAACACTACTCACATTAATATCAAGTGATTGAAAAGCAGTTCGAACGAGTGAATGAATCGAGCTATCTATAAAAATATTAGACAATTGATCTGCCATGAATACAATGTTCTCATTATCTAAAAGGTAAGAATCTTGAATGTCTATATTTGCTCTCAAATAACTTGAATTGACTAGTTCATCAAATGATAATGTAATCGTTTCTTTTGGTGGTAGTTTGACTACCTCAGTAACTAGTTTTTTCTCTTCATTTGATATCTCTAGCTCTGTTGTAATCTCTTTATCCGACTGATTTTCAAGTTGGACTAAAGTAGAGATTCCATTTGCAGTTTCTGTTGCACCAAATCGTTTAATCGATGCATTCTTAATATCTACCGTTAAAGCTTCTACATTCCAGCTTACATTTTCATGTTGCAAGGGAAGAGATTGTCTTTCTAATTCGTCCGTAAAGATATATACAGAGGTTGCTTTATCTTGAAAAAAGGATTGGGCAAAATCCAGAGATTTCGACATATTTTCTGCTTCATAGTTTATCTCTAGTTTCTTTATCTCTTTTATCATTTGCTCTATATTCTTTTCTTGCCTTAGTAGAACTGCTGGTTCATTTCCAGTTGTGATTAACGTAAGGGGTTTGCCCGATAATTGCTCAACTAGCTCAAGCATTTTGCTTCTATGCTGTTCAAAAAGAGATGTAGAATTATTTGCATCTACTTTCATCGTTGCAGAAGTATCAACGATAAATACAATTTGTTCCCCTGCAATAGCTTTCGTTTTCCAATATGGTTGAAGTAAAGCTAGAACCAACAGAAGCATGGCTAACATTTGCAAATAAAACAAAGCGTTCCGTTGCAAATGCTGTAAATATGGAGATGCTTTTGTTTCCTTCATTGCCTCTTGCCAAAATAGTGTAGAGGAGACAGACTTTTTGACATATTTTTTTCGAAAAAAATAATAAAGAAGTACAGCGATTGGGAAAATGGCTGTCCAAGCATACATTAATTGATTAATACCCAAACTTTTTCACCTCATTGCACCCAATTTGCTCGTAGTAATTGATGAAACATTGTATGCGAAATACCTTCATTCGCATTTACTTGAAGTATTTTAATACCAAACTTATGACAGAGTATTTCTAATCGTTGTTGATGCTCTTTTCTTTCCTGATGATAAGCTTCTAGTATTCTTGAGGAGATTGAGACATTTACCTGTTCCGAAGTTTCGATATCTTCTAATTGCACATCCCCACCGTATGATGGAGCTAGCTCCTCGTCAGTAACTACTTGTATAATTCGGATATCACCAGCGAATTTCGGCAGCTTTTGAAGAAATCGTTCCCATGATTCAATACTTTCTAAGCAATCCGTTATAACAAATAAAACAGTACTATCTTTGGGTAAAAAAGGTAGAGCATTATCTGTAAAAGTGGAACTCATAGCTGGTTTATCTATGTCAGAAATAGTTTGAATGAAGGCTTTTCTGTAGGTTGCCCCCTTTCTTCTAAAGGGGACCTTTTTCTCTTCATTAACAGCTGTAAAGGATAATCGATCATCTCTCTGTAATACAAGAATTCCTAAAGAGGCTGCTAATTGCTTAGCAAAGGTCCATTTTAGTGAATCTCCCATAGACTTAGTTGTATCAAGTAAAATATGCACTCGCATTTCTTGTTCATCTAAAAACCGCTTAATAAAATACTTATCTGTACGTGCATATACATTCCAATCTATTTGCCTTACATCATCACCTGGTGAGTATTCACGAAAGTCCGAAAAATCTAGTGAAGCCCCAAAACGCTGAGATCGATGTGAACCTTTGTGTTGGCCTCTTAGTTTCGATTTTGTTGTTATGGATAACCTGCTTAGTTTACCTGCCCAATCCTTAGGAACTAATTGTTCAGTACTCATACAACTTGCCCTTGTTTAACTGTTTGTAGTATAAGATCGATTAGTTCATCTGCTGTTTTCCCTTCCGCTTCTCCTTCATAATTGAGTAATAAACGATGCCTCAAAACTGGTTTAGCAACTGTTTTAATATCAGCAATTGATACATGGTAACGACCAGCAACTAGCGCTCTCGCTTTGGCAAGCTTTATAAGACTTTGTAATCCACGAGGACCACTTCCATATTGAACGTATTGGGCAATTTCAGGGATGCTTGCTTCCTCGGGATGTGTTGCCGCAATGATATCTACTGCGTATTCCAACATATCATCTGCAATAAGTACTTCTTTTACCATTTGCTGTGCATGCACTATTTCTTTTGCATTCATTATTTTATTCAATTGAATGGTTTGTCCACCTGTCGTTCGTTTAGTGATTTCAATTAACTCCGCTTTAGATGGATACGATACTAATATCTTACATAAGAAACGGTCCATTTGAGCTTCTGGTAACGGATAGGTTCCCTCCATTTCAATGGGATTTTGGGTTGCTAGAACGAAGAAAGGTCGGTCCATTTGTTTGGTCTCTCCGAGCACGGTAACTGTCTTTTCTCCCATGGCCTCTAGTAGTGCACTTTGTGTTTTAGGTGTCGCTCTATTTATCTCATCAGCTAAAACCATTTGGCTAAAGATAGGGCCATTTTGAAAGGTAAATTGTTGTTTCCCGTTTTCTAATCTCTCAATCATACTAGTACCAGTAATATCTGATGGCATTAAATCGGGCGTGAATTGAATACGCGAAAAAGATAAATCTAGCACTTCCGAAACCGTTCGGATTAGCATAGTTTTACCTAATCCAGGTAATCCTTCTAGAAGAGCATGGCCATCCGCTAACACACAATAGATGGAAAACTCTACAGCCTCTTTTTGACCAACTATAAAATGACCTATTTCCGTTCGTACGTCATCTAAACGCTTACTCATACCTATATAATCTTCTGTTGTAAAAGTCATATTTCCCCTCCGTTATTCACTATTTTCAACTGATGAAAAGTAATCTTGAACAATCCTTTGTAAATCGGATGGTAGCTGCATACGCTCGGAGCTTTTTATATAAGACTCTGAATATTCATTGATGACCTCTTCATATGGTCTTGCGGAGCCGCGTGTTACAGGTGTATCAGCTGGTTGTTCACTAGTGGGGTCTCCGTCGCCCAATCCTCCTGAATCAACTGAAGTTTCTCCAGTTCCTCCAATTCTTGAGGGAATAGAAAGCAAATCTCTACCTCCTGAACCTAATCCAGCACCAGCACCAGACCCTGTTCCTTGTCCTTGTCCTTGTCCTTGGCCCTGTCCTTGGCCTGAATTAGGCTGAGTTTGTCCATGCTGTCCCTTGTTATTGTTTGAAGGGCGTGTATTGTTATTTCCCTGAGCTATCCCACTTGAACTGTATGGTATAGATTTCCCCATCTTACTTAGTTTAGTTTGAGAATTTGACGCACTTTTTGCTAGTGTATTGCTTATATCCTCTAACGAAGCGAGTTCTTTTTGCTCCTCGGCACTTAAAGAGGATTCAGAAGTCCCTTCCTGTTCGGTTATCTTTTTCTTTTCTTCTAGCTTCTGTTCTTTTAACGCTAATTCTTTTTGCTTTTTCACCACTTCACGTAAAGCTTCTTCTGCTGTATCTAAATCTTTTAATTTTTCTTTAAGATCTTTCAATTCTTTTTTTACTGGCTTTGCTAATTCCTTTTTCTCAAGCTTACTTACTTCTTTCTTTAGTACCTTAACAATCTCTTTCTCTTGTTCTAAATCCTTGGCTTCTAATTGCGTTGCAGCTGGAAATACATATAAACTGAGAACTGCTGCCAGAGCCATAACAAACCCTATAATCCACCTGGGCCGAAAGTAGTTTTTGTCACGCTTCTTAAAAAGTAGGAAAGCCTTCTCACTGTTTTTTTCCGCTTTGTCTATTAACCCTTTAGCAAGCAGAGATTTTCCCTCTAGAAAACCTAAGGCACTTATAAGTAAATTATCAACATAATATGCGTCCAACTTCTGTACTGCTTCACGATTTGAGGGTCTTTTCCAGAAAGCATATAGAAAAGCACCTATAAAAACAGAACTTCCAACAATGATGGAAGTTCTAAAATAATACGGAAAGACAAATAAACGAGATACTAATAAGATAATCGCAGCGGCACTAAAACCATAAAAGAGGGCCGCTTGAAGCATTCTGACATAATGCTCAATAGCTAGATGATTTTTAGCTCTTTGAACGTATCTGATTAGTTTTTTTGGAGTAGTCATCCAGTTGTCCTCCTTATTTTGTCCGTTTCATATTTACTCGCAATTTTTTTACGGATATTAAAATGGCTATTACTGTAATACACATATAGAAGATGGCATAGCCTGCCCAAATAGGAAAATCGACCTTCGTTGTATCTGTTATAAATGTATCTGATCCCGGTGATATAAGTGTTAAGACTAGTACAACTGGATTTATACTCGCAAAGAAATGGCCTAACGGTGAAGATGCTATGGAACCAGCTACCATACTGTTCATTCCAGTAATTACTAAGTAAATAAAACCAGTCACCGCACTTAAGAAAATCATTGTCCCATATGTTGCAATCATAGAAACAATCGTCTTACGAATGATGGTCGAG
>Ga0209013_10004870_pt1 | contig 11691 bp, 8 predicted proteins | sample Cruoilmetagenom2_FD_187291 | JGI IMG/M metagenome (GOLD analysis project Ga0209013, IMG submission 187291) | Oil polluted marine microbial communities from Coal Oil Point, Santa Barbara, California, USA - Sample 2 (SPAdes) (version 2) | ecosystem: Environmental > Aquatic > Marine > Oil seeps ...
TGGAGCTCAAGCCCCTTTCCTAAGAGCTTGTGTCGCGGAACACTCATGCGCATGAACTCATAAGCCGCACTGGCAGGGTTCGTTGGCGCTACATAACCATCCAATTAGTTTCATGACGCGAGAAGGGCCGAGTGAGGCGGCCTCCCCGACTGCCATGAAGCGATGTAAGGATCCTGATTGGCACCCTGATCCGAACTGATGAGTTGAGCATGGACCGGCAGCGCCGGAACGGTTCTCGGTTGGCACTTTTTTCAGGTATGCTCGCAATGCGCTGCGTGTCGGCAGATGGCTAGTACAACTGCGCCATCTTTTTTCCGCTCTGTCCCGAAGGAATGACGACCATGTATTCTCGTATCCTAGTTCCGATTGATGGTAGTGAGCAGGCCCATGAGGGCTTGAAAATTGCTTGCCTCATGGCGGAACATCACAAGGCCCACGTCATCTTGCTATGCGTGAGCGAGGGAAACCTATCTGAAGAGGCAGTTGAGGCAGCAATCAACGAGGGGATTGTCCGACCGTCCAGTTATCAGGATTTTGTCAGCACGCTGGATTATCCGAGCATTGCGTCCGCACAGGCTGAACTGAATCGTCAGGCCATCCTATCTCGCACGGCAAGCGCAATTGCAGAAAGAATCGTCCAGCGAGAAGCCGGATTTGCCGAAGATCAGAGTGTTCCAGAGGTGTTGACCTTGCTGCGCTCGGGACGTTCAGATGCTTGCATTGTCGAAGTCGCGAAGGATTTCAAGGTCGACCTTATTGTGATGGGTAGCCACGGTCGCGAAGGGATTGAGTCCTTATTCCACACGAGCGTGGCAGAGGCTGTACGCAAGCAAGCGCCATGTCCCTGCCTTGTGCTGTTCCCCGGCGTGGGATCCTGACAGAACGATCTATTGGTGATCGTTAAATGCTCAGCGCCTGTTCAACGGATAAATAGGTTATTGTGTTGAGAGCATGCCAAAAAATCTGATTGCTCTCGGTATGATCCTCATCGCCGTTGGTCTTGTCTGGCTTTTTGCTGAGCCGGTGATCGCAATCCGATGCGGCTAATCTCCAAGACTATGGAAGTGGAGGCTCCACGCCTTGATATCCATCAACGGGCTGTAAAAGCCGGAGCAATAATCCCTCATTGAAGCGACTGATTAGTTCAGTTGCGCCGGACTAAAAGTGCGGCAGATATAGCCCTAGTGCCTGCGGTGGCGGCGGTTCAAGCATGAAAGCCAGCTCTGGCGCGACGAGATCACCAAGGTGTCAGCCGTTGACGGATATGCAATTCCCGCGCTGCCCCAGAAGGTCATCAAAGAGCCACAGGCCGACGGTTGCCGCAAAGGCGTCAGGGTCAATTAGGAGGGGTCGCTGAACAGGCAAGAGATTGCCACTTGGCCCCGCTCCATCGGCTGGCACTTGGGACCGCTCTAGCGGTTCCTCGTCTGGCTGTAGTAGTCTGCCAGGATGGAACCGACGCTCGACATCATGACCGACGCCGTAATCGTCAAAGCGGTTGCCGAAAACTTGTTGGTGACCCTGGATGAGCGGGCGTTTGGATCGAGGACTATATCAGCCAATCCATCAAGTCCCGGGAACGCTATATGTACTTAGATTCAGTTTTTAAGCGGGTTGCGAAGTTGGGCGAGGTCGAGGTCGACTGAGATGGTTTTTGAGAGGATCAGCCGCTGGTTAAAGCACACCTTCATCGAGCCCGACATCGACACCCGAATTGGGATCAACTTGGAGACAGATCGGAAAAACCTAGCGGCCGACGAGAAAGAGTTGGCTGAAACCGAATGCCAAGAGCGTCGCGTGGAGCTTCTGCAGCTCATTGAGAGCCACAAGGCCTCGATCGTCTGGAACGAGAACTACCTGAGGGAGCGAGGATATCTGAAAGGGAGGAAGAAATGATCTACGGCTACACCAGAGCATCCAGGTCGATTAGCCGACGACCTTCCACTTATCGCCAGACTGCCTCTCAACGAACCAGCTTCTGCCGCACACGTTCAACTTGCCGGTGCCGCCGTCGACGTCCCAGGAGACAATCCTGCCGCCGTGTGTATCTCCATCAGCCAACCTAATTGAGACTTTGCAGTCCGCCTTTGGGTGTTTGTACCAGACTGCATTGTCATGATCCGGCTCCGTAACTTTTATCGGAGTCGCGTCGAAAGTGGTTCCAACGTTCCAGTCGCTGTAATCTGCGCTCCAGTCGAAAATCTCATAAGGGATACTGTCGTCACTCATCAGTACGTCCTCCCTAGGAGTTTGTTATGAGCCAAGACTATCAGAATCTCGATCACCTGAAACGATTCCAGCGATCCCTTGTTGGTTGTAGAAGTGGAAGACCTGTTCCGGCTCCATGGGCAGGCTCGTCACCAGGAAGCCCACGCGGGGAAACAGCTCGCCGGGATGCCATTCGACCTTGGCCAGGACCCGGCGCGGCGTGTCCCATGAGCCCGCCTCTCAACGTCATAACCAGCTGAAAGGTATTATATTCTCACCCTGCGCGGCAGGCAAAACGCTGATCTACTTGGGGAATGCAGGTTAAGGGTTTCTCTGGTCGCCCAAGCAATATGTAATTTCTGCCATTTGTTCGCCGTCAGCACTCACAGGACAGATTGAGTTGATTGCGTAAGGGAAACTTTCCAGTTCATAGTAACCCGTCGAAGGGAGACGCGAAAGGAAGATGCCTCAATCAGCTTCCATCATTACTTTGCATGCAACGGATATTGCCCAATACGCTGAATTGGTCCCACCATGGAAGGTGGAGTTTCGGCAGCTTTCGTCGGGTACATTTCAAGGCCGAACTCAAGCTGTGCAGCTTAATGCAAATCTACTGTACCGGGAGCACTGGACGCATCGCACAATGGTCACTGGTTTGTCACCAGAAGACTCGCTTATGCTTGGCGGGCCGGTTGATCCTGCTACCCCCATCGATTGGTGCAGTCAAATTCTCGACGGCACTCATGTCGCTTGCGGATATGATGCTTCGGAAGTCAGTTTTCTGATACCTGACAATTGCTCTCACTGGGTTGCAATCGTTCCGCGTGACGGTCTTATCAAGCGGCTTGAACGCGATTACTCCCCGGAACGCGTAGCGAGATTAATCGAACTCATTCGGCTCCAGCGTGTTTGGTCGTGTGATGAACGCAGGCGAAAGAATATCTGCAGGCTTGTCTGCGGGACCATTGATAGACACCTGGCGAACCCTGATGTGCTAAACGATGAGGTCTTGCGAGCCCGAGTCGAGATGCTGCTGATAGATACAGTTGCGGATCTTCTTATGTGCCCGCAAAGCGACGAGTTCCGTCAGATCAATGCCCAGCGTCGCCAGCGCTTGGCCAGCGCAGTTCTTCATGCGGAGCAATCGACCAGGACACCAAGCGTGCCTGAACTTGCCGAGGCGGTCGGCGTCAGCCAGCGTGTTCTTGAACTCACATTTCGAGACACGCTAGGTATTACTCCAAAAAGATATCTCATTCTCAGCCGTCTCAATCAAGCGCACGCACAACTCTATAGAGCTGACCCAAGTTCGGCATTGGTGCGCGACATTGCGACCCAATGGGATTTCGGGGATCTCGGTCGATTCGCTGCCGCATACAGGCGGCTATTCAAAGTGCTGCCATCGGTGACGCTCGAGCGAACGCATCCAAAGTCTCCAACAACACTGGCGGATATACTGAGGTAAGGCGCCCGCGCCCGTCTCTAAGGCCGAGCAAGCCTAGTCCCAAGCGGCGCAAAAGCTTCTCTACTCAAGTGCCTGACGCCAAAGAAGCAAGTCTTTCCGTGCCTGTGAAATCAATCTCAAGGTATTCCACGCCGTTTTCCTGATTCCACGAGTCGTTGTTGCTAACCTCCGCGTCGTCTCTCCAACAATACCTTTGGCCGTGGTTTGGCATGCTCTAGAAAAATGCCGCACTCGGAGCGGGCGGTGCGAACACCTTTGTCTTGGCGCGAAGTTGGGGAGCGGTTCGCAGCAGAGCATTAGGAGGAGCTTTGGAAGCGACGGAAAATTTAACCGCCGATGCCTGCCCGGACTGGCATACTCATTTTCGAATAATACGTGCTGCGGAAGTGCTTCCGTCTGTATAGACTGAAATCACGTGGGCACGGGCGCCAACACATGGCTCTCAATCAGCCCCCTAAATTTACTGTTTTCACCTAATGGATTTAGCGATGATTTCGAGGTTAGTGTTTCCTTCCCGATGGACCCAAGCTATCCGAGAACACTTCGCCAACGTACCTCAATTAGGCTTCGGCGGCTGTTTGGTTGTTGTTTCGGTGGCGGTGTCAGCGTTCGCTGGTACTCACGGGGCGTTGGCTCAAGAATCGCCAGGCGAGCCGGGGCGCGGCTCGGGCATTAAGAATCCTCTCAAGAACGTGTACTTCGGTGAGCAGCACCTGCATACGTCGAGCTCGTTCGACGCCTTCACGGTAGGCGTGACCATGACCTGGGACCAAGCCTACGAGTTTGCCAAGGGCAATAAGATCAAGCTCTCGACCACCGGGGAGCCCATGCAGCGCCGCACTCCGTATGACTTCGTCGCCATCACCGATCACTCAGAATATTATAGCGTCCTGAAGGAGTTCCTCAACCCGAAGAGCGAGCTCTCAAAGTCAAAATTAGCCAAAAGCATCGTGGCGGGCCAGTCGAATCCGGAGAAGGCAAAAGCAGCGGCGACTAAGCTGATCGGCAGCCTCGTTGCTAGCGATCCGCTGCCTGAGTACGTGACGCCCGAACTGCGGACGAGTTTCTGGCAGAGATTCATCAAAACGGCTGACAAGCATAACGATCCGGGCAAGTTCACTGCTCTCTATGCCTTCGAGTGGACCTCGATTCCCGACGGCGCGAACATGCACCGCAACGTCTTCTTCAAGGACAAGGCGGCGGCGGTGCCGTTTTCGTCATTCGACTCGGAAAATCCGGACGACCTGTGGACCTACCTCGAGATTCAGCGCAACCAGGGCATCGAGGTTTTCGCAATTCCGCACAATTCGAACGTGTCTAACGGCTGGATGTTCTCCGAGAACAAATTCAGGCGAGGTTTCCGGGGCGGTCCCATCGATGAACGTTATGCGCGGCGGCAGCAGCTCAACGAGCCGCTGTTTGAGATGCACCAGACCAAGGGCAATTCGGAAACCGACCCCGTTATATCGCCCAATGACGAGTTCGCGAATTTCGAGCGCTTTGACAACCTGATCTCTCTGGCGACGCCCGCGATCAAGAGCCCGGGCGCCTTCTACCGTAGCGGCCTGGCCGTCGGCATGAAGCTAGAGCAGAAGCTCGGCTACAATCCCTACAAGATGGGCGTTGTCGGCGGTGCCGATGTCCACTCCGGCTATTCGGGCAACGAGGAGTGGGACTGGAAAGGCGCCCATGGTCAGCAGGACGACACGCCCAAGAGGCGGCTCAACCCGGTCATCAACGCTTCGGGTGAGTACGGGTTCACTGTTTCGTCCGCTGGGACAACGGCTGTCTGGGCCGAAGAAAACACCCGCGAGGGGATCTTCAACGCCATGCTGTCGAAGGAGACCTACGGCACCTCCGGCACACTGATCAGGTTGCGCTTCTTTGGCGGCTGGGATCTGCCGCAGGGCATCACCGAGGATAAGGAGTTTGTGAAAAAGGCCTATGCGGCCGGCGTGCCCATGGGGCAGGACCTGCCCGCTCATCCAGCTAAGGATCTCGCCAAGACACCGAGTTTCGCGGTCTGGGCACTGAAGGACCCGCAGAGCGGCAATCTCGACCGGATGCAGATCATCAAGGTCTGGTCCAATCCGCAGACGGGCTATCCCATGGAGAAAATCTACAATGTGGCCTGGGGGGACGCGGACAAACGAAAGCTGGACCCGAAGACCGGCAAACTTCCCCCGATCGGCAATACAGTGGACATCAAGAAGGCGACCTACACCAACGATATCGGTGACAGCCAACTGGTGGCTGAATGGACCGACCCGGATTTCGATCCGACCCATTCGGCTGCCTACTACGTCCGGGTTCTTGAGATTCCCACCCCACGCTGGTCGACCTTTGATGCGAAAAAGCTAGGCGTCGATCCGCCGAAGGAAGTGCCGGCGACCATACAGGAGCGCGCCTGGTCATCCCCGATCTGGTACACGCCTTCCGCCGAGATAAAGGAGTTGGCACGAGCACAGGGGAAGGAGCCACCAGCTCCAAAGCACGCATCGCCGTCGGATCAATGATGCGAGCATTAACGCGCTCAGTTGAGATGGCCCAAATATTCATGTCCCTGCCACCTCGTAGATGACCTTCAGCTATGGAGAAGAAAAAATGCTGCCACAGGCGCAAGCGATCCTGACAGCGCTGGTGTTTTCAGTTGCCATGATTTCCGGAGCTGCTGCGCAGGACAACATTGGTCAGCCACAGAGCGTCAAGGGCAAGCCCAATCCGCTGAAGAACGTATATTTCGGCGAACAGCATTTGCACACGGTAAACTCGCCCGACGCCTTCGCCTTCGGAACGCGCAACACGCCCGACGACGCCTACCGGTACTGTAAAGGCGAGCCGATCAAGTTGATCACCTCCGGCGTGACCCATCAGAAGAAGACCCCCTACGACTGGTGTGCGTTGACCGACCATGCCGAGTACATGGGTATCATGCCGCTGCTGCTGAAGAAAAATAATCCATTGGCCAACACGCCGATCGGCAAGATGATCGCCTCGGGCGATCCCAAGCAGGGCGAGGCGGCGTTCCAGCAGATCATCACGTCGGTGTCCTACAACAAGCCCATCTCTTACATGGCCGACCCGAAGGTTATGCTGTCGATCTGGGACGAGCAGAAGAGGACCACTAACAAGCATAACAACCCGGGCAAGTTCACCACCCTAATCGCATTCGAGTGGACCTCGATCCCGACCTACCAGAACTTGCATCACAATGTGTTTTTCCGGGACGACAAGGGGCCGCAGACGCAGTTCTCGTCCTTTGATTCAGTCAAACGCGAGGACCTGTGGACCTATCAGGAAGTACAGCGCGCAATGGGGCACGAGAATTTCTCGATCCCGCATAACGGCAACGTCTCGAACGGCCTGATGTTTGCGCCGACGACCTCTTACGGCACGCCGATCACCAAGGAGTGGGCCGAGCGCAGCACCGCCAACACGGTCGCTACCGAGATCGCGCAGGTCAAGGGCTACTCGGAGACCATCCCAGCCCTGTCACCCAACGACGAGTTCGCGGGGTTCGAGACTTACTTCAAGCACCTGCTTGGCTCCGGTGGCGTGGACGGCAAGGTCAACGGCAGCTTTGTGCGCCAGGGCCTGATCACCGGCATCGGCTTTCAGGAGAAGCTGGGCGCTAATCCCTACAAGTTCGGCATCGTCAGCGGCTCGGATTCCCACAACGCGCTTCAGCCCAATGACGAGTTCGACTATTTCGGCCCGCACGGTAACACCGACAAGACGCCCAGAGTGCGCCTGTCATCGAGCGGCTCGGTCGCGGGCGAGCCCGCGCGCTTCTTTTCGACCGCCGGCGTCACCGCCGTCTGGGCGCCGGAGAACACCCGTGAGGCGATTTTCGACGGGATCAAGGCCAAGGAGACCTACGGCACCTCCGGCACCTATATCCGCCTGCGCTTTTTCGGCGGCTGGGACTATCCTAAGGACCTCGTCATGGACAAGGAGTTCGTGAAGAAGGCCTATGCTGGCGGCGTGCCGATGGGCGGCGACCTGCCCGCCCGCAAGGCCAAGGATCTGGCCAAGGCACCGACCTTCGCCATCTGGGCGCTGAAGGATCCCGAGAGCGGCAACCTTGACCGCATCCAGATCGTCAAGGGCTGGTACGATCGCGGCTATGCCTATGAAAAGGTCTTTGACGTCGTCTGGTCAGACGCTGACAAGCGCAAGCGCGAGGTTTGTGGGACTGAAGCGAAACCCATCTGCAGCATCCTGGACCGGCCGGTCCCGCCAGTGGGTAACACTGTGGATCTCAAGACGGCTACCTACAAGAATACGATCGGCGATACGCAGCTTTCGGCCATGTGGACGGACCCGGAATTCGATCCGACCCACCACGCCGTCTACTATGTGCGCGTTCTCGAGATCCCGACGCCGCGCTGGACGACCTATGACGCGGTAAAACTGGGCATCGAGCCGCCGAAGGACGTGGCACCGACAATACAGGAGCGCGCCTGGTCCTCACCGATCTGGTACACGCCGACCGAAGACCTGATCAAACGTCCGGAAACCTACTTCGGGCTGCAATCCTTCCTCCCCTAAGCGACAGGGCGGGGCAGCAGTGGTTTGTGAAGCCCGGGTAATTGGCTCGCTGGAACGCAGAAGGAGACGCAAACGCGTCTCCTTCTGTGGTTCCGGATGCCAACGCGGCAGGTTCAGTGAATCCGAGAACGCTTTCTTCATGTGGGCTACAACAATGAATTCCGCTGTTCAAAAACTGCTCAGGAAACTAGTCAGCGAACCGCTGGTGCAATTTATCGTCATCGGCGCGCTAATCTACGCGGCTTACGCGTATACGGGCGACATTGCTGTCGAAGATGGCGGAAAGCGGATTACCGTATCCGTTGGCCAGATTGCGGCGCTGGAAGACGCCTGGAAGAAGCGCTGGAACCGGGCTCCGACGCCGGAAGAGTTGCAGGGAGTCGTCAGGCAGTTTCTTCGCGAACGCGTTCTTGCGCGTGAGGCCATCGCCATGGGGCTCGATAAGGACGACGTCGTAATCCGGCGCCGCCTGTCGCAGAAACTGGAATATCTGTCGCAGGATCTGCTGGGGGCCGGCACGCCGTCGGATGAGGAACTCGCAGCGTTCCTTATAGAAAATGCCAAGGCCTACGAGACGCCCGCCATTCTGACGCTGACCCATGTGTTCTTCGATCCCGACAAGCGCGGCGCCCAGGCTCTGGAGGAGGCGAAAACACAGAAGCCAGTTTTGACGAGTCTAAAAGTCGCGCCTGCGGACGCTCGAAGCTATGGCGACGTCTTCATGCTTCAGAGCTATTACCCGGAACGCACTTATGCGGACCTCTCCAAGCTGTTCGGTAGTGGCTTTGTCGACTCACTCAAGAAATTGTCGGCCGGTGAATGGCACGGGCCGATATTGTCGGGGTACGGGGTTCACCTGGCCTATATTCACCATCGTGAGGAAGCACGTCCGGCAAAACTAGAAGACGTGAAGGATCGGCTCATTTCCGATTGGCAGGGCGCCAGGCGCAAGGAGCTGAGCGAAAAATATCTCTCCGGCCTGCTTGGGCAGTACCAAGTCTCAATTGAAAGCGAAAATCCCGCCGTCAAGGCGCTGGAACAGGCGGGTTCGAAGTAATGAGCCCAGCCTCGCCTCTGCGCATTCTGCTGACCATTACGATTGGTGTCGCCGCCCTACTGGGAGCAATGCCGAGAACGCACGCCCATGAGATACGTCCGGCTTTGCTGCAGATCGAGGAACGCGAGCCCGGCCTGTTCGATGTGATCTGGAAGGTGCCAGTCAAAAATAATGTCATCCCAGACATCCAGGTGGTGTTTCCTTTGTTCATGAAGCAGATCGGGCGCACCGCCACGCAAATGTTGCCCGGCACTAAACTGGAGCGGTCGACCTACAGTTCGAACGGCAAGACCATCATCGGCGAGGAGCTGGTGATCGACCAGCTTTCTGCGATGCAAATTGATGTGCTGGTCAGGCTAAAGCTGGCCGATGGGAGCACACACTCCGCAATTCTCAAGCCTGATGCACCCTCTTTTATCGTACCGGCACGGGCGAGCAAACTTGAGGTCGCCTTGTCCTACTGGAGGATGGGGGTTGAGCACATTCTGGGCGGGATCGACCATCTTCTATTTGTGCTCGCGCTAATTCTCATAATACCAAATTACTGGAACCTATTGAAAGCGATCACAGCGTTCACGGTTGCACACAGCATAACGCTGGCTCTGGCAACCTTGGGATATGTGCACATGCCGGCAGCGCCGACCGAGGCCGTGATTGCCCTGAGTATATTGTTCTTATCTGTTGAGATTGTGCGAAGCCACGAAGGCAAGATGGGTCTGACCGAACGTGCGCCCTGGATCATTGCATTTCTGTTTGGCTTGTTTCATGGCCTTGGTTTTGCCGGCGCTCTCAGCGATGTCGGACTGCCGCCGCATGCAATACCACTCGCGCTGCTCATGTTTAACATCGGAGTGGAATGCGGGCAGATCCTGTTTGTATTGTTTGTCGTTGCTGTCGTTGCTGCAATGCGCCAGTTGCAAATTGTCTGGCCAGCGGGCAGCTGGCGCGTCTTCCCATATGCGATCGGCAGTCTCGCGGCGTTCTGGACCTTTCAAAGGATCGGATCTTTTTGGTGATGCTGAGAACCTATCGAGGGGATTGCTCAATCTGCCAAAACTTCGACGAGCGTTGAGCGCCCACAAAAAGCGTTGGATAGTCCATCAAATGTGTATCAGGAGGTGAGGACGTGAACACGAGGATGATTGTTTCTGCTTTTGCACTGTTCTTGTGCAGCTTGGGACTGCTCTCCGCAAACAGCTTGGCGCGGGACACGGTGACAGCAGATGAGGCGCGCAAAATCGCCAAGGAAGCGTACATCTTCACCTACCCGCTGGTGATGATGTACCGCACGATGTACCTGCAGGCGATTGACGAGAAATCGAAATCCTACAGCGGCGGCTTCGGCAAGTGGCTGCATCTGGGAACGTCTTCGCCCAAGGACACCGATATCGTCAGCCCCAACAACGACAGCCCCTATTCCTACGCCTGGGTTGATCTTCGCGCCGAGCCTTGGGTGCTCACCCTGCCGAAGATCGAGGACAAGCGCTTCTACACCAGCCAGTGGGACGATCTTTGGGGTTTCGTGCTCGACAATCCCGGGTCGGTCGAAGACGGCAATGGCGGCGTGCGCGTGTTGCTGGCCTCTCCCTCATGGAAGGGTGAACTGCCCAAGGGCGTCAAGCGCGTGATCCAGGGCGAAAGCGAATTCCTCGGTACGTTGACACGCACCCAATTGTTCGAACCGAAGGACCTGCCGAACGTTCAGAAGATCCAAAAGGAATACAAGCTGCAACCGCTCAGCGCCTTTCTCGGTCAGGACGCCCCAAAGTCCGCGCCCGAGATCGAGTGGATGGAGTGGAAGGACAAGGACGAAACGACGGAAAAATTTTGGTCCTACGCAAATTTCCTGCTTCCGTTCACAACTCCCAACGACATGGACAAGAACGTCTATGCCGACATGGCGAAGATCGGGCTTGAGCCCGGCAAGCCGTGGGATGCATCCAAGCTGGACAAAGACACGCGCGACGCCATCGCCGCGGGAATGAAGGATGCGCTCGCCCAATTCAGGGACGAAGCGACTAAGATTGACGATCCGAGCAAGTTCTTCAGGTCACGCGCGGATGCGAAAGACGACTATGATAACCGCGCGCTGGGTGTGAATGTCGGAATCTTCGGCAACGTCAGCAAGGTTTCAGTCTACATCGCGCTGCCCAAGGACAGCAAAGGCACCCTGTTCGACGGGAGCAAGGCGTCCTACGAACTCAAGTTCACCAAGGAGCAACTGCCGCCGGCGAAGTATTTCTGGTCGATGACCATGTACAAGCTGCCGCAGCGCTGGCTCGTCGACAACCCGATCAATCGCTACTCGATCGGCAGCGCGACACCCGGAGTGAAGTATGGTGACGATGGCTCGCTTGCGCTTGAGATTGGCGCGAAATCGCCGGGTAAGGACAGCGAGTCCAACTGGCTG
>Ga0209013_10004871_pt1 | contig 11691 bp, 8 predicted proteins | sample Cruoilmetagenom2_FD_187291 | JGI IMG/M metagenome (GOLD analysis project Ga0209013, IMG submission 187291) | Oil polluted marine microbial communities from Coal Oil Point, Santa Barbara, California, USA - Sample 2 (SPAdes) (version 2) | ecosystem: Environmental > Aquatic > Marine > Oil seeps ...
CCGGGAAGAGTTTTCTGTCAACCTTTTGATAGCCTGCGATGCCCAGAAAAATAAAGAGGGCCAGAAAGGAGTAGATGAAATAGGGTCGCTGCAGGAGGCGCTCTATAAAACTGCTATTCATGCGCGCCGCTCCTGTTAATCAGGACATGACCATAGCCGGGCAGCTGACTCAGCTTTGCCTCTGCCGCCACAGCCACGGGCGAGGTGGGACATGGCTCAATGAGGGCGTGGTCGCTGTTGCCGGCAATGATGGTCACCTGAAAAGGACTGAACTCTCCGTCTGCATAGACCATCATCTGTGCTCCCTCTTTTTTCTGAAGGAGTGCATCAATGGGAACACTACAGCCGGTACCTGCAAAGGTGAGCACATCAATGGTGATATAACTTAAGTTCGGCATCTCCAAAGGGATATCAACACCAACTTCCGCAACAGAGAGGCCGTTTTTAGCATCACTATAGAGGCTTATGATCTGACCTATTTTCCGGCCATCCATAAAGGCCTCCTGCCCTGTCCTGATTGCAAAATCCCCCGGCACATAGCTGAAGATGAGTTTTTGCCTTGGAGAATTGATGGAAAGCAGTGGCTTGCCAGGGCTGGCAAGGTCTCCTTTGCGTGAAAAGATGGTGCCGACAGTCCCGTCAAAAGGGGCCTTGATGTTGAGATAACTGAGCTGAATTTCAAGAGCAATGATCTTCTGCCGTATAGCTTCAAGGCCTGCCTGTTTGGTTGCATATGCTACTTCCGAGGCCTCAAATTTCTCCCGGGCCAGACCGCCCACCTCAAAAAGAGCCCTGTTTCGTTCATGGAGGCTGCCGGTATATTGGACATCCTTTTCCTGGGCCTTCAGGCTCACCTGCAGGGACCGGATGCTTGAAACAATTTCCAGGTCATCAATCTGCAGCAGGAGATCTCCCTCTTGTACAGACTGGTTTTCTCTGACCAGAACCTCTTTTATCCGGCCGCTCAGCTTGGAAGAAATTCCGGCAGTCTCACTGGAGGCAAGCTGCGCAAGAAAAGGACGGGTTTGCTCCAGTCGTTCAGTTGTTGCCGGGACGACTTTTACCTGATAGGTCAAGGGCGTCGGGGTAGCAGTATCCTTTATACTCTGCCTGCGTTTTTTAAGGAGCATGGCAGCACTGCCAAGCAGTGTAATGATCAGCAATACTATAATAAATTTCTTCATTTATTCTCTCCGTTCTCCAGCAGGTAATCCAGATAAAAGCAGGCATTCTGGTAGGTATATCGGGTAGTAATAGATCGACTCAAGGCCAGTTGATTACGGGCCTTTGCATAGAGCAGATCATTCAAATCCGTGGCTCCTTTATCAAAGCGGGTCTGCTCAATAATCTCAGTCTCGCGGGTCAGGGCAAGCTCGGTCTCGGCAGAATGAAACTCATCAATGGCCATCTCGATTTTTATGATCGCTTCACTCAATGATCTCTTCAGTTCAAGCTCTGTTGTTAACCGCTCCCGCCGGCTTTGCTGCTCGCGTATGGCAGCCATTTGACGAGCTGTCTTCCGGCCGCCAAAGTCAAAAACAGTCCACTTCAGGTTCACAACCGCCTGCCAGACTTCCTGATTATTCCAGTCCCCCTCATTGAGATTGGAACTGTCATTAGGACCAAAATTCTGGCCATAAAACCCATTAAAAATCACCTGGGGGTAATAGGCAGCATCACTCTTTTCCACAAGCTTGGTCCTTTTTTCCACGTCAAGTGCAGCAGAACGGTATCGTTGGAGTTCTTGAACCTCTTTAGCGGGCTCAGTCTCACCGGGGGTCGGCATCTCCATAGAGAACTTTTCCAGGCTGGTAATTGTGTCTCTATTGAGCAGGGCGGCAAGAGTGGTCTTCATTATTCTGATATTGCCACTTATCTGCTGCGTTTTAACCTTGGCATTCTCAAGGTCAGCCGCGGCTTTAAGCTGCTCCACCCTGGCCTTTTTCCCGAGTTTGACCTCAAGGGAAATGTCATCATAAAGCCTGTGAAGTGCCTTATGGTATTCTCTTTGTGCTTCTTCCTGTGCCAGCAGGGAAAGGATAGTTACATACAGCGTTTTCACATTATAAATGAGCTGCTCCCGGCTCAGTTTTATAGCAGCTCCGGCCATCTCTTTTTCGAGAGCTGCAATCTCAACTGAGCGCTGCTGGGCAAAGCCGGTGAAAAGCGGTACCTCATACATGATGCCTGTTGTAAAGAGATCTTCTGTAGTGGGAACGGCCGTGGGATCATTGAAGATTGATGCCGGGGTCAACGGGGCCAGGGTACGCGGCAGATTGTAATGGCCATAGGAAGCCACCATGTCAATTTTGCCAAAATTCTGCGATTTTTTCCCAATCAAGTCTCCTTCGCTCAAGGCCCGATTCATCTGCTGTTTTTGCAGATCAGGGTTGTTTTGAAGCGCCAGAGCTACAGCCTCTTCAATGGTCAGCCCACTGCTCGCTTCGGGAAGAAATGAAATAATGGCCTGGCTCAACAGGCCAACAATCAGAAATCTTGTTAACATGGTTCTCTTCATAGATACGCCCAACACCTTTTTTTGTTTTTGTAAATGTATTGTAAGATCAACAGTTAAACTATTTCGTTCTCAGAGCCTGCAATACCCTGCAAAAGTATTCCGGCAATCATCTTTGTATAATCTTCTGTATTGACAGCCTCAGAACTCCCTGCCTCAACCTTTTCCATGAGCGGCGCAAAGAGAAAACGAGAGGCCATAAGAGATGTAAGCATGGGAGCAAGACAGGTCGGAGGAATATGTTGTCCGCTTTCTGCGGCAAGAGGCAGGCAGATCTCCCGGTTTACGATCTCAACCATCTGTCTGGCCCAGCCCGCTTTATGTTCGACAATTTCAGGGTCGTCGTGGGGAAGTTCACTAATGGTGATTATCAAAGAGTCCCGCTCCGCATCAAAATAGCTGACTGCACTGGCAATGAATCGTTCAAGTTTAGAGCGCAAACCACCAGTGCCAGCCAACTTTTTTTCGGCAATTTCTAAATAACCCGAAAAAAAGTTGTCAAGAATTTCCTTCAGAAGTCCTTTTTTGCTGCCAAAAAAATAATTAACCATCGAGAGGTTTACCTCTGCTTTGGCTGCCAGTTCACGCATGCCGGTCTCTGCAAAGCCATGGCGGGCAAAGAGAAAGACGGCGGTCTGAAGAATCCGTTTTTTTGAATCCGGTTTTTGTTGTTTTTTATCGGTATTTTTTTTCATGCCGGTTTCCTGTTCAAACGTTCGTTTAATTTCTTGAACGATATTCATCCGTCATGTATGTGTCAAATTGTTTTTTGATACATCAATTAAGGGTAATGCAGTCAATGTGTCATGTTACTCTAAAGTAATTGTGCGGCGAGAAGTACGCAGTAATGAAGGCTTAGGTCAATTCGGCTTAACCCGTTTTTTTTGTTGGGGCGGTATTTATTTCCATTCCTCAAGCTGTAGAGTGAGGTCGTAATTTTTTCACCTTTCGGATATATAACGAGATGATCTCATTGCTAATAATTTTATAATGCTATATGCTGAAGCACTTGTTACCTAAAGACTTCGACCTGCAATAAACATTAGGTATGTGCTTGAAGGTCTCTACTTTTCAAATCTTATAAACGTGTCCGATCAGCATACAAGCCGCAAATCGTTTACAGATTTGCTGGTTCATATTCATCCACCGACTGTTCCCGAAGAAACATTACGCTTTAATTTAAGCTGGGGGCTGGGTGGTATGTCTGTCATGCTGGCTCTGCTTTTGTTTGTTACAGGAATATTTCAGTTATTTTTGTACGAACCATCTCTCACCGGAGCCTATAATTCTGTCCAGACAATGTATACCCGAGTCCCGCTCGGTGGCTGGATCCGAAATATTCATCACTGGAGTGCCAATCTGCTGGTGATGTTCGTTATGCTGCACTTACTGCGGGTATTCCTGACCGGGGCTATTGGTATAGAGCGGCGGCTTAACTGGATAATCGGCTTGGTCCTTTTTTTGCTGGTGTTGGCAGCCAACTTCAGTGGTTACCTGCTGCCCTGGGACCAGCTGGCCTTCTGGGCCGTTACCATTTGCACCAATATGATGGCTTATTTTCCGGGTATCGGGCCATGGCTGATGGAGCTGTTCCGTGGCGGAGCCGTGGTGGGCCCAGCCACGCTGGCCAACTTCTATGCCCTTCATATTGCTGTAATTCCCGGCGCACTTGTGGTGTTCATGGTCTGGCACTTCTGGTTGGTGCGCAAATCGGGAGGTCTGGTTCAATCCGAATCTCAAGGTAACACGCAACCACGCAGGGTACCAGTCGTGCCAAACCTTGTTGTACGGGAGGCCGCAGTAGGACTGTGTCTGGCTGCCACGGTGATGATTGTCGCCGTCTTCTGGAATGCTCCTTTGTATGAACAGGCAAACCCTGGTATGAGTCCTAATCCGGTGAAGGCACCCTGGTATTTTCTTGGTTTTCAGGAGATGCTTCTGCACCTGCATCCCGTGTTTGCTATTTGTGTTGTTCCCCTTCTTTTACTATCGATATTGTTCCTTGTACCTTTTTGGCAGAATGCAGTTTTACCGGGCGGAAACTGGTTCGGTGGGCAACGTGGACGCTGGCTGGCTCTGTGGTCACTTCTTGGGGGGACACTGACAACCATACTGCTGATTGTTGTGGACGAGAAACTGCTCAGGTCGGGTGAAAACGGAGCTGGTATGGCAGACATGATCAGCCGTGGATTCCTGCCGCTGATTGTATTTAGTCTTGTATTTGTTGTTGGCTACCAAATCCTGGTTCGAAAATGGAAATTTTCCCGCTCCGAGGCAGTTATGGCCGGTATGATTTTATGTTTTGCTCTTTTGGTTGCCATGACCGTTACCGGCATATGGTTTCGAGGTCCAGGCATGCAGCTGGTCTGGCCCTGAAGGTAAGTGGATATTGAGTCATATGCGTCAAACAAAGAGTAATAGTGCAAAGAACGAGCCGGTGAATTCAAGGCGCAGGACTTTCTTGAACCGCCTTTGGGCTCTACTCGGAGTTCTGGCCCTGGTTGAGTTGGGCTGGTTCGGGATTTCGATATTCAATTCCCGTAAAAAAAAGGAGCAGGAGAGGGAAAAGGATATTATCGTCATTGCCGGTAGCACGGACAGTTTCAAGCCGAATACGGTGACCGCAATTCCGCAGGGGCTGTTTTACTTAGCCTGTCTAGAGGATGGCAGTTTTCTGGCAATTTCTCGTATATGTACGCACTTGGGCTGCTCGGTACCATGGGTGGAAGAGCAGCAGAAATTCATTTGTCCCTGCCACGGATCCTCGTTCAGCCTGACCGGTGAGGTTTTGAGCGCACCGGCTTCAAGACCGCTGGATACCTTTCCGGTCCGGATCGAAAACAGAATTATCAAGGTCAACATCTCACAGCCGTTGAAGCGGGATCGGTTTGAACCTTTCCAGGCGACACGGTTAAGCTAGGATGCGGAATTCGGACAAGAACAGCAGCAGCGGAAAAACCGGAAGCACACTGCTGCTGCGTTGGGAGGTGACAGCTCTGGTTGCCATGGTTGTTATTCTCGCCGCGCCATTCATCTATCTTGCCAGGTACAGTGGGAACGAAGCTGAACCGGTAGGAGATGAGGCTTTTTTTGTCGGCAGCGAGAAGTGTAAAAATTGCCATCAGGGAGCCTTTGACAAATGGCGGGGCTCACATCACGATCTGGCCATGGATACGGCAACAGAGCAGACCGTGCTCGGCGATTTCAAGGATGCTGTATTTACGGACCCTCACAATAATTTCACTACGCGGTTTTATAGGCGCGACGGCAGGTTCTATGTAGAAACAGAGGGACCGCACGGCCAGCCGGGGGAGTTTGAAATAACCCACACCTTCGGGGTTTACCCCCTCCAGCAGTACCTGGTTTCTTTTCCGGGCGGACGCCTGCAGTGTTTGAATATCGCATGGGATGTGGAGAAGAAAACTTGGTACCTGCTGCCTCCTTACGAGGTGACCGGACCGGAAGACTGGCTGCACTGGACAAAAGGAGGACAGACCTGGAACGGCATGTGTGCTGAATGTCATTCAACCCGTCTGCACAAAGGATATGACACTGAAAATAACAGCTACCGGACTACCTGGTACGAGATTGATGTGGGATGCGAAGCCTGTCATGGTCCCGGGTCAAAACACATAACCTGGGCGGATCGCCCGACCTTTGCCCGAACGCAGGTTGAAGATTATGGACTGGAAGTGCATACCGGCAACCTTGATTCGGAAAACCAGATTGCCCTATGTGCGCCGTGTCACTCCCGCAGATTTCAGCTTGGCGACAACCGGCACGATCAGGGTGAGCTCCTCGATGTAATGGTGCCAAGCCTCCTGACAGACGGTCTTTACTACCCGGACGGTCAGATACTCGAAGAGGTCTATGTCTACGGATCTTTTACCCAGAGTAAAATGTATCAGCATGGAGTGCGCTGCAGCGACTGCCACGACATGCATAGCCTCAAGCTGCACAAAGAGAAAAACGGCCTCTGTCTGCAGTGCCATCGGGCGGAAATCTACGATACCAAAGAGCATCATTTCCACAAACGGGATCATGAAGGTAAACCAAGCGATGGCTATCTTTGCGTCAAGTGCCACATGCCGGGCCGTTACTACATGGGTATTGACTACCGGCCGGACCATAGCATCCGTATCCCGCGCCCGGACCTGAGCAAAGATCTGGGCACCCCCAATGCATGTTCAGCAAAGGGGTGCCATGCCGACAAGTCATTGGACTGGAACATCGAGTACTTCACTAAATGGTACGGGGAGTCCAGCAAACCCCATTATGGAAAAATATTGGCAGCCGGCCGGGCGAGGAAGCCGAAGACTGAGAAAGAATTGATCCGGCTTGTCGGGGATGGACTGCTGCCGGCCATTGTTCGGGCAACAGCTCTCTCACTGCTGCGGAGTTATCCGGGAGAAGAAAGTCTTGCTGTCTTCAAACGGGCTCTGGAGGATGACGATGCCTTGCTGCGCTATACCGCAATACGCAATCTTGAACATTTGGACCAGGATATCCGGCTCAAACTCATTGCCCCTAAACTGTACGATCCGGTTAGTGCTGTGCGGATGGAAGCCGCTCTGGAGTTGGCTGCCATACCCAAAGAGTTGATCCGCGAGGATGACCGGCAGACATTTGAACAGAACCTGGAGGAATATCGGCAGGCCATGCTCTACAACGCCGATTTTGCGGCACAACGCTTCAATCTTGGCAACCTGGCTGTCAACCTGGGCAATAACCGGGAAGCAGTCGAGTTGTACCTTCAGGCCATTGCCATTGACGATCTCTTTTATCCGGCCAAGGTCAACCTGGCCATGCACTACAACCAGACCGGCAATGACAGTGAGGCGGAGAAATTGCTTCGCGAGGTGGTTGAACAGCATCCGGAGCTGTATGAGGTCGCCTATTCGCTTGGACTGCTGCTTGCCGAAATGGATAACTATGGGGAGGCGGCTCAGTACCTGGGCAAGGCGGCAGACGGTATGCCGACGTATTCACGGGCCCGGTACAACCAAGCCCTTGCCCTGCTTAAGCTGCGGAAGTGGGAGGAGGGGGAAAAAGCTCTGTTCAAGGCGATAGAGTCAGAACCGGCAAATCGGCAATATTTTGTCACCCTGGCCAATTTTTACCTCAATTTTGGCCAAACCGAACTGGCAAGAAGATTAGCAACAACAGTCCTGAAGCAGGTCCCTGAGCACCCCGATGCCCTTGAACTATTCAAGATGCTTGATAAGGACCCTGAGTAAAAGGTTTCTTTAAAGACGAGGGATTGTTCAGTTCTGTTTTATTGTTCAAGTTGCTGTGATGGGTGTTCAAAGGTACTTGGAAGTTTTATGATTACAGGCCCTAAGTCCGATTGGCTCCTAAGACAAAAAAACAAATGTATCTCAAGTCATTTTTTTTAAAAAAGTATATTAAGTGGATACAGGAAAATCAGCAGAGATAGCTTTGAGTTCCCGATATAACTACCATAATAATGCTTACGTGAATCCGGTCGTGAAGATGCGGACATATTTGACTCCGATGGTCCCATGATGGTATAATGTATTAAGTTGAAAGCGCATCAGCCTGACATACCATAGTCCATATATACAAAATGCACTGAAAGCGCTACAGCTTGTTTTCTTGATGGGGCCCGGTTTGATATGTCTATATTGGACCGGGTCTTTTTTCGTCCTTGTTTTCAGCTATACTGACTATGGTTCTATGTTGCCATGACATCCAACCCTGACTTGAAAAAAATTATCTTAACGACATTTTACGCTAGCGAGAGAAGGTTTCATGTCTTTCATCCTGTTGCTTAAAAAAACAGTACGGTCTGTCATTCGGGCAAGACTCGTCTGGCTTATGCTGCTGAGTGCTGTCTTGGCAGTTGTTCTCGTTATTGCCCTGGCAACAGCCATAACTTGGCTGACAGCTCATTTTGTTTTACTGGAAAAAGGATGGCTCGACACCCTCGTCAATTGGATTGTTGGGGCTGTTTCGGGAATTGGTGGCTGGTTTATACTTCCCGCTTTCATTGTGCTCATTTCAGGAGTTTTCCAGGAAATCACAATTTATAAGGTGGAAGCAGCAGACTACCCGGATCACATACGAACCAATGAGCCGCATCTGTGGCCTGATATCATGCATGATATCAGGTTTACCCTCAAGGCTTTGTCCCTTAATATTCTGGTTTTGCCATTTTATTTTGTCGGCATCGGATTTGTGCTCTCTATCGCATTAAACAGCTATCTTCTTGGCCGAGAGTTTTTTGAAAATGCTGCCGGTTACCATATCGGCAAGCCAAAAGCGAGAGAGTTGGGCCGGTTGAACAGAAAAACGGTATACGGAAGCGGTTTTGTTGTGACAATACTTACCCTGGTTCCGATTTTAAATTTGTTTGCACCAATCGTCGCCATAATATGGATGGTACACGTTTTTCACAGTATCAGTGAACAAAGCGTATCTCAATAAAACAGCTTGTTTTATTTGATTTTTTCGCCACAGTCATTTACGTTTTCGACATTTGTTTGAGGACAGGTGCTGTAGCGTGTCGTGCCTGTCCGGCACTGTGGCCGTGCGATAATTTGCCACATTTAACTTGAGGTATGTCCTATAGTAAGATATATATTTTTATAACAAGGAGAATCTGAAAACTGGTACACGTAACAAAAGGAGGTAAGTATGAGGTATTCGCGATGGATTGCAGGTGTTCCGCTATTGCTGGCCTGTACGATGGTATTGACATGGGTTATACCAGCTGCTGCTACTGCGGAATCAACTTCAAGTTGTGTAAAGTGCCATCTAGATGAGGACATGCTGGAGGATAACCTTGCCGTGGTCAAGGGCAAGAAATCAGCCATGCAGTCGGGGGCTGGATGAGGCGGGAAGGTGGCTCCGTTGGAGCCGCAGGAAAAAGTACTGGTTTTTGAAGAATTTCTTAATTCAACCCATGGCGATATAGCATGTGTTGACTGCCATGGAGGCCATGCAGCCGAAGCGGACAAGGCAAAGGCACACACCGGCATGGAGCCGTATCCGGCATTGAAAGACCCGGAAAAAGCGTGCGGCGAATGTCACGAGGATATTGTGAAAAGCGCTTCAAACTCTCTTCACACAACTCTTTCTACTTTCCCAACGGTTCTGAAATCGAGAGCGGATATGTCCAAATGGGACCAGATTGACGATGCCCGTTCCCACCATTGTGCATCCTGTCATACAAATAATTGCGGTTCCTGTCATGTAAGCAGGCCGAGCTCAGCAAAAAAAGGATTTATAAATGGTCACATTTTCCAGAAGACTTCCGATCCGGTCAATCAGTGTACTGCTTGCCATGGAAGTCGTGTAGGCATGGAATACTACGGTTCTCGTGGTGAAGGAGACGTGCATGTGTCCAAATATAACATGGACTGCGCTTCCTGCCATAAGGACGTGGAAATGCACGCTGACGGTACGGGACTGCCTGGCCGCTATCACCTGAAGGAGATGGTGCGTTGTGAAAGCTGCCATAAGGGTCTTGAAAACGGATCCGTACGTGAGCACAATATCCATATCGGCAAGGTACAGTGCCAGGTATGCCACTCCCAGACCTATGTGAACTGCTATAGCTGTCACACCGGCAAGGATTCCCAGGGTCTCTACTTTTTTAAGAATGAAAAAGAGGTTGAAGGCTTAAAGATCGGGCTCAATTATGATAAGGGTGCTCCTGATGCCAATTATGAATATATGTTGGTGCGTCATATCCCGGTTGACCTTGAACTCTTTGACTTCTATGTCAAAGATGCTCTGACAAATTTTGACAAGGTTCCTAACTGGAAGCGGACATCACCGCATAATATCCAGAGAAAAACCTGGCAGGCCGCCAACTGCAATAACTGTCACGGCAATAAGGACATCTTCCTCAATAAAGCGGATCTCCTTGATTACGAGAAAAAGGCAAATGCTCCGGTAGTCGTGCCTGACAACAAAATACCTAAAGCTATTAAAAAAACACAACCGTTCAGCGTAGATGTTTCAAAGGTAAAAACCGGTATGGTTGTGGATGCCAAATGGCTGCACGACAATTTGGGCAAGAAGAATTTAGTGTTGATTGACGCCCGTTCAGAGAATGACTACGAAAACGGGCACATTGAGGGCGCTGTTTCCCTTAATCCCCTTGCGGCGGATTTGCGTTCCGATATGGATTCAGACAATCCGCTTACCCTGGTGGAATTTGATGAAATTGCCGACATTTTTGGTGAAGCCGGTATCTCCACGGCTGATCATGTCGTGGTCTACGACAAAGCCGGCCCGATTTCAGGTTTCTTGCTGTGGGTGCTGGAATATACAGGCGTGAAGAATGTTTCTTACCTTGAGGGTGGTATCGAAGGCTGGCACGAAGCAGGTTATCATGTCACCGACGAAGAGACGGAAGCTAAAGCCAAGAAGTTTGACGGCAAACCCAATGCGAAATATGTCGCGGACAACGCCTTTGTTCAGAAAAATCTGGACAATTCCGATGTCGTGCTTCTTGATGTCCGTTTCATTCCCCAGGCTAAGGGAATGAGTGCTCACGGAGCTGCGGAGCGTGCCGGTCATATTCCGGGTTCTGTCAATTTACCGCTTGCTTCCCTGTATATGGATAACGGGGCGCTTAAATCTCCGGATGAGCTGCTTTGGATGCTGAAGAAAAACGGCATTACTCCGGACAAAACCGTAGTAACTACATGCAACACAGGACAGCTTGCCGGTGGTGCATTCTTCATGCTGAGGTATCTTGGTTTTAAGGATGTGAAGGTTCATGACGAATCGTGGATCAGCTGGTGTGCTGATGATGAATAGAATTTATTCAGACTGAGATACAGTTTGAATAAGTAAAATTTTTTTAATAAAAAGCCCTGGAAGATGTTCTTCCGGGGCTTTTTTGTTTCTATCGTTGGAGCAGGAGCGAAGTGTTGCTTCCTGGATATTTGATTTTGTAAATATATAGATAAGGTAAGGAGCTAGGCCTCTTGTCTGGATAAAGCTGTGTTACTGATAAGGACGTACGAATGAAGAATGAGAAATGCGAGATAAAAAAGAGTAGTGAATGTTGAAGGGGAATGGTCGAGAAAATGAAAACGATTATCCAAGAGCAACATCCAGTGTCATCATGAATGCGAATCCTGCTATACAGCCGATTGTGGCCAGGTCGGTATTGTCGGCCAGTTGCGATTCCGGAATAA
>Ga0209013_10004872_pt1 | contig 11689 bp, 9 predicted proteins | sample Cruoilmetagenom2_FD_187291 | JGI IMG/M metagenome (GOLD analysis project Ga0209013, IMG submission 187291) | Oil polluted marine microbial communities from Coal Oil Point, Santa Barbara, California, USA - Sample 2 (SPAdes) (version 2) | ecosystem: Environmental > Aquatic > Marine > Oil seeps ...
CAATTTGTGAACCACCGGCGTCGAGGAGTGGGAGCCGCATCACCCTGAATGCGTAGATCAGGTCGGCAGCCATCCCGGCAGGATACCGATCACCCCGCCCGAGGTGGGTGACAGCACGCCAGCATGTGCCCCAGTGCCCCGCCCCCCACCCCACTCCCGCGGGACTTGCTGACACAAATCTTGAAGGGCGTGGCGAGCTCTAGCTGGGGATCAGTTCGATTTCGACGAGCGTGTCGCTGTAGGCAACGCCCCCACCCCATTCGGTGAGCGTGTCATTTGTCAGGCTGTTAGCGCTCTGCCCGTCTGGATGCTGGTGTCGCCACCATCCGAACGGGATGGCCGCCACGCCGGGTCGCACACGGTCGGTGATGTGAACCGGAAGCTCGACCGATGCACGATCGTTCCAGATCCGTGCGCTTGAGCTGTTGGTGAGTCCTCTGGCTGCAGCATCGTCGGCACACAACTCAACGTAGGGCTCGCCCTCAGCGGGGCCATGTTTCGGGAGGTGCGAGTACGCTGAGTTCAAGAACCGGGAGTGTTGCTTCGGAGTGAGTAGTTGGAGCGGATATTGCTGGAAGAGATCGGCATCACCCCCGGGGCCTTCATTCGGCGCTACGTAGGTCGGCACCCGCGGCTGCCCCATCTTCTCCAGCCGATCAGATGCCAACTCGACCCGGCCCGATTGCGTTTCGAAGTTGCCATCACCGAACGGACGGCCGTCCTCGGGGTACGGCGCTCGGTACCAACCGACTCGACGTAGTTCATCCATGTCGACCGACGGGAAGGCTTGCTCGATCAGCGTGTCGTCACTATCGAACAAGGCAGGTTCGGTGTAGCCCATCGCGCTTGCGAGGCGGCGGAACAGTTCGGTGTTCGAACACGATTCGCCGGCTGGCGCGATCGCGGCGCCGTTCCATCCGATCCAGAGATGCCCCCATGGGAGCACCACATCGTCGGACTCGATCTGTGTTGTCGCTGGTAGCACGATGTCCGCGAACAGCGCGGTGTCGGTCAGAAACTGCTCGTGGACGACGGTGAAGAGATCATCCCGTTCGAGTCCAGCGCGTGTCGCCTCGGCATTGGGAACGATCACGAGTGGGTTGCAGTTCCATACGACCAAGGCATGGATCGCCGGGCCGACGTCCTCACCGGCAGTTGGAGATGTCAGGATCTTGCCGAGTCGGCTCATGTTGAGCGTGCGTGGGTCGGGCCGGCCTGCGACGTGTTCCAGATCGAAGCGCATGAATGCAGCGTCAACAAGACTTTCGCTGTATGAACCGACACTCTTGGCGATGCCACCGCCACGTTCGGCCCAGGCTCCGGTGAGCGCTGGCAGGCACGCCATCGTGCGGAAGAACATGGCGCCGTTCTCGTGGTGCTCGGCGCCGATCAACGTTCGGATACCCGCTGGACGAATCGTTGCGTAGTCGATCGCCAACTGCTCGATGACGTCCGCCTCGACGCCGCTAATGGCAGCGGCGCACTCGGGAGTCCAGTCGGAGACGGCCTCGCTGAGTTCGTCGAAACCGAGCGTGTGCGTTGTGATCCAATCGTCGGCAGTGAGGCCGTCGCGGATGATGACGTGCATCATCGCCAGCATCATCGCGATATCAGTGCCCGGCAGTGGCTGGATGAATCGATCACCTCGGTCGACATCGACAGCTTCAGCAGTGAGTGTTCTGAGAGGGTCGATGACAACTAGGCGCGCGCCGTCTGCGCGCGCTTTGTCGACTGTCGGCCATAGGTGGCGATTGGTCAGCCGCGTATTGGTTCCCCACAGAATAATGAGCTTGCTATGGGCGAGCTCCGCCGTGTCCATCCCGCGACCAGTTCCGTTGGTCATCATCATTCCGGCACCGACTGTTGGTCCGCAGATGGCGCGGGTCAACCTGCTGGCACCCATCTGGCCGAAGAATCGGCCGCTGAGCCCGAGCATCGCGAGCAGGCTTTGATTCCCGGCGTCAGAGAAGGGCAATACTGCTTCGGCGCCGTGGGTGTCGATGATTCTGTGGAGCCGCTCACCGATCTCTGCGAGTGCCTCCTCCCACGAGATCTGCACGAACTGGCCTGAGCCCTTTGGTCCGACACGACGTAGGGGATGCCGGACGCGGTCGGGGCTGTACACCCGGTCGAGGAAGCGGTTGACCTTCGGGCAGAGCTCGCCTTGCGAGAAGGGGTGGGCTGGGTTGCCGCGCAGTTTGACGGCAACCGCGTTGGAAGCTGATGCGCCAGCGGTGTCTGCCTCGACTGTCACCGTCCAACCGCAAGAGTCCGGGCAGTCATGGTGGCAGGTTCCGTCAACGCTGCGTGTCGCCATGCGGAGAGGTTACGAGGAGAGACCTATCGGGGCGAGGTCTGTTTGATGATCTCCTCGAGGTGTGGCCATGCGGAGGCGAAGCCGAAGTGCAATCCGAGCTGATCAACCTGGTCGAGCGGGAACCAGTCGACGGCGTCAGTCTCGAAGTTCATCGACTCGCCGAATGGTTCGTCGACCTCGACGACGATTGTCGTGTATGACCAATCGGTCGCCGGTTCGAACACATACTCGCCCAGCAAACGAGGAGACCCGGGCGGCACGCCGACCTCTTCAGAGGCTTCACGGAGGGCACCGGCGTACGGAGTCTCCCCTTCGTCGAGTGCTCCGCCGGCGCACGACCAGTTCCCACCCTCATGCGCCATTGCCGATCGTTTCTGCAGCATCACCAACGGTTCACCGTGGGTGTCGTGTACGACGAAGACCACACCCGCTGCGCCGTAGACACCCCAACGGACGTGGCCATCGCTGCAGCGCATGAATCCGTCTCCGGTACGTCGTTCGAACACGATGCCCACCTTGACCGATTCAAGCTCCGGAGTCCAACCCGGGCTGTCGCCATTCGTCTCGGGAAGGAATCTCGTGCCATACAGGTTGCATTATGATCGTGAACAGCAGTGGCATCACTCAGCAGGTTGAAGAATTCGACCTGATCATCGTGGGCAGTGGTTCGGGAAACTCGATTCCGGAGTATCTCCAGGATTGGAGGATCGCTCTTGTCGAGCGGGACGTGTTCGGTGGGACCTGCCTGAATCGTGGTTGTATCCCATCGAAGATGTTCGTGCTGCCTGCCGATGTTGCCGTTGCTGCGCAGACATCCGCGAAGCTCGGGATCGATACTCAGTTCAATGGGGCCGATTGGCGGGCGATACGTGACCGCGTGTTTGATCTGATCGATCCGATCGCTGAGTCAGGGCGCGAATATCGCGCTTCGGGGTCGCCCAATGTCACTCTGATACAGGGGACAGCGGACTTTGTGAGCGAGAAGACGATGGATGTCGAGGGTCGACTCATCACGGCACCGCAGATTCTGCTCGCGGCCGGCGCGCGTGCCGTCGTTCCGCCGATTCCTGGTCTCGTGGAGACCGGATTTCACACGTCCGATTCGATCATGCGCTTGCCTGAACTACCGAAGCGGCTCGGAATAATTGGTGGCGGCTTCATTGCGGTCGAGATGGGGCACGTGTTCTCGGGGCTCGGGTCTGAGGTCACAATCCTCAACCGTTCGCCTACTCTGCTCCGCGCTTTCGACGAAGACATAGCGACCCGATTCACTGAAGTGTTCGGTGAGCGAGTCGATCTGCAGCTCGGCCATATTCCGACACACGTAGAACGGGTCGCCGAAGGCATCAAAATCACCTGCATGACAGGCGAGACGACTGTGGATGAACTGCTCGTGGCAACGGGGCGCGAACCGAACAGTGACCTACTTAACGTGGATGCGGCTGGGATCGACTGTCACCATCACGGCACCGTCGCAGTCGACGACACAATGGCTACAAACGTTCCCGGAATCTGGGCCGTTGGAGATATCGCCAACAGTTACCAACTCAAGCACCTGGCCAATGCCGAGGCTGACGTTGCGTTCTGGAACATTGCCCATCCTGACGACATCCGTCATCAGAGCTACAAGGCCGTTCCGAGCGCTGTGTTCTCGAACCCACAGGTTGCCACGGTCGGTCTCACCGAGCAGGAGGCTGTCAGGGAGGGGCGTACTTTTGTCGTCGGTCGCCGTGACTACGGCGGAACGGCGTATGGCTGGGCATTGAATGATGACACGAGCTTTGCGAAGGTACTCATCGACCCCGAGTCAGGTCTGATCATCGGCGCCCACATCATGGGTCCGCAGGCCGCTTCGATCATTCAGCCGATTGTTCAGGCAATGGAGTTCGACCAAACGGCGGATGATCTCGCTCGCAAGGTCTTTTACATCCATCCGGCTCTCACCGAGGTTGTCGAGAACGCCCTGCTGGATGCTCTCGAGCAGGAGTAGCTGGAAACCGATGCGCAGGTAATGTCACCGTGTGAGCGTTGCCTGCAGCCCATTGTCCGACACGGAGATCGTCGTCGCACGTGCCGTCACACCGGGCTGTGATTCCGATCTCGGAATAGTTCATTTGAACCACGCTGGCTGCTCGCTCGCGCCCCAAGTGGTTCTGGACGTCGAGATGGCTCATCTTCACCGCGAGTCGATGATCGGCGGCTATGAGGCAGCAGACGAAGCCGGCGATCTATCTGCCGCCGTCTATTCCTCCATTGCTCGACTCATCGGGGCGCAATCACACGAAATCGCTCGTGTCGAAAACGCAACAGCGGGCTGGAACGCCGCATTCTGGTCGGTGCCGATGGTGGCGGGCCAACGGATTCTCGTACATGACCACGAGTACGGAGCCAATGCTGTGGCGTTCATCCGCGCAGCCGAGAATCGAGGGGTCGTCATCGACCCGGTTCCGAGTGACAGCACCGGTCAGGTAAGCGTCGACGCCGTCGCCGAACGTCTCTCTCGAGGTGATGTCGCGCTGGTGTCGCTCACCCACATCCCCACCAACGGTGGTCTCGTCAATCCCGCAGCGGAAATCGGTGTACTCACACGCGCCGCGGAGGTGCCGTACCTCGTTGACGGATGCCAGTCGATCGGGCAACGCGATATCGATGTCGAGGCGATCGGGTGTGACTTCTATTCGGCAACCGGAAGAAAGTTCCTGCGCGGTCCACGTGGCACCGGGTTTCTCTATGTGCGCGACTCAATTCTCGATCGGGTGGAGCCGTCGCAGCCCGACCATTGGGGAGCGTCATTGCCCGGCACGACAGAAAACCCCGAAATCTTGCGCAAATCGAACGCTATGCGTTCAGATTCCGCAAGATTTCAGGGGGTCGCGGGCTTGGATCACTTCGAATGGATGCCCGGAGCGCGGCGCTTCGAGCACTTCGAGCATTCAGTGGCCGGATGGCTGGGGCTGGGTGCGGCCGTCGACCACGCGCTCGAGTGGGGGACCGCTCGCATCGAACGGACCGTCTCGAATCGTGCCGAGCAGTTGAGGTCGATGCTCACCGATGCTGGTTTCGAGGTGTACGACCAAGGCGAGGTGCGTAGTGGGATTGTGACCACGGCGACCGGTCGTGTTCCCTCGACAGATTTGCACCGTGCTTTGAGCGCCCGGGGAATCAACACCTCGACAACGACATTCGCGTCGTCTCCGTATGACACCATTCGTCGGGACTTGCCACCCCTGCTGCGGTTGTCGGTTCAGTACACGACCACCGCTGAGGAACTCGCCGTCGCCGTCGCCGCGCTGCGTTCGCTCATCTGATTTTGTGTCGGCACTTACCGTTGGCGCATCGATTTGAGCTGACACAGATTTCGAGTTGGTGGCTTGTGTAGGCGCAAACCGCGGGCGCAGACGTTTGCGCTGACAGAAACGCCGCTCGGGTGATCTATCTTGTGCGGGAATCGCGGTCACAATTGTGGGATGGAGACGGGCGAAAGGAGGGTGGGATTGCTTCGTGGAGTGAACGTTGGAGGACTTCACAAGATGCCGATGGCTGACCTTCGCTCGATGATGCACGATCTCGGGTTCGTGCACGTCCGAACGTATATCCAGAGTGGCAATGTCGTGTTTGACAATGGCCCAGATGATTCGGCCGACGCCTCGAGATTGATTGCCACTGGTATCGAAGATGCGTTCGGTTTCGAAGTTCCGGTTGTTGTTCGAACGCGCAGTGACCTGATCGAGGCGCGATCGAACAGCCTCGACCATTTCCCAGTGAGCGCTGGTTCTGACTTTCCGCACGAGAAGAATGTGCACGTGGTGTTTCTCTCGGATGAGCCCGCAAAATGTGTTCACGACTGTCTCGAAGCAGGCCGTTTTCCAAATGAGCAGTTTGTGCTCGACGGTCGGGAACTCCATGTTCGCTATGCCGATGGCGTCGGGCACGCGAAGTTGGCCTTGAACATCGTCGAGAAGGCTTTCGGTGTGTACGCAACCGCTCGCAACCTGGCGACAGTCGAGAAGCTGATCGAGATGGCAGACGCTCAGGAAGTTGTCCAGCTCGGCTAGTTACGACCACCACATGCCAGCCGTTACAAAGAACGGGCGGGAAGTTGGCGGCGTGTTCCGACGCAAGGCCCTCGGCTATCTCAATCGGGGCACGGGCTGACGTCTACCGGTTCGTGCAGCGCCATTCGCTCATCCGGATCAAGCAGGATGTCGGGAGTGTTCACGGCCCAGGCCCGGTCTTCGTTGTCATTGCTGCGAGCCCAGATGATTCCAACCCCGCCACCGGGCAGATGCACCATAGCCCCGGAGTTACCGGGTTCGATTGGTGCCGTAACCTCGAAGCCCTCGCGTTCGACGTCTTGTTCCAGGTAGATATCCGTCGTGAGAATGTTGACCGGACGGAGCACGCGAACGTCGATGATCTCGATCTCCATGGTGTCATCGATGAGACGCGTAAGTACAACGATTCCGGTCTCGTCTTCACGCGCCGCCGCGGCGCGCAGTTGAATAGCAGTGCCACTCGGGCTGTTGGCGCGAAGCACTGCCACATCGAGGTCTGGGTCGAAGAGCACCACGGATGCTTCGGCGGCCGTTCCCGTCGAGTCGATGACTTCCACAAACTCTGCACCGGCCAACACATGGGCGGCAGTGAGTATCAGTCCGTCGGGGATTGCGGTTCCAGTGCCGAAACGAACGCGTGGACCGCAGCCGGCCGCTCGAACGTCGATCGCCGCGGCGACGGCAGCGTCGCGATCGATGGGAACGGGGGTTGTTATCTTCACATCGCTGATTTGGACCGGGGAGACTGTTCCTGCGGTGGAGCCGGGAGGCCCATCGTCACCACATGACGTCAGTACCAGAGCGCCGCAGACGGCAAGGGCCACGCGCACCGTTGCATGGAGCTGGTGGCGCACAGCTAAACCCCTACCTTCATCTCGCTGACCGTAATCTCGCCGGTGCGTATCCAGTGCACGCTGCAACTGACATCCCGGCTGACTTGTGACGACATGAAACTGGAACATGTTCGCCGCCTACGTTGTCATCTCGCCGCGATAGACCCTTGGGGTCCACACCAAGCGGTCACCACGAGGCGGCATGAATCACGACATCATCATTCGAGACGGCACTGTTGTCGACGGCACGGGTGCTGATCCTCGGCGAGCTGATATTGGGCTATCCGGTGATCGGATCACGGCGATAGTTGATCTCAACGACGGTGGAATCGATGGATCAGCGGCGCGTGAAATCGATGCCGAGGGCCGACTCGTAACACCGGGGTTTGTCGATATCCACACCCATCTAGACGCGCAGCTCGCGTGGGATCCAATTGGCACATCAAGCTGCTGGCATGGTGTTACCAGTGTGGTGATGGGCAACTGCGGTGTGACGTTCGCGCCTTGCAGGCCCGATGATCGCGCGACTCTGGCGGAGATGATGGAGAGCGTCGAGGACATACCCCGTGATGCGATTCTGAATGCGCTGCCCTGGGACTGGGAGACCTACGGGGAGTACTACGACTCGATCGACCGGCTTGCCAAGGGACCCAATACGGGTGGACTCGTCGGCCATAGCGCCGTTCGTACCTACGTCATGGGTGAGCGTGGCTTGGACGAGGCGCCTGCGACGGGCGATGACATTGTGGCGATGGTGCGGTTGGTCGACGAGGCAATGTCAGCCGGTGCGCTCGGGTTCTCCACTAGTCGGACATCTCTCCACACGGTCCCGGACGGTCGACCAGTCCCCGGAACGTATGCGGCTGCCGATGAGCTGCTCGCTTTTGCCGAAGTGCTCGGTCGTCACGATGCAGGCGTCTTTGAAGGTGCGATGCGGCTCGGCGAGGGTGACAACGATGCATTCGACAATTCGCGGAGCGAAGTCGCTCTCATGGGCGAGATCAGCCGTCGTAGCGGTCGACCCGTAAGTTTTGGCCTCACGCAAACCGACCATCGCCCGGGTCTCTATGAGAGTGTGCTCGAATTTGTCAAAAAAGAGAATGCTGCCGGTGCAAACGTGCGTCCCCAGACCACCGCCCGAGGGATCGGGCTCTTGTTCGGTCTCGAGACACGCACGCCGTTCGATCGAGCGCCGGCATGGAAGGAACTACGTGGGGAGGTCAACGGACGCAAACTTCAGATGCTCCGTGACGCCACATTTCGGCAGGCGTTGATCCGCGAAGCCGACGTTCACGGCACGGGCGTCGATCTCGAGAATCTCTACGTGCTTCCCGATGGCGACGCGAGGTATGACTGCGACCCGACGAGTTCGTTGGCAGCCATCGCCGTCTCACGTGGGGTCAGCCCGGCCGCCGCATTCATCGAGCTGGCGCTCGAGACCGACGGTCACGTACTAGCCAACATGCCCTTTCTCAATCAGGATCTGTCGGCAGTGGAGGAGATGCTCGATGATCCGCTCATCACGCTTGGTCTTGCCGACGCCGGCGCCCATGTCGGGCAGATCATGGACGCTAGCCAGCCCACTTTCCTGCTCACATACTGGATCCACGAACGGCAGCGTTGGAGCATTCAGGAAGCAATCCGGCGGCTCACCTCCGATACCGCTGACCTGTTCGGAATTCGCGGGCGCGGACGTCTGATCGAGGGGAACTTCGCCGATGTCAACGTGATCGACTTCGACGGTCTGCGTCTGCCCCAACCCGAGTACGTCAACGACCTTCCGAGCGGAGCGGGTCGGTTCATCCAAGGGTCCTCCGGGTACGACTACACCATTGTCAATGGTGAAGTGTTCATGGACCACGGAGAACACACGGGGGCGCTCCCCGGCCGGATGCTCCGATCCAACTGACTTGCCGGCAGGTCATTACTGTGCTCGACGCGATCAACGTGATTTGAGTCGACTCCGGAGTTCTACGTAGACCTCTTCGCCGGCCAACGCAATGAGCGGATCGGCCATCGAGTCGATCACTCTTTCGTCGCCCACGTAGGCTTCGCCACCGTCGGCCTTCTCGGTGCAGCACCATGCCATTTTCTTGCCGTGATCTCCCCAGTCGCGGCGAGTCCATCGGCGAACGGTGGCTGTTTCGGTCGCCTCGTCAATCTCTTTCCAGTCCACCCTGAGGGGAAGTTGCCAGCACACAGATGGCTTCCATTCGGTGGGTGATTCTCCCGACTCCACCGCGGCGATGTGCAGAGCACAGCCTTCGCCGCCCGCGAACCCTGGCCGGTTCAGGAAGATGCACGCTCCATCGACCACGCGCGTATGTGTCCGGTCGTCGTCTCCGAAAATGTTGATGGTCTGGGCCTCGGAACATTCGGACGACACGGCCTCGTGCGCTGCGGCGTAGTACTCGAACTGATGGGGCGTCAGCATGGCCGCATAGGCCGCGACGGTCATCGCCTCACCCTCTCCGGCCGGACCGTCGCCGAAGTGAGCGCCGAGCGAACAGCAGCCTTGATTCAGTTCCTCCGCTGGCTCAGCGAGGATGCCCTTGCAGCCTCGGCCGAACAAACAGGTCCAGTTTGATTCGAGGAACTCTCGCTCGAAGCGCCAGATCGTCGCGCCACGATCGACCTCGACGAAGTCCGGGTCGCGAGACCGACCGATGGGCTGTTCATGGTCACGTGGCGCGCCGGTGGATCTCATAACTCGGTGAACGACACCAGACGTCCGTTCCTTCCGAGGTCGGCGCCGAGGTCGGGCGACTCGTCGCCGTTTTCCACAGTGTCGGAATCCTGTGTCGAGTCGACTGGAGCGAGGATGAGCCGCCGATCTTGTTCGATGACGATCGCCTTTCCGTCAGGGGCGAACGCAACCAGGTCCCCGCTCGAGTCTGCACTGAGTACGCCGCCCGACGAAATGATGTCGTACCCGTCGATCGTTTGCGCCACGACGGTGCAGCCATCGGCTGTGGCGAGGAGTTCGTTGGATACCGGCGATTCGGCAATGGTCGAGCCGTCCGACATATCCACGAGTACAACCTCATTTGGTGAGGTTCGTCTCAGCACCAGGCAGGTGGAGCGTCGGGGGGCAAACCGGTCGAGTCCCGCGTCGTTCAGTGATGTATCCGCGTATTCGCCACGAATCTTGCCCGAGTCATCGACGATTGCTGTACCCGCGGAACCCACGACAATCAGACGATCTCCGCTTGTTGCAACATGACCAACATCGACGGTTCCGATATCCAACGTATCGCTCAACTCGGAGTCGCCCGAAGCCCTCGAGAGCCTGCGTATCTCGCCCTCGACGGTCACCAGAATCACACCATCGTCGACAATCATCGCGGCCCGCACCGAGCTGGTGCGGCCGGAGGTGACCAGATCACCATCATGGTCGAACACGCTCACAGTTGCATCGCTGCCGACATTCTGCGTCGTGACCACGAATGACTCGTCCACCGCGAGTGCCAGGCCAGGGAAGAACGATGCTGTGTCTCGCCCAAATGAGAACAGCACACTTTGGAAGTTGCCAGAGTCGGTGACCAGGCTGTGCCGCCCGGAGGGATCGCTACGCGTAAGCGTGAAGTCGTAGCGCGCTCCGGCAGATGACGCGAGTGCTTCGGTGTCGAGCTGGTCGTGCGTCGGTCCATGGACCATTACGCCCCGCCCAGCTGATGCGTTGCTAGCGATCAGGGTTAGTGCGCTGCCAGAAGGCCTGATGACTCCATCGGTGCTCGTCTCGAATTCGAAGGTTTCAACGGACTCATCGTTGAGGTCAACGATCGTTGCTCCGGATGGTGAGGTTGCCATCATGGTCGAGTCAACGACCTCGGAGTCGCTTACGAGTCGAACGTCTGTAGTGATCTTGGCCTGTTCCTCGCCGACGGTGTCGGTGATAGTTGTGAGGCCGGTCCGTTCGTCCACGAGCACGACTCGATTCCACTCTTCGCGAATCGCCCCGGATCCGGAAGTGGAGCTGTCATCCCCGATGAGACGACCGATCACGATCGCTGCTGTTGCAATGACCGCCACGACGCCGCCCACTGCGATGGCTTGTCGGAACAGATAGTTCGGGCTCCTGACGCGACTCGATTCCGGTGCCCCTTCGTGACCGTTGGAGGACGGATTGCCGCTGTCGTCGAAGAGCGATGGTTGCGACGGCATCAGACTGGATCGTACGCGCAGTATGGTCGGCTCAGTGGAGTTCACTTGCCCTCGATGTCAATCTGCGATCGATGATGAATTCTACGGTCCCTGCGAGTCGTGCCGAACAGAGCTACGCGCCCGGTTTCAATCCGAGGGCCGGGTCATCGAACTCGTCGAGTACGAGCCGAAGATGAACGTCACCCCCAACGCCGTCGCACTCAAAGACGACTGACCCCGCAATCATCTCAACGCGTGAACAAGTTGCGCACTATGTGCGCTTGGGATCTCGCATTGGGATTTTGGGAGGCCGAGCATGGCATCGGCCAGGTATCGTGTCG
>Ga0209013_10004873_pt1 | contig 11685 bp, 8 predicted proteins | sample Cruoilmetagenom2_FD_187291 | JGI IMG/M metagenome (GOLD analysis project Ga0209013, IMG submission 187291) | Oil polluted marine microbial communities from Coal Oil Point, Santa Barbara, California, USA - Sample 2 (SPAdes) (version 2) | ecosystem: Environmental > Aquatic > Marine > Oil seeps ...
CAGCCAGCGGTTTCTCAATGAGCAGCGGTTTGTTCTCCTCCGCACAAGCCCGGGCAATATCCAGGTGCATGGCCGGAGGAACCGCGGCAATAACCGCCTCAACACGGCTGTCCGCGGCAAGGTCCCGCCAATCCAAGTACCAGGTGCAGTTCCAGCGGGCGGCCTGGTCAGCCACCTCTTCTGAACGCCTGCTGATTGCTGCCAGTTCAAGCCCTTCAATGTCATTGACAATATGGTTGGCATAGCGGCTTCCATGCCTTCCTGTACCTATCACCCCAATGCGCATAGGCCCTACCTGTCCCTGCTCAGGACATACCCGGCAAGCCCGGTTAACATCGCCAGACTCTCCGGGTCACCGCTTTCGGAAAAAACATCCAGGGCGGCAACCGCATCTTTCATGAGGGATACGGCTGTTTCCCTGGCCGACTCGAAGCCCCCGTTTTCGCCCAGCAATTTTGAGATGGCGGCATAGGCTTCCGGAGCAGTCCGGTCACCCGAAAACAATTCGATAATCGCCTCCCGGTCCTTGTCGTCTGCTTTTTTCAGGGCACGAATCAGCGGCAGGGTCACCTTGCCCTCGACAAAATCATTCCCAATCTTTTTGCCGGTATTCGAGGTGTCGCCGAGATAGTCGAGCAGGTCGTCAACAATCTGGAAGCCCGTTCCCAGCTTGTGCCCATATACAGACAATGCCCTGCGATGCTTATCGTCCGCCCCGGCGAATAGAGCGCCGATCTCGCAGGTTGACTCGATAAGCAGTGCGGTTTTGCGATGAATTACTGCAAAATACTGCTCTTCGGTAACCTGCCAGTCCGCCACATAGCGAAGCTGTAAAAATTCTCCGTCTACCATGCCGGCGGTGGAACGGCAGAAAACATCCAGACCTTCCGGCCCGGCATACCGGCCGATAAGATGCATGGACCGGGCATGAAGCCAGTCACCGGCAAGAATGGCAGCCGCCATGCCGTATTTCTTCCCCACTGATGGACGGCCACGCCTCTCCCGGGCATTGTCGATCACATCATCATGGACCAGGGTTGCCACATGCAAATATTCAAAGGCAGCGGCCAGCCTGTACATCGAATCGTTTCGCAGGCCGCATATTCTTGCCGCAAGAATGGCCAGCAGCGGACGTATCCTCTTCCCTCCCCCAAACAGGGCGTATTCGATGACCTCGACCAGCAAAGGATCGTTGTCCCGGAGTACTTCGGCAAGGTCACCGCGCATTGCCTCTTCAATGGAAGAAGCTTCGCGGGTGACAAAATCACGAAGTGGTGTCATATCAGCCGACATTCTGTTCATCATTATCCCCGGTAAAAAATATTTTGACGGTTTCCATATCCCGGCAGACAGGGCTGGGCGGCAGGCTCGCTAAAAAAAAGCGGCCGTATCCTTTGGTATACAGCCTGACATCGAGTATTGTAATGACCCCGCGGTCACTGGTACACCGCATCAATCGGCCCACCCCCTGTCGCAGGCCCAGGACGGCCCGTGGGACCTGAAAATCAAAAAACGGGTTTCCGCCACCTGCCCGGATTCGATTCACCCTTGCCATAATAACAGGGTCGGTCGGGACTTCAAACGGTAATTTATCGATTATAAGCAGGCTGAGCGATTCTCCTGGAATATCGACACCCTCCCAGAAACTGGCCACCGCGAACAGAACAGATTCCTTGTCCATTGCAAAACGGGAAAGCAGTTCGTGACGGGGAGCTGTTCCCTGCACCAGCAAAGGATAATCCAGGGTGTCCCGCAGAGCGTGGAAAGCATTTTCCATTGCCTGGATAGAGGTGAAAAGGACCAGCGCCCTGCCGCCGGAAAGGGTGACCAGTTCAGCAATCCTGTTATGGAGTGCCGGATTGTATCCAGGAGCCTGCGGCTCGGGAAAGCCCTTTTCCGGGACATACAGCAGAGTGCGGTTCGGATAATCAAAAGGGGAAGGGAATACCAGGGTTTCGGTTTCTTCCGGGATCCCGAGACGGTGAAGAAAATAACTGAAATCTCCCCGCGTCGACAGGGTTGCCGAGGTAAATACTGCTTTTTTCACCATGGAAAACAGGCTTTCCCTGAGGTCTTCGGCCACATCAATGGGTGTGGCCGACAGGACCAGATTTTTCTCCCTTCTTTCATACCAGTGGGTGTAGCGGACTTCTTCGGCCGGGATATCTGCAAATGTTTCCGCCGTAATGGTGGCTAGCCGGGATGACAACTCCCCGCCCCGGAGGCTGTACTGGCCCCAGGGTTCATCGCGGCTGTCCAGTCCTTCCATGGAGCCGGCCAGGCGGTCCAGGGCGCTGACAAGACTGTCCCTGTTTTTCCCAAGTTCCGGGTGACGCTCAAGCAGGCCGTCCAGAGGAAAACGGCCGATTTCCGGTGGAAAGTTGGCAAAAAAGTGCTCCAGTACTCCGCTCACCGACTGGCAGGCTGGCAGCACTTCCTTCCGGCGTGTCCCGCTCAGGTCACCCAGGGCGCTTCGCTCCACATCGGTAACCAGATCCAGCACCTGGGACCGGGTAAATGAAAAACCGAAAAAGGTTGTTGCCACATTTTCTACATGGTGCGCCTCGTCAAAGATGACCGTATCGTAACGGGGAAGGACCTCTCCGTAACCGCTACGGCGAACGGCCAGGTCGGAAAACAGCAGGTGATGGTTGACAACCAGAATCCTGCTTGCCGCCGCATCACGGCGGAGCCTGTTCAGGAAACAGTCGGCAGCGTCCGGACAGTCGCTGCCCAGGCAAAAATGAGAAAGGCAGCAGATTTTCTGCCAGACCGGCGAATTGCCAGGCAGCCATTTCAGTTCCGAGCGGTCACCATAGACTGTCTCACCAAGCCAGCCGCTGACCCGGTTGGTGACCTTATCATCAAAAAGTCCTCCCTGCCGTGCGGCCAGAAACTGATGCCAGCGGTAATAACAAAGGTAATTCTGCCTGCCTTTGACACACAGTGCCTTGAGTTTCGGATCAATATATTTTTTGATAAAAGGGATTTCGCCCTGCAGAATTTGGTCCTGCAAGTTGCGGGTATTGGTTGACACCACGGCCCTGCGGCCGCTCAGTACTGCCGGCACCAGGTAGGCCAACGTCTTGCCCAGGCCGGTCTCCGCCTCAACAACGAGACAGGCGTCGCGGTCAGGGTCCTGCAAAACGTCTGCCACGGCCCGGGCCATCTGTTGCTGTCCCGGTCTCGGTTCATAGCTTGGCAGATGACGGGCAAGCACCCCATCAGGTCCGAATATTTTGTCCATACTATCAGTCAGTAAAGATTTTCCCGGGTCCGTGAGTGTCGGAGATCAACAATAGTCCATGTCCTTACCACGCCATGGGCCTGCTGGCAATCGGGAATGAATCCTCTTCTTGACACAGGCATCGTTCGCAGGTAAATTCCTTGCGTAACAATTTACTCCTATGAACGAAAATATTATGACTATCCCGGAAAATCCCGGTCCCATCATATCACCTCCCGAACATCCGGGAAAACTGCTTGAGGGTGATGAACATATCCTCATCGTGGACGATTATCCCGATATTGTCCAACTGCTTGAAGAGTTTTTAGAGGACCAGGGAATCCCGACCATAACGGCACGGTCCGTTGCCGAACTGCACCAGCACCTGGAGCACAACAATATCGCCCTGGCCATACTTGATATCGGCCTGCCCGACGGCAGTGGTATTGATCTGTTGCCTGAGATAAACACTAAGTATCCGGACATGTCTATCATTATGCTGACGGCAGTGACCGACCTGCATACCGCTCTTGAATGCATGCGCCAGGGCGCAGATGATTACTTGACCAAGCCGGTCCAGTTCACTGAATTGTATACCACGGTCCGCAAGGTCCTGGAAAAAAGACGGCTGAAAATCAACAACCGCCGTTACCAGCGCCAGATAGAACAGGCAAATTTCCGGATCAGGCTTCTTCATGAACTGACAATGAAAATGAATTCCGCCTACCTGAGCATGGTGGAACTTGATGAAATTCTCCAGGCCATCCTGGTTGGCATCACTGCTGAAGAGGGATTGCGCTTTAACAGGGCCTTCCTCGCTCTTTTTGATACAACCGGCGAATATCTTGAAGGCAAAATGGCTATCGGGCCGGGCTGCCGGGCTGAAGCCGGCCGCATCTGGCAGGAGATGGAGGAGCAGGATTTAAGCATCAGCGCACTTATCGACAATATCAAGGATGACTGTTTTACCGGTGATTCCGAGGTCAACGAGATTATCAAGTCGCTGAAGGTAAGTGCCAAAGACACGGAACATATCCTGATAAGGGCCGCCCAGAACAGAAAATCCATAAACGTGGTCGACGGCCAGGGCGAATTTCCCGTGTCTCCGGACCTTGTGGAACTCCTGAATGAAAACACCTTTGTTGTTGCGCCGTTGTATTCGTCGGGACGCTCTCTGGGCGTTATCATTGCCGATCATTTCGTCACCCGGGAGCCCATCACCGGGGAAGTGGTCAGCGCCCTGGAAAGCTTTGCAAGCCAGGCCAGCCTTGCAATAGAGCATTGCAACCTGTATATGGCCATGGAAAACAAAATATCCGAGCTTGAGGCCGTCACCTACGAGCTTGAAAAAAACAAGGACCTGCTGGTGGAAGCTGAACGTTATTCCGCCCTCGGACATATGGCGGCCCAGCTGGTTCACAATATTCGCAACCCGATTACCTCCATCGGTGGTACGGCCCGGCTGCTGGCCCGTAAAATCCACAATCCGGAATGGCTCAAATTTCTCAACATGATGACGGCTGAAGCTGGAAAAATCGAGGACACCCTGCAGGACCTGTTCAGTTTTGTCGAGCAGAAGACCCCGGTCAGGGAAGAAACGCCCCTCTACCCCCTCATCAGAAAATCGATGATCCTGTTTTACAATATCATGCAGAGACAGAACATTGAGCATCAGCTCATCCTGCCGGAACCTGATCCGACCTTGACAGCCGACGAGCATCAGGTCCGTCAGCTCTTTGTTCACCTGATCAGAAACGCTATCGAGGCCATGCCTGACGGCGGCACTTTAACCGTGGGTGTTGACTATGATGACCATCAGGTTACCGTCTCGGTCCAGGATACCGGTGTCGGCCTTGCCGCTCCGATTCTCAACCAGGCCACCGAGCCGTTTTTCACGACCAAATCGTTCGGCACCGGTATGGGACTTACCCTGGTGAAACGGATTGCGCGGGACCATAACGGCAGCCTGACGCTCAGGAACCGTGAGGCAGGCGGCACGGAGGCTATGGTAACCTTTCTGCGGACAGAGGAAACAACATAAGGACCTTCCCCCGCCGGACCACTTCACCCTCACCCTATTTATATATCCTGAATCCTGCCTTTTGCGTTCGGCTCCCGTCTCAAAAATGACGATATAACCGCTGCAAGGGAGATAACCAGCCCGTACTGAAATGTCCGTTTCAGGGACAGCATGAACTCCTGCGTCATTGAGGGGGTAAAATCCTTCATATCAAGCCCGCCGGTTGCCGAGGAAAAATGCAGGGCAAAGATGAGCCCCGCCAGTGCGGCTCCGCTCAGCATGCCGAAATTGCGGGCCGTGGCCAGCATGCTCGCCGTGACACCGGCCTGGTCGTCGGAAACACCTGCCAGGGCGGCGGCACTGTTTGGCGAAAGAAACAAGGCCTGTCCGAAGCCGATCAGGGCCAGCCGCAGGGCAACGCTGAGGGCGGAAGAGTCCGCTGTCAGGGTGATCATCCAGGCGAGGCCGGCCAGGCAGCAGACAAGACCGCTGGTTGCCACGATCCTGGCCCCGATCCGGTCATGGAGCAGGCCGGCCACCGGGGAGACGATAAACACGCACAGGGGCAGGGCCATCATCACATAGCCGATCCGGTCCGGAGTCAGGCCGAGTATCCGGTCCAGATAAAACGGGGTCAGGATGAGGACGATAAACAGCACACCGAATGAAAGCATGCTGCTGAGGACGGCCATGGAAAAAAAGCGCTTCTTAAAGAGGAGCAGGGGCAGAAAAGGAGCTTCCTGCCTCCTCTCGTACCAGAGGAAGAAAATCCAGCCGACGAGCAGGAAGACAAGCCCGCTGTAAAAAATAACCGCATCCGTCAAATTCCTGCCGCAGCACAGGACGGTTGCGTGGGTGAGGAGCAGGAGGGACAAGGTGACAACCGAGGCCCACAGGACAGCCCCGGCCAGGTCCACATTATCACGCTGCAGGATGCTGATAAGCGGTGTTTTGATTTTTTCCGTTGAATTGTTTTCCGCTTGCAAACCCCCAAGCACTCCGCGACCGGCAACAAAGAAAAACAAGCCCACCGGGACCGTGACCCAGAATATCGCACGCCAGTGCAGCCAGTGAATAAGCAGGCCGCTGACCACCGGACCGGTCATAAGGCCGAGTGAGGTGGCGACACCGATCATACCCAGGCCGCGGCCCAGACGTTCGGCTGGAAAAATGGACCTGATCAGCGCCGGGCCGGTGGCCATCATCATGGATGCCCCCAGCCCCTGAATAAACCTGAACAGAATCAGGGTAAAAATATCCGGTGCCGTGCCGCAGAGAAGGGAGCCCAGGGTAAAGACCAGCATGCCCCGGGAATAGACCTTGCCGCAGCCGATCAGGTTGCAGAGTTTTCCCCAGAACACGAGCAGCACGGTGATGGTCAGGAGGTAGACCAGGACGACCCATTCGGTCAGGGCAAGAGAACAGTGAAACGTCTGCATCAGGATCGGCAGGGCCACATTGACCATAGAGCTGTCCATGGTCGACATGAACACGCCTGCACCGACAGTTACAAAGATAATCCGCCCTTTTTGTATGCGACTTAAAGGACCGCTCACAATTCTCCCTGGATAGAGTTTTTCGCTTAAAAAGCAAAATTGCATTTATTTATACCCTATCTTCACCAAGAAAAAGCCCTTTTTTTAAAAAATATTCGACAGATACTTGACATTAGGGTTTCAGGTGTTATAAATCATTAAGTAAAATTTTTTGTACCTGTATGATTTTTTGTACAGGACGAAACGGGAAAGGCGCGGTGCCTGTCCCAAAGAAAACAAATATTAGAGGAGTGAAGAGATGAAGAAATTTCTTTCAACAGCTGTGGCTCTCGGCATGGTAGCCGGATTGGCAGCAACCGCCTCAGCCCTTGAGCTGAAGGTGAAAGGGAAGTACGTGGCAGACGGCTACTACATTAACAGTGGGGCCGGAATTTTTCAGGGTGTTGCCCCTTGGGACCTTGAAACTACATCAAGAAATATATTTGGCAACTCCTTCGGCCAGGAGCCGTCAAATGACGACTGGTACCAGCACACCTTTCGTATCGACCCGACCCTGATCATCAATGACAAGGTCCAGGTCAAATCTGACATCCGTCTGGTTGATTCCAACTCTGTCTGGGGTAAGCAGGATGACCTCCAGAGATATAATGGCGATGGCGTCAGGATCAACAAACTGTGGCTGGTCTATGATTCCCCGATCGGTAAATGGGAAGTCGGTCGCCGGCCGGCCGGTGCCTGGTTGCACGCATTTGTCAACTCCGGTACCGCTGCTGACAGGATCATGTTGTGGGCGCCCAAGACGGACAACTTCAAGGCCTATGCCTTCCTGCAGAAATCTGAAGAGCGTGATGCCTACGATACGCGCCTTCAAGATGATGCTGGAACTACTACCTGGAATGGCGAGGATAATTTAGACGACGATTACTACGAAGTTGCAGGCGCCTATGTAGCAGAAGGCATGAACTTCTGGCTCGGCGTTGGTACCCAGCAGGACAACGGTCCGGCCAACATCGATATGTGGCGTGTTAAGGGTTATGGTGACTGGGCGATCAACGATGCAAACAGCCTGTATGCTGAGTTTGATTGGAAGACCGGCGACAAGGGCCCGGATGCTGCTTCACAAGATATCAAGTCTTCAGCCATTATTGCCGGCTGGAATGGTAACTTCGGTGACTTCTCCACCGGCGTCCTCTATGGCTACATCAGTGGTGATAACACCAATGACGACGAAGACGGCGCATACAGCGCAAGCAAGGGTATGGGGGCAGACTTCGAGCCGCTCTACATCCTGACCGGTCAGGCAACCAATGTCCTGAACGGTGACCGCGGTGCCGGCGCACTTGGTAGTCGTGTACGTCAGGCCGGTGCGCATCTTGTTGCCTGGACAGGTGACTTCAAGGCCTCTGAAGACCTGACCCTGCACGGTGGACTCGGCTGGGCAAAGGCTGATGAAGCTGGCTCAAATGAACTTGGTAGGGAAATTGATGATGCCTACGGCTGGGAAGTTGACCTTGGTCTGGCATACAAACTGTACCAGAACCTGACCTACGAGCTGCACTTCGGCTGGTGGGTGGTTGGCGACTTTGCTGAGCTTGGCTACAGTGATGTCGAGACAAAAGACATCCTTCTGCTCAGCCATCATCTGAGCATGAAGTTCTAATCTCTCTTGAGAGAGAATGACATCTTGACCCCTGCCGGTTTCCGGCAGGGGTTTTTTTTCGCAATAGTTCAGCAGCACCCCATCTGCACACGCTCAGAACGTGCGGCATAGAGGGGCTATAGCCCACCCGTCCTAATCGTGCACATCTGAAGCACTGCTGAACTCTTACAGGTTTGAGGTAGAGACTATGTTTTGCATCCCTGGTGAACTCTCACTTTTTTTCACTGCTTTCTGCTTTCTCTTGCAAAAAGTACGTGTAAATTCTACTACCAATGATATTTTTTTGTTATTTACCCCTGCAACAAACTCAGTTAGTGTCTGTCCCTAAATGAGGTTTTTTGTTCAAAGTCAAGGCATGCGAAAAAAATTACCACAGGCATATATTTGATATCGGAGTCTGCGCTTACCTCCGAGGATAATTTTTTGAGCATAACGAGATAAGCGAGTCCACGAGACTTCGGGAGGTTGGGCAAAAGGACCATTTGTGGACGGGTACCAGTTAAGACTGAACGATCTTCGAAATCATTCCTGCCAAACCAGTGATTGAAGGACATCTCAAGGACATATGGGCGAGCAACCGCTATATAACATTCTGATGTACTCCCACGACACCTACGGTCTGGGACACATCCGGCGCACCATGGCTATTGCCGACCATCTGCGTTCGCTGTCAACCAATATCCTTATCCTCACCGGATCCCCTATAGCAGGGCGCTTCAGTTTTCCCGAGAATGTTGATTTTGTCCGCATTCCCGGCATGATAAAAAAAACAAACGACGAGTACCGGTCCCTGTCCATCAAAATCAATGCCGAGCATGCGCTGGGCATCAGGAAATCGATCATCTCGGCAACTGCCAAGAGTTTTCAGCCTGACCTGTTTATTGTGGACAAGGAGCCCCTCGGCCTGAAAAGGGAAGTCCTGCCCGTCCTGCGCTGGTTCAACAAACACAGCCCCGGGACAAAAACGATTCTGGGCCTGCGGGATATAATGGATGACCGGGAGACCGTCCGCCGGGACTGGCAGCACAAAAATGTCTATCACTACCTGGACGAACTCTATTCTGAAATCTGGGTTTACGGCAGGCAGGACATTTACGATGCGGCGGAAGAATACGGGATTCCTGCGCATGTGCAGAAAAAAATGTTCTTTACCGGCTACCTGCCGCGGAAAAAGGCGACAGACAAGACCAAGCGCAAGACCCGCAAAAAATTCTGCGTCCGTGAAAAGGAGAAAATGATCGTTGTCACGGCCGGCGGCGGCGGTGACGGGTTTGCCATGATGGACGCCTACTTAGGGCTGCACGAAACATTCAATATTGCCGGGCTGAAATCAGTCCTGATCACAGGCCCGTTTATGCCGAGAAACCAGCGCCGGCAGTTAGCCAAAAGGGCAAGGCCTTTCCCGATAAAAGTCATGCCGTTTTATCCGCGCATGGAGGAAATGTTTGGCGCGGCCGACCTGGTTGTCTCCATGGGCGGCTACAATACAATGTGTGAAATCCTGAGCCAGGCAACCCCATCTCTGATTATTCCCAGGGAAACCCCGAGAAAAGAACAGCTGCTCCGGGCCCGGGTCCTGCAAAAGCAGCAGCTGATTGACTTTCTTCCCCGGGCAGAGTTGAATGCAGAAAACCTGCGTGAAAAGCTCGTTGCCATGCTGGACAGCCTCGAATCCTACCGGCAGCCCATTTCGCAGTTTCGGCTGGACGGTATTGATTTCATTAAAGACCGGCTCCGTCAGTTCAGGGACTCCCGGTCATGACAGCACCCGTATTAGGCATGGTCCTGAAGGGCTATCCCCGCATCTCCGAAACATTTATTTCCAATGAAATCCTGCTCCTTGAACAGTTAGGCATACAAATCCGCATTTTTTCCATGCGCCACCCCCGGGAACCGTTCTTCCATGAGAGTGTCAGCAAGATAAAAGCCCGGGTCGACTACCTGCCCACTGAACTGTTTCTCGAGTTTCCCCGTCTCCTTATGCCGGCTTCGATACTTGCTGTCCGGCAGCCCGGACCTTTCCTTGCCGCCCTCAACAAGGCCGGGGAAAGGTTCAGCCGGACCCGAAACATCGGCACTCTCAAGCACCTGCTGCAGGGAGCGTTTATTGTCAACCAGTACCTGCGCCACTCTCCGGAGGTAACTCATCTGCACGCCCATTTTGCCCATTCACCTTCATCTGTCGCCATGTTTGCCGGTATGCTCAGCGGGCTGCAGTTCAGCTTCACGGCCCATGCCAAGGATATTTACACATCTGACTCCGGCCAGATTCGGGAAAAAGTCAACCTTGCCTCCCATGTTGTCACCTGCACCCGGTACAACAGCGAGTATTTGCAGTCACTGGTAAACGGGACATCCACCCCGGTCTATTGTGTTTATCACGGCATTGACCTCAAACTCTTCAATGGTACTCATGAAAGGAGGAAGCCCCGACCACCGTACAGAATTCTCACCGTTGCCCGGCTCACTGCAAAAAAGGGTATTGATACCATTTTGAAGGCATTGGCCATGATGCGGGACAGGGGTATTGACTTCGAATACACCTTAATCGGCGATGGCGATGACAGGGACACGCTTTTCGAACTGATGCTGGACCTCGGCCTGCAGGACCGCTGCCGCTGGTTAGGCACCATACCCCATGACCGGGTGATCTGGGAATTTCAACATGCCGATCTCTTTGTCCTGGGCTGCCGGGTGGCAGCCAATGGTGATCGGGACGGAATACCCAATGTACTCGTTGAAAGTCTGGCCATGGGTCTGCCTGCAGCCGGAACGTCGGTCTCGGCATTGCCGGAGATCCTCCGGCACGAAAAAACCGGCCTGCGCACCCCGCCCGACAATCCCGAAGCCCTGGCAGAAAGCATGCTCCGGCTCCTTATCGACGATTCGCTGCGCAATAACGTGATCACACAGGGACGTGAACTGGTCCATTCCAGTTTTGACAACCGGCAGCTGATCGAACAGCTTGCCACGATCTACTGCCGCAATATTCCAGCTATGAACTGCGCATAAGAGCAGCATATCAGTTCCATGCCCCATCCCTACTGCTCAGCAAACATGATAAAAAAGGCCCTGCGGTCATAACAAGGTGAAATGATAACCAGCCTGCAACCAACCAGCTTCGGACTCATGCGCCATGCCACCACCCTGTGGAATGAAAAAAAAATGATCCAGGGCCAGCAGGACAGCCCGCTTTCCAAGGAGGGGCAGCAGATGGCTGCAAACTGGGGCCGCCGCCTTGCCTCCTTTTCCTGGCAGCGGATCATCTGCAGTGACCTGGGGC
>Ga0209013_10004874_pt1 | contig 11685 bp, 11 predicted proteins | sample Cruoilmetagenom2_FD_187291 | JGI IMG/M metagenome (GOLD analysis project Ga0209013, IMG submission 187291) | Oil polluted marine microbial communities from Coal Oil Point, Santa Barbara, California, USA - Sample 2 (SPAdes) (version 2) | ecosystem: Environmental > Aquatic > Marine > Oil seeps ...
GAAAATTCCATAAATAATTGAGGTAACGCTTCTCTCATTCTCACTCTAAATTTTGAACTTTCCCTTAAGAATTTATCGAAATCTCTATCGGCTTTCAATTCCTCGAATACTAACCGCTGCAAGTTGTCGTCTTTAAAAATCATATTACTAGCGTGATGATTTGAAAGTTCCTTATTTTTTAAATAATTCTTTAAAATATTGGAAAAATCTAAATTAAAACCTTTTTGCATGATCTTATAAATAGTCTTAATTTCTGATATATCTACATCTGTAATTTTTAAATATTCTTGCTCAATAATGTCGACAAGCGCTTCTGGCAAATCCTTCGGGATTCCTTGACTAGTGATCAATCCCAGTGCTCTTGTTGCGTAAAACTGCTTCTCCTTTTCTACACTTACATGACCACCAGTGTTTCCAAGTTTTTCCATTTTCAATATATAAAATGACAATACATGGCTTAGTTGCTCTTCACTGTTTGGTGTATTTTCTTTAATTTCTCTACCCATCGCATTTACAATTGGCTCCATACGAGTAAGGGTATAGTCCAGGCCTTCAATTTCCTTAGTCTCTAAATTACGCTTTGCCCAAGTAGCATCAACAATAACAGCATCTGCTGATCCTTTTTTCGAAACTGTAACAAATGTATTCCATGCATGCCCACTTTTATCAAATTCATGTGCGTTGCTCTCTCTTTTTGGCGCATATGTCTCAGTGCCTCTTTCATATATACAATATGTATTATGAAGTTTACTGAATTTTGTTTGATTTGATTTCAACGCTTCGAAGACAGCTTTTACTGAACTGGCGAAATTTCTGCAAACGCCATTCCCTTCCCAACTAGAGTCATTCTTTTTTGACTGTCCTTCTTTTAAAATCTCCAAAGCTGTACTTCCATCAGCTCTTGTTTTTTCCTTTCCTATATCACCATTTTTATACTTTGTTAAATCAATAACTAGTTGTGTAGCTAATCCAATCGCCTGCTTTGGAGTGAGGCTTTCTAAATGTTTAATTTTTAGCCTTCTAGCAATCTCTGCTCCCTCTTTCTCAACATAAGAAGAAATAAAAGAATATAGTCTCTTTTCCCATCCTTGCTCACTAATTGTTTTTTTATAAGTCGACATGCTATCACTATTGACACCTTCTTTGCTAAGTAAATATTTTCCAATCACAATAGGTATCTCATGAGCCTTCTCCGCGGGTGCAACGTTAGGATTAAATGATTCTAAATCAGAAAAAGAAACTCTTTCTCTATCGCCAGCTTGAATCTCAAGAATTGGTTTTTTTGTTAATTCCTCCTCTTTTTCTTTTTTCTGTAAAAAATAATTCTTCGCTTCTTCCCACGAGTCGAAATCCTTATAGGTTGTTCCGACATAATATCCTGTGCTTGCTTCAATTGCTCCAGGCAAAGTAACGCGGTATTTTCCATTTTGCAATTTGTCTATTCTATAGAAATATTTCGTAAAGGTTTTTTCTAGCGATATTCTTTCCAGAGCCTCCTGAGAATCTTTTTGCACTTTTTCAACAGCACTTTCAGCGTCTTCTCGAGTTTCAAAATATTTTTTGCTTGTTCCAAAAATTTCTTCGTTTTTAGCATCTAAAAGTCCAGGCAAAATAGCCTCGAACTTTCCATCTTCAGTTTCACTGACACTATAAAGTTCTGGCATTTTTTTAGTTGCCTTTTCAGGCACTCTATTATTAAGATTTATAGTATTCATAATATTATAAGCTTTCTAAATACTCATCTCCCTCCTTCAGATACTTACTTTTAATAAAGTTTGTAAATTTTTTCATTTCTTCTCTATACTCACTTAGCCTCTCTGCTAATTCACTTCTCTGTTGATCACTGAGGGTTTCTGTTTCCAAATTATAATCCTCTTCACTTCCAATATAGAGCCTGAGTATAGACTCATCTCCTATATCAACAAGTTTTATTTGTAGAGCAACTGGGATACTCCCTCTTATTTCTTCATAATAATTTTTTACTAAACTCTCTACAGCTTTCCTATAATTTTCATTCTTCTCCTTAAAATCTTCAGCAGACTCATCTTCAGCTTGCATCATAACCCACGGAGCTGGAATTCCCCAATCAGTATGCCCCTCGCATGATTGAGAGGTGGGTATATTAAAAACATTAAAAGCTGCAACAGTCTCTATTATCCCTTCTTCCATTTCACCACCTATTTCATCGACTCTTCTCCTAATTTCTTCACATTTTTCATCCCATTTTAACTCTCTCTCCTTATAATTATCACTAAAGCTTTCCTGAGATCCAATTTCTTTATTTTTAGAATTACTTTCATTAACAACTTTGGAGTCCTCATAAACTTCATTCAAATATTCTCTTATCTGTTTAAGTTCTTCCCAGGCTTTTTCATTATTCTCACTACCTTTAAATGATTTATCTAAATAATTTATAACAAACTCATCACATTCAGTTTTTGTTTTACCAATACTTTCTAAATATTCAAATTGTAACTTGAAGGCTGACTTTTCCATTTCTGAGCTAGTGTATTCTCCTTTCGCACAATATTCTTCCATATATTCGTCAACTCCCTCTCCTAAGCCTCTATAAAATTCGATATGTCCAATTTCATGGATAAGCCAAGATATATCTTCGTCAGAGATATCCTCCCTGTCAAAAATTTCCTTTTTTAGCAATATAGCGCTTGGCTTATGCGATGACTTAGAGTCATTTGATCCATAAATACTTTGCCACCTTTCTTTGCCACCAATGACAATAACGTCATCATCTGCAATTTCCTTACTATCTAAAAATTTATTTATCTTGTTCCAATATGGCAACTCCGAGGTTTTTTTAATTTCAACATTCTCAAAATCTTCTAAATTTTTTTCAACATATCTTTCAGACTCACTTCCTCTTAATTTTTCCATAATCTTTTTAATCTGTTTTTGATCAATATCATTTTGAGCTCTTTCCATGTCTTTTAAGTCATCAAATGTTTCTGGTTGGGGTTCACCAGTACTTTTAAGGTCATCAAATGTTTCTGGTTGGGGTTCACCAGTATTTTTAAGATCATCAAATGTTTCTGGTTGGGGTTCACCAGTACTTTTAAGGTCATCAAAAGTGTCTATCTGTGTTGATCCTTGAGATGCGCCAGAATCACTTTCACCATCTTTCAATGCGCTTTTCTCGATAGGTTGTGGATTTAAAGACTCTTCTTCATTCATATTCAAAAATATTTTTAATAATCAACATTATTAACCTTAAGATATCCCTATTCTTGTTTTAATTATTTTACCTTTCTTGCACTTTGGACACATCATTCCTTCCAATTCTTTTAATCTAACCAGATTTTTATCATCGCAATTACATTCTTCCTTAAAGCTTAAACAATTTAGACACAACTCATCCTTTTTATAAACTATCATCTCACTTTCGACTAATTCCTTGAAAGGTTTTTTGGATAAATCTTCTGCATTTTTTACAAAATCATGCTGATCTAGTCCAATTTCCTTGCCATCAATTTTCAAATAAATATGAGGTCCATTATCTATTATTTTAAAATCACAAGATTTAGAATGAGTTTTTTCGAGTTCTCCGTTATCATCACGTTGATAATCTAAATTTGGAGAACAGGAATAATTGTAAGTTATTGGCATATTTTTTATATTTTAAAAATTATATAATAATTATATCACAAAAACTTAATTTTCATTAGAAGTGAATAAAAAACAACCAAGCAAACTGGGGCTATTCTGTTTTATTTTTAAGCAAGTATAATCACTTCCTATCTCTGCGTCAACTCAAGTCTCACTAAATAATAAAACCATGTATTATAACATGGCTTTATGCATTGTGCCCGAGGCGAGACTTGAACTCGCACGGCCGTAAGGCCGAGGGATTTTAAGTCCCTTGTGTCTACCAATTCCACCACCCGGGCATAGTATTTATTCTATTGCACTCATTATGAGCCCTAATGATAAAATGGACACAAGGGACTAAAGTCCCTGAACAAAGCTCAGTCCGCTTTGCTCCTACCAATTCCACCACCCGGGCAATCTGTTTTTTCACTTGATGAGGTCGCGTCCGGACTTGAACCGGAGTACGAGGTTTTGCAAACCTCTGCCTAACCGCTCGGCCACGCGACCAACCTAAAACCATACTAGCAAAGCGCACTTTAAGCGTCAATTAAAAAGATGCCAGTCGTTCTTACTTAGTTCTTAGCTCAATATTATTCAACCAGCACTATGATATAATGTAATATCATAGTATAAGTATAATTCATTTAAATAAGCTTAGGCGAGCATCTCTTGCGCGGTAGAATAAGTAAAATCTACTTTTACATACGACCGTTTCTAAAAGTAGATTTCTGTTTATTGTAATTTGCAGGGAGGTTCAAATGTTTTTAGAGAACTTTTTTAGAGAATTTAGATACCATTCCGTTGCGGTCGCAACGGAATGGTATCTAAATTGCAGAATTTATTTTTTATTAACGATTGCTGAAAAGTTGGAAACTGAAATTGAGGCTAAAATTAAAACAAACTTTCTTGGCGGTTTTCTTCGGGGAGGTTGGAAATTTCTTCGGGCGTAGATGTAATATCTCGCACCTCCGCGGCGGGTTGCACGGGATTTAATTTCTCTTTTTTAACCGCTTTCAAAACCTTGGGAATTCTTTTGAAATCTTTAATTAAAACTTCTCGCATACTGCCGTTGTATAAAGCGGCGGCGGGATGGTAAAGAGCGTAAAAAATTCTGGTTCCCATTTCCGGAGCGGGGTGGCGAAGAGCTTTCCCGTGGACTTGAGAAATTTTTTGGTTTGGCAAAAATCTTTCCAAGGAATGTCGCCCAAGAGTTATGATAAGCTTAGGATCTATAATTTTTATTTGCTGTTCCAACCAAGGCCAGCAGGCTTCCACTTCTTCGGGGAAGGGGTCGCGATTATTGGGCGGGCGGCATTTTACCACATTGGCGATATAAATATCTTCTCTTTTGAGATTTATTATTCCCAGCATTTCATCCAGAAATTTGCCGGCGGCGCCCACGAAAGGAATACCTTGTTTATCTTCTTCTTTTCCCGGACCTTCCCCGATAAACATAATTTCCGCCTCGGCGTTCCCAGCGCCGGGAACCACTTGGTTGCAAGTTTGGCGCAAATCGCATTTATCGCAAGCTAGCGTTTGTTCGTTTAGTTTTTTTAATTTTTCTTGCTTGGGCATAATCTTAAATTTATTTTAATTCATTCACCCTCACCAATTCAAACTCATCATCCTCCGTGTTCCAAATTGCGAAAGTAGGAGGATAAACTTCGTTAGCAATATTGCCGGGATTTAGCATAACGCATTTTTTCGGTCTTCGGTCCGCCGAAGTTTTCTTGTTCGCCATAGCTTTAGCGTCGGCGGAAACGGAGGCGACCCAAGGCTTATGAGTATGGCCGTAAAAAACAAAATCGTATTTTCCGGATTCTGCTAATTTCCTAGCTTTGTCGGGGTAGTGGACAAAGGCGATGGATTTATTTTCTATTTTTATTTCGCCGTGGTTTTTGAATATTTGGGTGTTTTTATATTTACATAGTTCGCGCGCCTGTTGGTTATTTTTCAAATCCCTCTGCTTCGCTCCCTGCCTGCTTGTGGGCAGGCACTCGCTCCACCCTTTTCCAAAGGGGGAGATCATTTTCATTTGTCCATCATCCATATTTCCAAAGCAATAAAAAATTTCTCCCGGAAAGTTATCGTTTAAAAAATCCAAAGTTTCCAGCGACGCTAAATCTCCACAGCAGATCATAACTCTGATTTTTTTAGAACTACAATAATTCAGAACCTTTTTTAAGTTGGCTAAATTATTGTGAATGTCGGAAGTAATAGCTATGAACATAAATTTTCAATTTTCAATTATCAATTCACAATCAATTTTCAATTATTTAATTTTCAATGAAATTCGGTAAACAATGATTAAAATTGGTTATTGGTTATTGAAAATTCAATGAAAATTGTAAATTGAGAATTGAAAATTAGAATTCTAAAAACTGTATATTATTTTTTATGACAATATTTATCTCTCATCTTTTTCAAAATTTCAATATCCTTCTTCACTCCCGGATGTTTAGTTTCGCAAATCATATCAATATTATTTTTCACGGCGAACTTCACGATTTTTTCAAAAGGCTTCAGGCCGATTTTTCCTTGGCCGATATTCGCGTGGCGATCTTTACGGGACCCGCAATCCACTAAACTGTCATTAGCGTGGATAAGTTTTATTAAATCAAGATTTATTTCGCTTTTTATTTTTTCAAAAGTATTTTCAAAATCAGTCCAATCATAGCCGGAGGCAAAACTATGCTGGGTGTCCATGCAAATTCCGGCGATGTTTTTATCATTAACCAATTTGATAATTTTCGCCAATTCTGAAAAACTGTCGCCGATAATTTTTCCCGCTCCGGCGGTATTTTCCGGCAAAAGTTTTGCGCTACCGTCATAACCGTCCAAAGTTTTTTGAAGCATTTTAACGACTTGCTTGATAGCTTTTTCTCTTCCCAGATCTTTAGCTGATCCTAAATGAACTACCACATATTTCGCGCCGATTAAATTGGCTCGCTCTAGTTCGTCGCGAATGGCTTTGGTTGATCCGTAACGAATGCGGTTGTTAGCGGAAGCCAGATTTATGTAATAAGGACAATGAATATGAGTAGTTTGTAGTTTGTAGCTCGTAGCCTGGGATTTGAAATCTTTTATAATTTTTTCGGTTAATCCCGGAGCTTTGCCGCCTTGCGGGGAGCGGGTGAAAATTTGCATTGTTTCACAGCCTAAATCAGCCGCTCTTTGCGGAGCGTTCAAGATTCCCCCGGCGATGGAAATGTGGCAACCAATTTTCATAGCAGTATCAAGTATTATGTATGAAAAGGAAAAGAATCTTCTTAATACATTATACATGATACTATATACACTATACTATTCTCCATCCCTCTCCCGTTTCCACAATCTTTCCTTTAATTTCGAAACCGCTGGCGAACTTGTGCCCTCCGCCGCCAAATTGATGGGCGATATCGGACACATTTGTTCCCTTGTATTCTTCAGAACGCAAACTGCCTTTTATGGTTTTGCCGTCGCGCTGGGATAAAACCAGTGAGAAATTAGCTCCGGGAACAGTGTTAAGAATAGAGGATACCTCTGCGATATCATCAATGGAAGCTCCGCACTGGGCAATATCTTTTTGGGTGATAACCGTGAGGATCATATTGTTTTTTGGATTTATCTTAGCTTTTTCAAAAGCTCTTCCCCAAAGTTTCAAAGTAGATATTTTTTTGTCGGCGAAGCTGGCGTTGACGATTTTAGAAAGAGAAGCCCCGCTCCTTATCAAATTAGAAGCTATTTCCATTACCCTTACCGTAGTGTTGGAATGCTGGAAATTTCCCGTGTCGCTGGAGAGCCCGATCATTAAAAAAGTGGCTAGATTTTTAGTTATTTTTACTTTGTTGAATTCCAAATAATCGTAAATTATTTCACAAGCGGAAGAAGATTTAGAATTAATAATTTTAACATCTCCGTGAATAGTAATGTCAGGATGGTGGTCAATCAAAGCTGTAGCCTGATTTTCAGAAAGTTGAGGCTTGATTTTATCAAAGCCTCTTTCTACGCTATCACTGGCAATAACAGCATCGTAAGATTTAAGATCAAGGCGATCCGGATATTTAAACTCAAAAGGAATTAAGCTCTTAAAATAATCGGGCAGGGGATCAAAGCAAGCGATATCCGCAGTTTTTCCCAGAGATTGCAAATATTCTTTTAACGCCGAAACAGATCCGACAGTATCTCCATCCGGTCCGGTGTGCGCGACCAAAAGTATTTCATCAGATTTTTTTATTATGTAATTCAGAGTATTAAATTCGGAAGTAAAATTTTTCATAGAATTTTTGTCATTCCCGTGAAAACGGGAATCTAGGATGTAATTGCTGGCTTTAGAAAATTCTCCGGATTCCCGCCTGCGCGGGAATGACATAGAAGGCGGGAATGACATAGAAGAGTTTTATAATTCAAAGGAATTAAGTTTACAAGTTCCTTAATATTTTCTCTATCTCATCCGCTTCAGCTTCGGTAGTGTCAATTTTGAAATTAAGGCGTGGAAGCATTTTAATTTTAAGTTCACGACCTAAATTTTTTCTAAGAAAACTCGATTCTTTTTCAAGGGTTTTTAAAGCATAGTTCGCTTCGCTCTCGGGAAAAACGCTAACGAATATACGAGCATAGCGCAGATCCTTAGTAGTGTCAACCTTGGAAACAGTTAAAAAAATTCCCGGCTTGAGATTTAACTCGCGGGATAATATTTTAGATATCTGCTGTTTTATTAAGCTATTGATTTTATTGATCCTGTGAGACATATTTTTAGAGTTTGCGTTTCTTTTCTTCTTCTGTATAAAATAACAGCCTGTCTCCTTTCTCTATTTTAGTTTTTCCTTCAAAAGTAATTCCGCATTCACTGCCTTGCTTGACTTCTTCCGCATTAGTTTTGTTCCGTTGTAGATTATCCAGCGTTCCTTTTCCGACAATCTCTTTATCCCTTTTTATTTCTATGACGCATTTTTTCACCGCTTTTCCCTTGGTCACTTTCCCTCCCACAATCATATCGTGTTTTCCGGTTTTAAATATTTCCAGCACTTTAAGCGTTCCCAAATCGGTTCTGATAATTTCCGGCGGAAGCATTTCAGCCATTTCACTTTTAATATTTTCAACCAGTTCGTAAATAACATCAGATGTTTTTATTTTTATATCACTTTCTTCGGCCATTCTTTTAGCAATTGAAGTGGCAGTTGTATTAAATCCAAAAATAACAGCGTTTGAACTTTGGGCTATTTTTATATCCGATTCCGTGATGCTTCCCACGCCGGTTTTAATATATTCAATAATTACTTCCTTAGAATCCACACTGGAAATTATTTGCTTAATGGCTTCCAATGATCCTTGAACATCGGCTTTAAGAACGATATCCAGCTTTTTGACTTTATCTTTATCTATGGCTTCGTAAATTTTTTTCTTGGAAGCTTCTTTTTTGGCAGCGATTGTTTTTTCCGCTTCTATTTTAGACTTCAGTTGAACAGACATTTTTTTGTCCATCACTTGAAGCGTATCGTTAACATTGGGAGTGTCATGAAGCCCGATAATAGTGGCTGGCATAGACGGGCTAGCACTGTCAATATTCTTGCCCGTAAAATCTTCTATCTTTTTAATTCTTCCCCAAACGGATCCGGCGGTGATGTCTTGTCCTGTTTTTAATGTCCCGGTTTTTATCAGAACGGTGGAAATAGGGCCCTTATGAGAATCAAGGTGCGATTCTAACACTACGGCCAGCCCATCCCTTTTGGCGTCAGCGCGCAAATCTTCCACTTCAGCCGTCAATAAAATACTTTCCAGAAGTTGATCAATTCCGATATTTTTCTTAGCGCTGATTTCATTGCAGATAATTTTCCCTCCCCATTCTTCAATCAAAATTTCGCGGTCGGCCAGTTCTTGCTTTACTTTTTGAGGATTAGCTCCCTCTTTGTCTATTTTATTAATGGCCACTATGACGGGAATTTTTTTTTCTTTAAGATAGCTTATAACTTCTTCCGTTTGGGGACGCGCGCCGTCGTCGGCGGCTACAACCAAAATGGCGATATCGGCGATGCTCACCCCGCGTTCGCGCATAGCGGAAAAAGCCTCATGTCCGGGAGTGTCAATAAAAGTTATCAGCTTACCGTTTTTTTTAACTTGATAGGCGCTGATGCTTTGGGTAATTCCTCCGGCTTCTCCGGCGGCTACGCTGGATTTTCTGATATTATCCAAAAGAGTGGTTTTCCCGTGATCAACATGACCCAAGATAGTCACTATGGGCGGGCGCGGCTTTAAATTCTTACCTAATTCACTTTCTTTTTTGCATATTTCAAGCAGCTTTTCCAAAGTTAAAACTTCATCGTTAGAAATTTCCAAATCTTCTTCCGTTTCAAATTCTAAATCTTGGGCGATAATACTGGCGGTTTCAAAATCAATCTCTTCATTGATAGTCGCCATTATTTTATTACTGATCAACTCTGAAATAACTTGCGAAACGGGCAAATCCAAAAGCTCACTGAATTTTTTCACAGTGATTAAGGAAGGTATTTTTACGGTTTTTTTAATTTCGGTTTTTTGTTCTTCCATATTGAATTGTGTGTAGAATTACTAAGTGTTATTTATGGTTTTTTAATTTTTATTTTATGTCATTCCGACCGAAACGAGCGAGGCACGAGTGAGTGAAGTGGAGGAATCTACTAACAAATATTGCCAGCGTTGATTGAAAGTAGATCCTTCGGCTTCGTCCCGTTGGGCGGGACTTCGCTCAGGATGACAATCAAACCTTCCCGTCTTTCATCGGGCTCGCGATTTTTATAGCCTGCTTTTCTTCTTCAGTGAGAGCGTGCTTTTTAGAATTGTCGCGAGAGATTGGTTTGGCGTAAATTCTAGCGCCCGCGCGGGTATAAAGGGAAGAGATAACCAATCCGGAATTTTTTCCGTCCAGCAGGGCGATGGCGAAACTTTGATTTCCGCCTACATCTTTGAAAGGATTAAATCTAACCACGCCCACTTTATGCAAGCTTTGGCGGGATAATTTATGAATTTTATTGGATATATTAAAAAGCTCTTGCACTTCATTGTCTAATCCTTTGATTTCTTTAGACTGTCCCAGAATCAAACTTTCCAAATCTTTTCCTTTTTTTCCCGCGAAAAATTCCCGGCTTTGGCGATTTATTTTCCTTATTTTCAACAAAACCACCGCGTTAATCGCCAAAAGAATTATTCCCAAAACGGAAAAAATGATTACGCTTAAAGTTAAATTGGACTGAATAGCTGTTTCTAACCCACCCATAAAAATTTTTAATAAATTATCTTACTTTCTTTAAGTTAGCATTCATTCGGGGTTGTGTAAAGGTAGAACGCTTGACATTTTATAAAGCGTGTTCAATAATTCAATTAGTTCACTCAAAATACAAAGGAGGAAAAAGGTCGTGGAAGAAAAATCAGAATTGGTAGGGTTGGATATTGTGGGAGAGGAAAAGGATGCCCTATTGTCGGCATTGAGAATGTGCCGTGGGGATTATTCTTGGGCATTTAAGGGATGGAAGAAGGAAAGCTGTCAAATATGGTTGAGTAGACTTGAGGAAGATGTAGAAAATGTTCAGCTGGAGTATATATGTCCATGGCGTCCAATGCAGGAGAATGAAGTGCGTATGGGCAAGTTGGTATTTGTTAAAAATTTAAAACCCTTTTTGGTAGATGTTCTTATATTTTACATTGGGGGCTTTCCTGATGAATATGGAGGAGCAGAGCTTTGGAAGAAAGAGGTATGTTCCTTGATACGCAGAATGGCCCTTTTTTAAACCAAACCGACAGTTATTTAACCAAGCGGTTCCCATTGCGGACCGCTTTTTTATTATACGCGCGCTAAAATAATAAAAGAATAAAACTCTGTAAATTTATTGCGGTAGCAAGAAATTTACAATAGCAGGATTATTATGATTATAGAATTGATTATAGAATCTAGAAGGAGCTGGAATCTGGCGGGGCAGCAAACAAAAAGTACTCCTGCAAACGGTCGTATGCGAAAGTACCCTTTGCGAAGGGGGACGAAATGGAAAAAAATAAAATAAAGTGGGAAAAAAAGAGTGGGGCGGGAGAGGCGAGAAAGACAAAAAAGAAAAGAATAAAAAAGGGGAAGCT
>Ga0209013_10004875_pt1 | contig 11684 bp, 6 predicted proteins | sample Cruoilmetagenom2_FD_187291 | JGI IMG/M metagenome (GOLD analysis project Ga0209013, IMG submission 187291) | Oil polluted marine microbial communities from Coal Oil Point, Santa Barbara, California, USA - Sample 2 (SPAdes) (version 2) | ecosystem: Environmental > Aquatic > Marine > Oil seeps ...
TTCGGATTTCTCGGCCCCAACGGAGCAGGGAAATCGACCACCCAGCGCATGCTGACCACACTGTTAACCCCTACCGAGGGACAGATTCTGATCAACGGGTACGTATTGGCCCATGATGCCTACCCGGCCAAACGGCAGATGGGCATGGTACCTGAGGAATCCAACGTATACACCGAGTTGACTGCCTGGGATAACCTGATGTTCACCGGACGTCTTTACCGCATGCCCAAGCCAGAACGCTCCGCACGGGCGCAAGAACTGTTAGAAACCTTCGGTCTGTGGGAGAAACGTGATGTCAAGGCTGAAAAATTCTCGAAGGGCATGCGCCGGCGCCTGAGCATCGCCATGGCCATTATCCATACACCAGCTTTGCTCTTTTTAGATGAGCCGACCCCCGGGCTGGACGCACAGAGCGCCCGCACCATCCAGGATTTGATCCGCCAACTCAATGCCGGGGGCACCACCATCTTCCTGACCACGCATCTAATCGAGGAAGCCAACCAGCTCTGCGACAGAGTGGCGATTATCGATAACGGTCAGATTGCCGCCATCGACACGCCGGAGCATCTTAAACGTACTTTTCAACAAGTGCAGTCGGTAGAGGTGGCTTTTTCCCCTCCAGGAGATCACCAATATGAACTGGCAGCCCTCCCTGAGGTCGGGACGGTGCTCAAAATCGGGGATAAGTGGCGGCTCTACACCGAAGACCCCTCCGCCCTGCTGCCTCATATCCTGAAATTCGCTGAGACCCAAGGGCTGCGCGTCGTCAGCCTGAACACCTTAGCACCCAGTCTCGAAGATGTTTTTCTACAAATCACGGGTCAACAAATTGGCACTATACAACACCAGACCGGACCAGAACATCCCGGTATGCGCCGCAGTAAGGGAGGCCAACGATGAATATTTTTTGGACACGCATTTATGATGAACTCGCACAAGCCTGGACTGTGACGCTCAAGGATATCAAGGTTTATTACCTGCGCCCGGGCATGGTCATGTTTGGCTTCCTGATGCCCTTCTTTATGTTCTTCTCTTTCTCGGTGCGCCGTGAAATGGCCGCCGAAGAGGGCTTGGCCCGTTTGCTGGCGCTGACCGTTTTCTTCACCGCCGCGGCGGCTGGGCCTTTCATCATTCCACTGGAGCGGCGTCTCGGCACGTATGACCGGCTCTTGGCCGCGCCAATGTCGCTGATCACGCTGCTTTTAGGCAAAACAGCGGTGGGCGCTTTTTTCGCGGTTGTGGTGGCTTTGGTATCCGCATTTTTTGGGGCGCTCGTTTTCGGGACTACAATTGCCCAACCCGGATTGATGGTGGCTGGCATCCTGGTAGCCGCTTTCACTTTCTCAACTTTGGGATTAATCTTTGGGTCGATCCCCACACGTAACCCCGGCGATGTACAAATGCCCAGCACTCTCCTCCGCTGGGGGCTGCTGTTCATCAGCGGGGTCTTTATCCCCTTATCGGAGATGAACCCTACGGCGCGGGCGATTGCCTATCTCTCCCCCCTGACTTATGCCCAAGATTTGATGAATTTTGCGATATTGGGGGTTGGATTGCTCAATCCATGGTTGGATTTGGGTGTGCTATTATTGACAGGCCTATTATTTCTACTGCCATCCATCAAGCTGCACCAACGCAGCCGTGTGCTGGGGTATTAGGAAAGTGTGCGGAAGGGCTTCGGTCTGGTGCTGGCAGCCTGATCGGGTCAAAGATCGATCACGCCCCCCGCTCTGACCACTCGACCACGATCTCCCGGTTTACTGCGACGTTCTCCAGCCAGCTCTGCCGCATTTTCTCATCCGTCAGCTTCGTCGCCACATGCATTACCCACTCGTAGGCCAGCTGAAGGTACTCATCCACCTCGGCATCTCGCCCGAGAGCTCGCAGGACCCGGGCGTGAGTGTAGCGATATTCATGGGGCTTTGGAAGCGCCGGAGTGGATTCTAAGAGGCCCAAAACTTCGATTGAGGTCTCTAGCGCCGGTTCCAGTTCATCTTGAGCCAGGTGCAAACGTGTACACACGTGCAGTGCTTCGGCCAATTGTCTTACCTCGTGCACCTCTCGGCATTCCGCAATAGCTCGTTGCGCTTTTTCCACCCCGTAACGCCATTCGTCTTGTTGACCTTCTAAAAGAATCAGGTGCGCCTGATTAGTCAGTGGCCAACTAACCAGGTACGAGTCACCAGTCTTCTCTGCCATCTCCAATGCCGCGTCCAGGCTTTTCCGGGCGGTGGAGTAATCCCCAAGTTCGACCATTAACCGGCCACATTCAGCTAATACAAGTGCATGAGATGCCGTGTCGCCCTGGTCCAACAAACTTGGAATTTCAGCTTGTAATAGTTCTAACGCTTCTTCAAACTGACCAAGGTCGGAGAATGTTATATGTTTAATCCAGTTGAAGAACCCCATTAACCATTCATGTCCGGAGGCCCGGGCTTTTCCCTGGCGCTCATCACTGAATGTTAATAACTGCTCATACTCACCCCGCGGAAGGTACCAGTAATTACACAAGCCAAATGCTGCCCCTAATACGCCCCAGTCTGAATCTATCTTCTCGGCAAGGGTCAGGCAATCGCGAAAGTGCGCTTCAGCCTCTTCCGATCTACCGAGCCGGGCCAGGACAACGCCCAAAACGTCTAACGAGTAGCACACTTCGCTACGATCTCTCAATTCGCGGTGCATAGCGAGTGCATGCCTGGCCAGCGGCAATGCTTTATGCGGCAGGCCTTGGTTCATTTGCGCGATGGCCAGGTGCCTCAGTGCAATGGCCTCCTGGCGGAGGTAACCTGCCTGGCGGCTCAAGGCTAGCGCCTGCCCAGCAGCCTCAATCTCAGCATAGTGCTCGCCATAGCCGACCAACCGCCTGGTCAACATCAGTAAACAGCTTGCCGCCTCTCCGGGGAGATTTGCTTCTTTGAATCGTGCAGCTGCTTCATCAATGTAGACCCGGCATGTTTGGAAGTCTGAACCGAGCCGGCCAGCCCAGGCCATCCTACGAAGAACGTGTGCCTCTCGTACACGATCATCCAATGCGCGGGCTATGTCACCTGCCTGCTGCAACGGTTCACGCGCCAGGAAAGGTTCCGTCTCCAGGAAATAATCCCCCATGGCAATCAAAGCATCACATTGGCAGTGTTTGTCATCCCACCCTTCGGCGAGTGCCAGCATGGTCTCAATGTCTGCCCTTTGCCGTTCTCGGTCCGCCACCAGCTCGTAAACTGCTGAGCGCGCCGCCAGTAGTTCAAAACGCCTGGGATCATCCTCCGACAGCAGCCTCAATGCCTGCGAGTAGTATTGGATGGCCTCCTGACCGGCGTACTTGGTCCAGGCATGCTTCCCCGCCAGCGTCAGGTAGCGTACAGCCTTGTCCCGCATGCCCGCCTGAGTATAGTGGAACGCCAGCTGCACCACCGCTGCACCCACCGGATACAGTGCTTCCAGCGCTTTTGCGACCTCCCCATGCAGCAAACGCCGTTCCCCAGCGCTCAAACCATTGTACAGGTGGTTTTGGAACAGGTTGTGCGAAAAACGGTAGCGCGATAACCCATATCCAGCACCCTGCACCTCCCCCTGCTCGCGCACCAGCCGATGCTGTTTCTCCACTTCCACCGATAACTCCCGCAGCCACTCCCGCTCCCTCAACCCCAACACACGCGCCACTACCTGCGCTGTGAACTCATCCCCCTCCACGCTGGCAACCGCCAGCGCCTCCCTCAGCTCCGGGCTCAAACCTCCTATCCGCCTTTCGATCACCGCTTCCACTCGCGCTGGTGACCGGTCCCAGGTCAGGGTCTCTGATTCCAACCAACACCCACCTCCATCCCGCACAAGGTCCCCTCGCTCAACAAGCATACGCAGCTGCTCCACTGTGAACAGCGGGTGACCTTCGGTCTGTTCATACAGCCTCTCCCGGAACGCCTCCCCCAACCGGTTCGGTTCGCTGTCCAGGAAGGCATCCACGAATCGACGACCCTCCGTCAGATCGTTCCGGTCCAGGTCGATCAGTATCTCCCCATACACCCGGCGCAGCTCCTGTACCACGTTCCTCCCCTCTCCAACAGCCATCTCCTCCGGACGGAAGGCGCACACCAGCAGGATCTTCCCCTGCATAACCTGCCTCCCCAGGTGGAACAGAAGTCCGACCGACCCTGCATCTGCCCACTGCAGGTCATCGAGCAGCACGACCAATGGAATCTGCCGTGCCACCCCCAATAGCACCTGGCTGTACTGCTCGAACAGGTCCGTTTGCTTCATCTCCCCCGTATTCTGGGCCGCGCTGCGCACCTGCACCTGCCGTTCCAAACGCCGCAGCCACTCGCTCTCCCATGGAACTGCCGACCTGACCCTGCGGACCAATCCACCCCCCGACACTAATGTATCGATCAAATCAGGTCCCTCCATCAAGATCAACTGCGCAGTACGTGGTAGCACCCCCCACAGTCGCCGGGCATGATCGCCCGTCATCTGCCCCGCTGCCCAGCGCGCTTCCACTCCACCTGTCAGCATTTCCAGCCCCTGCCGGAACGGCAGATACGGGTCGCCAATATCCGATTGGGTATTGCACAACCCATTGACTACCAGCAGTTCCTCGTGCTCCTGCTGGATTCGCCGGCTGAACTCCTCCAGCAGCGATGTCTTGCCCCTGCCAGCCTCTCCCACGACCATCACAACCAAACCATTCCCGTTCAACACTCGCTCCAGATGATTCTCCAGCTGCGCCAGCTCGTGTTCGCGAGCCACAAAGAGCGGTCGGTCGATTTCGTGTCCTGACCTTTCCCCTGTTATGAAGGCGGGGAGCTTTGGTGGGAGGTCTAATTCACAGTCCCGGATCTGGTGGTAGAGAGCCTCGGTCTCTACAGACGGCTCTATATCCAATTCCTCCTTCAGCACCTGTTTGCAGGTGTCATACTGCCGCAACGCGGCTCCTCGCTGGCCTGTCCATACCAATAACCTCATAATCTGTCTGTGGATACCCTCTTTCCAGGGAGCAAGCTGCAGCAGGCGCCGGCCATGCTGGAGTGCATCTGCGTATTGGCCGCGCAGGGTGTGTCTTTCGATGACCCGGGTCAGGATTGCTTCGGCGCGCACCCGCCAACGCTCCCGCTCACCAAGCAGCCAGGTCTCGTACTCATGATTATCGTTTAAAAAAAGGCCTTCGAGGAACTCACCCCCCAGCAGCTCGACTGCTTCCCCCCAACGGTCTTCGGCTTCAAGCTCCAGAAGAGTATAAATATCGACGATTGTGTCGTCGGAGGGGATAAAGGCTATCGTTTGACGTTCCAACTGCCAGCAACCGGGCAGGATTTGGGATAGGTTGTGAAGTTCGCGGCGCAGATTACCCCGCCCCTTGGACAGATCCGCATCGGGCCAGAACAGCGCTGCCAGGAGATCACGCGCCGCAGGCCGTCGTTCAGCGGCAAGATAACCGAGCAATGCCACGGTACGCCGTGAGCGGAAGCGCGGCACCACACCTGCGCCGCTCTTCTGCGCTCTGCTTTCCACCGCCTGGTTTTGGGGTCTTTGGATTAGATCAACGCGAGCCGTACCCAGCAACCGAAGATATCGTGCTGCCAAGAGTGAATTTCCTGTTATTCAGATTATTACCAGGTATCTCCGCGTTTTGGGCCAATGAGAGTTCGTTGTTGCGTGGAGTGGACGAAAAATGGACGGGTATTTGCTACCATACAGTGTAACACATTCTGATCGGTCATAATTGTCGTGTCTATTATAAATGACTAACCAGTAATAAGCAATTGACGCACGATTCATATAAAAGAGCTCTTCCTTCTATGCTCCCGTCAATGGAAGTGTTCGCACCAAAAAAGGAAAGGAGTGCGGTGATGGAAAGAATAACAAACACTTGAGATGGATTATCTCGATGAAAAAGGATCAACTGCACGCTTACCTGTCGTATCTATTGCGCCTGTGGCTCTCTAACGATGGCGAAAAAAACGCCTGGCGCATCTCCCTGGAGAGCACACAAACACGTAAGCGAAAAGGATTTGCCAGCATTGAAGAACTGGTTGTTTACCTGGAGAGAAAAATGGATTCATGGTCCAGCCCAAACCAGGATAAATAAGAACCTCACGTTTCGTTTGAACCGCAATCGAAGTCACCCACAAGATCATTGCTGCATATCTTCATCTACTAAAGCAGGTACCAAAAAATACAGGATAGTCGGGATGGGACACCGGGTGCACCGGAATTTAATAGATCAACCGGCTCAAAAGCTGGAAAGGAGTGAATCAATCGAAATATATTACCTGAAATACAAAAAACCCCTTCGCTTTTAGCAACCAAACACTCAAACGTTTCAATTTGAGAAAGGAGAAAACTCATGTACAAGAAAATTGCTGTCCTAATATTAGTCCTGGTCCTGCTCTCCGCGGCATTGACCGCTGCCGTTTATGCCAATACCAGCGGCAGCCAGCAGATCAACTGGCGCATTGCCGGTCCGATCTTCAGCAACATTGAGGTAGCTTCTGGCGGGGCTACTCAAAAATACACATTGCTAAGTTTGACCGCCGCAGGTGCACCTGGACCAGCTCAGTTACAAGTGGTCGGCACCGGAATACCAGGTCCTATCACGGATTTATGCCCTGGCCTTACTCCTCAGACTGGTTTACAGATAAAGTTCACCGATGGTGGCTTCGTGGCATTGTTCCCTGATCAATCCATGCTTTACTTTGTGGTTGACGATAGTCCGGACGCCAAGAACGCTCTCTGCGTGACCTTTGATCCCACAGATGCAAACACAGGCATATTAGACTATGTCATCACCGGCGGTGCGGGTAGATTCGAAGGCGCATCCGGAAACGCAACAGTAACGCTCTCTTCCTGGGGTGTCACCTCGGTGCTCTCAGCAGAGGTTGGCGAGGTCACAGGCACGATCGAAATGCCGTGAGATCAGCATGACGTACACACGGGGGTAGAGATTTAAACGGGGCTGACCTGCGTGTCGGTCCCGTTTTCCTGTTACCGCAGCGGGGCTGGGGAAGGTCTGGTGTGTTACAGGATGATAACGCCATCACCGCGGCTTCGTTGACCTGACCAGCAGCGCCAGCGCCAGCGCCATCATTTTCTGGGAACCCTGCATAGTACTCAATCAATCTGTTTTTGATTGGAGTCAAGATGATTGTTAATGAAGAATCTACCCAACACAGGTGGAGATTCTTTCCTTCGGCTTCGCTCAGGACTTGCACTGCCACTTCGACAACGCTCCACGTTTTGTGTTTTTTAGTTTTTTGTGTATGGCAGTGTTTTTTACCACCAAGCCTCCAAGACACCTAGTGTTCCGTCAAACATCATTGTTTAGATTGACTAGTACTATGACGGAACACTTTAAGCTATGTCAAGCAGTTTCTAGCGATAGTTAGAAATTAATTGTTCATGCTTGACATAGCACTAGATGCACAAAGAAAAAATATTAAAAACTTGGTGTTTCTTGGTGGCTTGGTGTCTCCGTGGTTAGATAATGACGCATGAACTTAATACGAATTTTCAAAGGTTGGAAAATTAAGAAAATAGTATTCATATGATTTAATTTCCATCTCATTTTTTGTGACTAACCAGCAGTGATATTCATCCCAGGAGCAGCAACCTTCCCAGTAAACCCGTATTGAGGTAAAATTCCTTCGTTATCGAATTATTCGCTTACGAATATTGAGTCAACAAAAGGAACAGGTCAACTATGAACGAACCCTGGGAACCGTTATCCGACCAGGTTTTCCACCAGTTTCTGGACCTGCTGCGCTACTCAAGGCAGCACGCGCGCCAGATGATCGCCGAGCAGGGTATCAAGCCGCGCCAGTTCTCCGTCCTGCGATTCCTGCTGGATGGCGGACCGGCTACCGTGGGCCAGGTGCAGGCTTTCCTGCACAGGAGCGCCAGTACGACCTCCACGCTGGTCGCGCAGTTGGAAGAGATGAGATACGTCACACGCACGCGTTCCATAAAAGATAACCGCGTTGTGATCGTCGAACTGACCGAGTCCGGACGGGAGATGGCAGAGAACACGCCCCTGGGTGGATTACCGCTCCTGCGACGGCGCCTGGGGGGACTGCCTGATGAACGCCTGCATCAAATCCAGGATGCCCTGCAAGAAATCTCACAGCTCATGGAGGCAGCCGGCTCCAAATGAACTCCTTGAAACGCATGCTGCCCTTCGTGCTGCCCTATGGTTGGGTGGTAGTCTTCCTGGTGATCACTGTAGTTTTGCCCGTTGTTATGGAGCTGATGGTGCCCCGGGCGCTGCACTATGTCATTGATGAGGGCATCCAAGCCAGAAATAAAACCGCCATCATCCAGGGATCGGTCTTCATGCTGGGGACGGCGCTTGTGGGAGCCGCCGCCACCCTGGGACAGGGCATCTGCCGCGCCCAGCTTTCCCAGGGACTGGCGTACGATATGCGCAACGACCTGTTCGCCCACATCAACACCTTCTCTTTCGCCAATCTGGACCACATGCAGACCGGGCAGTTGATGACACGCATCTCCAGCGATGTTGACCTGGTGCGCATGTTCGTCAGCAGCGGTTTAGCGCTCTTGCTGCGCGCCCTGCTGATGGTGGGCGGCAGCCTGGTTTTAATGTTCGTCATCGACTGGCAGCTTGCCCTGATCATGCTCGTACTGCTGCCCCTGGCCGGGTTGCTGATCTGGGGCGTGATGAGGCTCGCCCGACCGCTCTTCACCATCGTGCAGCAGAAGCTGGGCGCCCTCAACACCATCGTGCAGGAAAACCTGTCCGGGGTGCAGTTGGTAAAGGCTTTCGTCCGCGAACCCTACGAGATTGAACGCTTCCGGGAATACAATGTTGGCTATACGCAGGAAAGCATCCGGGTTGGCCGCCTGCTGGCAGTCGCCATGCCGCTGCTGATGATCCTCACCAACGTTGGCATCGTGGCCGTCATCAGCCTGGGTGGGATCAGCACGATCAACGGACGGCTTTCGATTGGAGAACTGGTGGCGTTCAACAGCTACCTGATGATCGGTATGGCGCCCCTGCTGCTGCTGGGAAATATACTCACCATGGTATCGCGTGCGGAAGCCTCTGCAGAGCGTGTCTGGGAAGTGCTCGATACACGACCCGTGCTGAAGATTCCGGATCATCCCCATGTGAGCGACAGAATATCAGGCAGGGTTGTTTTTGATAAGGTATCGTTTTATTACGACGGCGCCGGCGACCCGCAAGAGAATGGGAGCCCAACAGATAACGGCTCGGGGGGCGAAAAAGTTCTCAACGAGGTCAGCTTTGCCGTCGAACCCGGTCAACGTGTGGCCCTGCTGGGCGCCACAGGATCCGGCAAGAGCACCCTCGTACATCTAATCCCGCGTTTCTATGATCCGAGCAGCGGGCACATCCGGATCGACGGGGTCAGCGTGCGCGACTGGGAACCGGAAGCACTGCGCGCCCACATCGGCGTGGTGATGCAGCAGACGACCCTGTTCAGCGGTACGGTGCGCGAGAACATCGCCTACGGCAGGCCGCAGGCGGGGATGGATGAAGTGGTCGCCGCGGCCACGGCGGCCCAGGCGCACGCATTCATATCGGCCTTAGCGGACGGCTACGAGAGCCGGGTTGAAGAGAGAGGAGCCAATTTCTCCGGAGGCCAAAAGCAGCGCATCGCCATCGCGCGGGCGCTGCTGGTCGAGCCCGGTATCCTGATCCTGGATGACAGCACCAGCGCGGTAGACGTGGAAACGGAATCCCGCATCCAGCGCTGCCTGGAAAAGAGGATCGGCAGGTTGACTACATTTATTGTTGCCCAGCGCATCAGCAGCGTGCTGAACGCGGACAAGATCCTGGTCCTGGACCATGGTCGCATCACTGCAAAGGGCACCCACCAGGAGCTCCTGCAGAGCAGTCCGATCTACCAGGAAATCTACCATTCACAGCTTGGGAATGGTGATTCTCCAGGGGAGCTTTCATGAACGTTACAAAGAGACTGAGGGATAAAGAAGCGTACGATGAGCAATAAAACAGCAGACACACCGCGCGTACGCATTGGATTTGGCGGAGGTAAACTGACGGGAGAAAGCGCCGGTGATACTCGCTTTACCATCAAACGCCTGCTGAGTTACGCCCGCCCATACACCTGGCAGCTGATCCTTGTAGCCGCGCTGGTCGTGGTGAGCACATTCTCTGCCCTGGCCGGACCGATACTGATCGGCAAATCCATCGACGAATACATCATCCCGGGTGATCTGCCAGGCCTGATGAACATGGCTTTGATCATGCTGGTTATCTACCTGGTTGGCGGAGTGGCGGCCATCATTCACGGCCTGCTGATGGTGGATATTGGGCAGAAACTGGTGGCCGATATACGCGGCGACCTGTTCAACCACATCCAGGAGCTCTCCATGGTTTACCACGACCGGCACAGGGTGGGCGACCTGATGAGCAGGGTCACCAACGACACGGAGGCCATCAACCGGGTGCTGTCCAACGGCCTGATCCAATTCACCACCAATATCATGCTGCTAAGTGGAATACTGGTCTCCATGTTCCTGCTGAACTGGCAGCTGGCAATCGGGACGCTGATCCTGCTGCCGCTGATGGTCCTGATCACCATGCAGGTCACCCGCCGCAGCCGCGTCGCCTTCCGTGAGGTACAGTACAACCTGGGGGCGATGAATGCGGTCATGGAGGAGAACATCGCCGGGATACGGGTAGTACAGGCTTTTGCCAGGGCTTCGGACACCTCAGAACAGTTCCGCGTGGTGAATGCCAAAAACAAACAATCGGGCATCAAAGCGGATATCATTACCGCCGCGCTGGGACCGATGTTCACCACCATGAGCACCATCACAATCGCCGCCACGGCACTGCTGGGCGGCTGGCTGGCGTTGAGAGAGATCGTCACCGTGGGGATCATCGCCACTTTCGTGGTCTACATCATGAATTTCTTCCGCCCCATGCGCGGCATCGCCATGCTGTACAACCACCTGCAGTCCGCCCTGGCAGGAGGGGAGCGAATCTTCGAAGTGATGGACGCGCAACCGTCGGTAGCGGACAAACCGCACGCACAGCCGCTGTCAAACATCCAGGGAAGTGTGGCTTTCGAGCGCGTGACCTTCGGCTACCAGGCGGAAAAACCTGTACTGCGGGATGTTGTTCTATCGGCGTCAAAGGGACAGACCATCGCACTGGTAGGGCCAACCGGCGCCGGTAAGACGACCATCATCAACCTGCTCAGCCGCTTCTACGACGTGGACGAGGGAGCCATCGCCATCGACGGGCTGGATATCCGGGACGTGCAGCAGGCCTCAATCCGAGCGCAGTTGGGCATCGTTTTGCAGGACACTTTCCTGTTTTCAGGGACGGTGATGGAGAATATTCGTTACGGTCGTTTGGGAGCCAGCGACGAGGATGTCTATGCGGCAGCCAGGCTGGCCAACGCAGACTGGTTCATCCGGCGCCTGCCCCAGGGGTATCAGACGTTGGTATCCGAGCAGGGTCACAACTTCAGCCAGGGACAGCGCCAGCTGCTGGCCATCGCGCGTGCCGTGCTGGCCGACCCCCGCATCCTGATCTTAGACGAAGCCACCAGCAGCGTGGACACACGCACGGAGATCCAAATCCAGGAAGCCCTGCTGCGCTTGATGGCCGGGCGCACTGCTTTCGTCATCGCCCACCGCCTGAGCACCATCCGCCAGGCGGACCAGGTGCTGGTCATCGACGATGG
>Ga0209013_10004876_pt1 | contig 11684 bp, 8 predicted proteins | sample Cruoilmetagenom2_FD_187291 | JGI IMG/M metagenome (GOLD analysis project Ga0209013, IMG submission 187291) | Oil polluted marine microbial communities from Coal Oil Point, Santa Barbara, California, USA - Sample 2 (SPAdes) (version 2) | ecosystem: Environmental > Aquatic > Marine > Oil seeps ...
CAACTGGTAGACGACCTCATAGGTCAGGGTCCCGGACCGGGAAATAACACCGATGTTGCCGGCACGATGAATGGGACCGGGCATAATGCCGATTTTACAGACTCCCGGGGTGATGATACCCGGACAGTTGGGGCCGATGAGCCGGCAGTGGAAGAACTTGAGAGAGTTTTTGACCCGCAGCATGTCATGCAGGGGAATCCCCTCGGTAATGCATACAATCAGTCCGACACCGGCATCTGCCGCCTCCATGATTGCATCGGCGGCAAAAGCAGGAGGAACAAAGATCAGCGAGGTGTTTGCCCCTGTTTCCCGAACAGCTGAACGGACGGTGTTAAAAACTGGAACGCCGTCAACCTGCCTGCCTTCTTTACCCGGGGTAACCCCGGCAACAACATGTGTTCCGTAATCAATACACCGGCGTGTATGAAAACTTCCTTCCCGGCCGGTGATGCCCTGCACAAGGACCCTGGTATTGTTGTCCGCAAAAATGCTCATGCTTTACCTGCCACCTTTGAGATCCTGGCCGCGGCATCGGCAAGGTCCACGGCACTTATCATCTCCAATCCGGACTCTTCAAGTATTTTCCTCCCTTCCTTAACATTGGTTCCCTCCATCCTGACAACAACAGGTACCGGCAGGCCGACTTTTCCGGCCGCTTTGACGAGCCCGGCAGCCAGAACATCGCAACGGAGAATACCGCCAAAAATATTGATGAGGATGCACTTGACCCCGGGGTCGGCGAGGAGAATCCGAAAACCGTTCTCAATCATCTCCTCGCTGGCGCCCCCGCCGACATCAAGAAAATTAGCCGGCTCCGCTCCCGCCTGTTTTATCATGTCCATGGTGGCCATGGCCAGGCCGGCGCCATTGACCATGGTGCCGATGTTGCCGTTTAGGCGGATATAGTTGAGACGGTGTTTTGCGGCCTCCGTTTCGAGAGGGTCCTCTTCGGAAGGCTCGTGCAGTTCGGCAAGGTCAGGATGGCGAAACATGGCACTTGAGTCTATCTCCATCTTGGCATCCAGGGCAATAAAATTGCCCTCGGCAGTAACAGCCAGCGGATTAATTTCGGCAAGCAGCAGGTCGTTTGTAATAACAAGACGGAAAAGCCGCTCCAGCAGCGCGGTGAATTGCTTGAACTGTGCACCGCCCAAGCCCAGGCCAAAGGCGGCCTGCCTGAGGTGAAAGGGCTGTATCCCGGTAAGGGGACCAACCGCGACGCGGATAATTTTTTCCGGCGCGGCAGCGGCAATATCTTCTATGTTCATTCCTCCGGACCGGGAGGCAATGATCATAATTGAAGCAGTTTCACGGTCAGGCAGGACAGAAAGATACATCTCCTGTTCGATATTGCACCCCTGTTCGACAAGGACCCGGGAGACCGTATGACCCGTACCGCCGGTCTGGGCAGTTGTCAGGGTCATGCCGAGGATGGCCCGGGCGGCCTCTTCCGCTTCACTTTTGTTGTGAACAATACGGACGGCCCCTGCTTTTCCACGTCCACCGGCATGGATCTGTGCTTTAAGGGCAGCAGGATAGCCCAGGGAATCGGCCGCACTCACAGCCTCCCTGACGCTGGATACGGTCCTCCCTTCCGGTACAGGCGCTCCGGCACTGCGCAACAGTGCCTTGGCCTGGTATTCATGAATTTTCACGCGGGATACCCTATGCCATGTCTGTGGTTCCGGAAGTGTACAAAATGTACAGCGGATCGGTCGCCTGGACCGGAACGCATTCTGCCTTCCGGGAATTCTGAAGAACTTTTCCTGAACGTTGTCTCATACGTTTTCATGCTTTACTCCAATAGGAACAGGTTGCTCATAATAATTTTAATAAAACACCTATACCCAATCGTTTCAAGGACAGCAGGCAATAGAGATAATAGCTCAGTCCGAGGATTTGAGTAAAATACCGGCCCACTCGTCATCATATTCAATTTGAGAAGGCTGCATGCCAAGTTTTTGGTACACCTTGATCATGTTTTTTTCCTGTTCGCCCTGCAGGATTCCGGCGAGAACAATGTGCCCGCCCGGGGCAAGAAGCCGTTTAAAATCCCGTGCCATTGCAACAAGCACGTCATGGACTATATTGGCAGAGATGAGATCGAATGGACCCAGGATATCTGCAAGGGGCGAACCGGTCACCTGAACGGTCCTGTCAAGATTGTTGTTAAGAATATTCGCGGCGGCGACATCGACGGCCTGCGGATCATTGTCAATGGCCGTGACATTTTCCGCGCCAAAAATTGCAGCGGCCATGGCCAGGATGCCCGTACCGGTGCCAACATCAAGTATTGTCCCGTCCGGCTTGCCGTTTTTCACTTGTAAACAGGATGCAATAAGCGAAAGTGCCAGCCTGGTGGACTCGTGCTGGCCCGTGCCAAAGGCCATGCCGGGGTCCATTTCAAGAACATGCTGGTTTTTGTCTGGTGCATACTCCTCCCAGGAGGGTTTGATCACAAGACCGGGTATAATTTCAAAGGGTGTAAAGTAGCGCTGCCAGCTGGTCGCCCAGTCCTGGTCATCAAGTATTTCTGTTTGAAGCTCCGGCAGGCTAAGGTTGTAGATTGCAAAGAGTTGCGCCAGCTCACCGGTAACTTTTCTCAGAATTGCCGAGGTTTTCTTTTCCCGGTCTTTTTCGGCGCCGGCATCAAGTTCAAAATAACCCGATATCTCGTTGTGCTCGTTCATCTTAAGCGGTCGGATATTCACCCCGACACCGCTTAAAACCCCGACCAGATCAGCAATTGACTCCGTGATGTTATCCGGACAGATAAAAGTGATTTTCAACCATTTATATGAGGATGTCATTTCGGCCGGTATTACTCCTCATTGAATCAGCAGCGGTTATGTGGTATTAACCGTAAGGATTTATTTTCAGTTCCATTATTCGTAACAGTTCACCGGGGATGCAAAACATAGCCTCTACCCCGAACTTGTAAGAGCTTTGCTATAGTCATGAAACAGACCATAGAGTTTCAACCCGACAATATAACCGTAACCGTTGACAAGGGCGAGAATTTATTGTCCGCAGCGGCATCCGCCGGGGTCTATATCGATGCCTTGTGCGGCGGTGAAGGTGTCTGCGGCAAGTGCAAGGTGAAAATTGCGGAGGGAGAGGTCTATTCCGACAGGGCTACCCTGAAACAGGAGGACTGGGACAAGGGCCTCAGGCTGGCCTGCCAGACAACGGTCAAATCGGACCTGAAAATCATAGTTCCGGAAAAAACATCCTCCAGCGGCAAGGCCCTTAAGCGAAAACCGAAAACCACCCGGACCATTTCGCCCCGCTCCCTTGATGCCCTTACCGGAACCTGGGATGTGGATCCGCCGGTCCATAAATTATACCTTGAGCTTGCCCCGCCGACCATGGAGGACAATGTTTCCGACATGCAGCGCGTCATGCGCGGTTTCAGCCAGGCCAGACCTGATGATTTGGAACCGTCCTACGACCACCCGGAGCTGATTCGTGAACTGCCGTCTGTGCTGCGTGAATCCGAATGGAAGATTACCCTGCTCCTGCTGCACGCTAGGTCCGAGGGCGAGCCTGACAGGATTATCGATGTGGAACCCGGAGACACAACCGGCCGTTTGTATGGCCTGGCAGTGGATATTGGTACAACAACCTGCAGCGGTGTACTCATTGACCTCAATAATGGCGCGGTAATAGCAGAAGGCTCCGGTTATAACGCCCAGATCAGGTACGGCGAAGATGTTATTTCCCGAATCATCTATGCCGGCAGGCCAGGCGGTTTACGAACCCTGCAGGACAAGGTTGTGCATACAATCAACACCATCATTGACGATATCTGCAAGAGCATGATCATCAGCCCGGCTGACATCAGTTATATTATGGCCGCGGGCAATACGGTCATGTCTCATTTGCTGCTTGGCCTTGATCCCAAATATATCCGTGAAGCACCCTATGTGCCAAGCGTCAGCCTGTTTCCGCTGACCAAGGCTGCGGGACTTGGCATCCACGCCCACCCGAGTGTCCGCCTGTTTCTCTATCCCTGTATAGCCAGCTATGTGGGCGGAGACATTGTTTCCGGTGTGCATGCCTGCCAGATGGCCAAGTCCAATGAAATAAGCCTGTTTATAGATATCGGCACCAACGGTGAAATCGTCGTTGGTAATGAGGAATGGATGGTATGTGCGGCCTGTTCGGCCGGTCCGGCATTTGAAGGGGGCGGCATCAAGTACGGCATGCGGGCCTCAAACGGCGCCATAGAAAATTTTCATATTCACCCCGAAACCTATGACCCGATGATCGTCACCATCGGCCTGATAAAGCCGAGCGGCATTTGCGGATCAGGGCTTATCGCCATTGTTTCCGAGCTTTTTGAGACAAAGGTTATCGACCAGCAGGGCAAGTTCAACCGCAACCTCAATCATGCCAGGATCCGCGAGGGTCGGAATGGCTGGGAATACGTTCTTGCCTGGAGTCAGGACTCGTTGATCGGCGAGGACATTGCCATCACCGAGGTTGACCTGGACAACCTGATGCGCGCCAAGGGGGCCATGTATGCGGGTTACCAGACGCTTCTCAGCTCCGTCGGGCTCGGTTTCAATGATCTGGACCGCATTATTATGGCCGGGAATTTCGGCGCCTTCATTGACCTGGAACGGGCGATTTGTATCGGCCTGCTCCCTGATATTGACCGGGACCGGTTTTATTATCTGGGAAACGCCTCCATGCTTGGCTGTCAGATCAGCCTCACCGACGTCAAGCGTTTTCGGGAACGGGTCAAGGTTCGCCAGTTGATCACCAACATGGAGCTCTCTGAAAATCCGGATTTCATGACCTATTATATGGCATCTGTTTTCCTTCCCCATACCGACATGGACCTCTTTCCCAGCGTGCGGAGCAAACTTTCCGGCCTCTAATTTCTCACAGATAAGCGCAGACTTCGAGCGATCTGCTGCGAAGCTGGTAAAGGTTGCGTCTACAGAGTCGAATCCTCCCTTCAGTCGTTTACCTGTTGCTTCCTTGTATCCACCTTTCCCGCTTTTCGCGACAAATCTTGCGCAATATGAGGGCTGGTGAACTCTTACGGAGGTTGAACACGATTCTGTCCATAATGAAGTCATCAATGTTGACAAATAACTTTTTGTCAGTTATATAAATTTTTTACTGTAGGGTTAGCAGCGGGTGTAGCTCAGCTGGTAGAGCACAAGCTTCCCAAGCTTGGGGTCGCGGGTTCGAGTCCCGTTGCCCGCTCCAGGGAAGGGTTGATTAACCCTCCGGTCGTTTTTCGTTACCACGGAACGGCCAGGTCATAACGGTTTTTTGCCGTTGATATGAAAGTGGGCTATGCCCGCTTTTTTTATTTTCTGCAGACCGGGAAAAAGCGGAGCGGAATAGAGACGGAACAGTGAGTAACGGACCAGAAAGCATTATTACAGCCATCGAGGCATACCTCGAACCAGTATTGGGTGAACTCGGACTCGATCTGGTGGAAATTCAGTACAGGCGGGAAGGCTATGGCTGGGTGCTGCGCATTTTTATTGACAAGGAAGAGGGCGTCACTATTGATGACTGTGCCGGGGTCAGCAGGGAGATCAGTACCTGGCTGGATGTGGAGGATTTGATCGAGCATGCCTATCACCTGGAGGTATCCTCGCCCGGTCTTGAGCGGCCATTGAAAAAGATTGATGAATTTAAACGGTTTGCAGGGCGCAAGGCAAGGATCAAGATAAAAGAACCAAGGGATGAGCGACGTGTTTTTATCGGTATTTTAGAGTCGGTACGGGATAATGAAATTACCCTGATTGTTGACGAAAATCCGGTGCAGATTGCTTTTGATGAAATAGCAAAGGCAAGATTGTTGCTTTCGTAGATAGCGCAGACTTCGAAAAATCACGCCGCCGACGGTTTGTGCGTTGTAACTGCAATAATGGATTTTTTCAGTTGGAAATCGGGCGAAAAGAAAAGTCTTGGCCCGGGCAGTTAGCGGCCATTGTGTCATATGGAGCAGAATGAATGAATACGGAAAATTTAAAGCGGATTATAGACCAGATCAGCAGGGACAAAGGTATTGATCGGGCATTGCTGGTAGAGGCAATTGAAGAGGCTGTTCGGTCTGCCGCACGGAAAAAGTACGGAAGCCGCTGTGATATTGAAGTGCATTTTGATGAAGAAACAGGCGAAATAGAGGTTTTTCAGTACCGTACTGTTGTCGAAAACGTTGAAGATGATGAAACGGAGATCTCACTGATTGCCGCCCGGGAGCTTGATCCCGAGGTTGAGCTTGACGACGACCTGGGAGAAAAGATCCTCGATATAACTGATCTTGGCCGGATTGCCGCTCAGTCTGCAAAGCAGGTCATTATCCACCGGATGCGCGATGCGGAAAGGGATGTTATTTATGAAATGTTCCGTGAACGGGAGGGCACGATTGTCAACGGTATAGTCCAGCGTTTTGAACGGGGCAACATGTTTATCAACCTTGGCCGTACCGATGCTGTTCTGCCGAGGGAGGGACAGATTCCCAAGCGTTCCTTTAAGCAGGGTGACAGGATCAGGGCATACCTGCAGGAGGTACGACAGGAAAGCCGGGACTCCCAGCTGATACTGAGCCGCACCTGTAATGAATTTCTTGTCAAGCTTTTTGAGATGGAAGTTCCTGAGATTGCGGAGGGAATCGTTAAGATTATGGGCGCTTCCCGCGAGCCTGGTTTTCGGGCAAAAATTGCAGTTTCCTCTTCGGAATCCGATGTCGATCCAGTAGGAGCCTGTGTCGGTCTCAAAGGTTCGAGGGTGCAGAATGTAGTCCAGGAACTGCAGGGGGAGAGGATTGATATCGTTCCTTGGAGTCCCGATCCGGCAAAATATGTCTACAATGCCCTGGCGCCGGCCGAGGTATCAATGGTTATTGTTGACGAGGAGCAAAATCAGCTGCTGGTCGTTGTGCCGGATGATCAATTGTCGCTGGCTATCGGTCGTCAGGGTCAGAATGTTCGTCTTGCCTCAAAGCTGCTGGGCTGGCGTATTGATGTGAAGAGTAAGTCGCGCTACGCGAACCTGGAGGACAGCGGCTACAGAAGTTTGGTAGCCCTGGAGGGGATTGATGAAAGCATGGCTGATAAATTATTTGCCGCTGAAATTACCTCCGCATCGGTGCTGGCATCCTCAGATATTGAGAAAATAATGGACGTTACCGGAATTGAGGAGGAACAGGCGGAAAAGTTAAAAGAACTTGCTGCCCTCAGCGCGGACTCGGCTGATCAGCCTGAAATGACTCCCGATACAGAGGAAATTCCCGGTGAAGAGCAGGTCTCTGAGGAAAAATTGCCGGATGATGTGGCTCAAGATCCGGACAATCAACCGGAGTAAGATAGTGTCTGTCTAGAAATGAGGATTTTTGTTCAAGATCAAGGAATGCGAAAAAAATAACCACAGGCATATAAGTGATATTCCGAGGATTATTTTTTGAGTATGACGCAGAGGTTGGGCAAAAATACCGTTTTTGGATGGGCACAAGATAATCTTGTGAACCGTGATTACGGACCTCTGCGAACCTGCAGGGCCTGCGGGAGAAAAGCTCGGAAAAATGAGCTGATACGCTGGGTGGCGGAGCAGGGGGAAATTGTGGAAGATATAAAGCAAAATAAAACAGGCCGCGGGGTTTACTGTTGTCCGGAAAGGACGTGCCGGGAACGGCTGTTTAAAAACAAAAAGAAACTGAAAATGGTGTTACGCCTTCAGGGCGATAAGGAACCAGGACAGGAGTGATTAATGAGCAAAGTTCGTGTTTATGAACTGGCAAAGGACGCCGGGCTCACAAGTAAAGAGTTGGTCGATAAGCTGATAGCGCTGGGCTATCCGGTTACAAGCCACAGTTCGACTGTTGACCAGGATACAGCTGACGAGATCCGTCGAAAAGTATTGGGCCGGCAGCAGAAGGTTGAGGTCACTGACCGGAAGATAACAGTAAAGAAAAGGGCAACTGCCGCCAAAAAAACAACAGTAGTCCGACGCCGATCAAAGGCGGATAAGGAGGAACTGGCCCGGAAGGCAGAGGATGTCGAAGCGGAGGAAGCTGTCAAGGAAACGGAAGAGGCCCTGGAGGTTCCCGATGGAGAAGCTGCTGTTGAGCAGGAGGCCGTTGAGCCGGTAGAAAGAGAAGCGGAAGGGCCGGAATACGAGGAGCAGGTGGCCGGCGAGATAGAGACGGCCGAGGAACCGGAGGAAGGGCCGATAGAGGTCGTTGACAAGAAGAAAGCCGGGAAAAAGTCGGCCAGACGGGAAGAAAAGAAGCCGAAAAAGCTGGCCAAGGTCGTTGGTAAGGTTGATATACAGGTTGAGCTGGAGAAAAAGACCAGACCAAAACGGCGGCCGGAACGTCCCGGCAAAAAAAGAGATAATGGGGTTGCCGGAGTTGTTGATCAACAGGCTGAACCTGCAATAGGCAAAGGCAAAAAAAAGGCCAAACGAGTCGTCTCTATCACGGAGGAAGATGGCCGTGTCAAAAAACCCGGTAAACTTCAGAGAAAAGGACGGCGGCGGATAGATTTTACAGGGGGAAGGGACATAGAATATATGCGGCCGCGAAAGGGCCGCAGGAAAAAAGAAAGCGCTCGTCAAGAACAGGCAGCAGCTGTTCCTGCCGCGGAAACCAAGGCGATAAAAAAGCGGATCAAGATTTTCGAGACCATATCGGTTGGCGACCTGGCCAAAAGAATGGGAATCAAGTCCAGTGAGCTCATTGCCAAGCTCATGGGTTTGGGGGTCATGGCCACCGTGAACCAGGCCCTGGACATAGATACCGCAACCCTTGTTGCAGCTGATTTTGGTTTTGAAGTCGAGCTGGCAATAACCGAGGAGCAGGAAGTTCTCAACCTCCAGGAGCAGGAAGAAGGAGGGGAGGCAATGCCCCGTCCCCCGGTGGTGACGGTAATGGGCCATGTCGACCACGGCAAGACTTCAATTCTTGACGCGATCCGCAAGACCGATGTGGCCGTCGGAGAGGCCGGTGGAATAACCCAGCACATCGGAGCGTATTATGTGCAGGCCCCTTCCGGGGACCTGGTTTTTGTGGATACTCCAGGTCATGCCGCGTTTACCGAGATGCGGGCACGTGGTGCCAAGGTTACGGATATCGTTGTACTGGTTGTTGCCGCCGATGACGGCGTGATGGAGCAGACCAGGGAGGCTATTGCCCATGCCCAGGCGGCGGAAGTACCCATTGTCGTTGCTGTCAACAAGATTGACAAGGACAATGCCGATCCAGAGCGAGTCAAGCGCGAGCTTGGCGATTTTGGCCTCATCCCTGAGGACTGGGGTGGAGATACCATTTACTGTGAAACCTCGGCCAAACGGAACATCGGTATAGATGAACTGCTTGAAAACATTCAACTGCAGTCTGAACTTCTTGAACTCAAGGCGGACCCGAAACGGAAGGCCCGCGGAACTGTCATAGAGGCCCAGCTCCATAAAGGGCGGGGTCCGGTTGCCACCGTCCTGGTCCAGGAGGGCACCCTGCGTACCGGCGATTATTTTGTGGCCGGAATGTGCTCCGGCAAGGTCAGGACCCTGACCAATGACAGGGGGGTGCAGGTTGACAGTGCTATCCCTTCTGTTCCTGTCGAGGTACAGGGTCTTTCAGGCGTTCCCCAAGCCGGCGATGAATTTGTCGTCGTCACTGACGAAAAAATGGCCAGGAGCGTCAGTGGATCGCGGCAACTCAAAGCCAGGGAACATGAACTGGGCTTGGCCTCCAAGGTTTCCCTTGACAACCTGTTCGAAAAAATGGCAGAGCAGGATTTGAAGGAACTGCGGGTTGTGCTCCGCTCTGATGTGCAAGGCACCCTTGAAGCCTTCGGACAGGCCGCGGAAAAACTCTCCACCGAAGCCATCCGGGTGCGGGTGCTCCATGAAGGCGCCGGCTCCATTACGGAAAATGATGTCCACCTTGCGGCCGCCTCGGATGCCATCATCATCGGCTTCAATGTCAGGCCTTCTGTCAAGGTCAAGGAACTGGCGGAGCAGGAGCAGGTGGATATCCGGTTCTACGATGTAATCTACCATGCCCTCGAGGATATTGAAAAAGCCATGGTCGGTATGCTTGAGCCGACTTTCGAGGAACGGGTTATCGGTACAGCGGATGTGCGGCAGACTTTTCACGTTCCCAAGGTTGGAACGATTGCGGGCTGCGCTGTCATTGACGGAAAGATAGAACGCAATGCCCAAGTGCGCGTGCTACGTGATGGTGTTGTTATGTATACCGGCAACATTGCCTCGCTCAAACGGTTCAAGGATGATGTCAAGGAAGTGCTTAGCGGCTATGAGTGCGGTATAGGGGTTGAGAACTTTAATGATATCAAGCTCGGTGACCAGCTTGAGGCGTTTGTCATGGATGAGGTTGAGGCTACCTTGTAGCTCCAAAACTATGGGAACAGTAATTTTATCTTTCACCTGATTCAATGGAATTTGATTTTACGCTGCCGGGGCTTGGTAAGCCGAAAAGTTCGAGGCCCAAGCGCGTTGCCGAAGCCATTAAAAATGAACTTTCCATTTTGCTGCTCCAGAAGGTCAGGGACCCTCGATTGCAGGAGGTGAGCATTACAAAGGTAGTGGTGACGCCGAACCTGAAACGGGCGAAAGTCTATTTTGTAGTACCGGCCGGCAGGAATGGGAAGAAAGCCCTGAAGGAGTTGGAAAGGGCAAAAGGATTTTTCCGCAGTCAGCTGGCTGTCCGGATGAATCTTCGCTATACGCCTGAACTGGTTTTTTTCAACGACAGGCATAGTGAAGAAAGCGATCGGCTTGATGAGCTTTTTCGTCAGATAGCCGAGGAGAAGAAACCTGATGACGATCCAGTTTGAATCCCTGCTGGAAGCCATGCGCGCAAAGGGCAATGTCGTCCTGGCGACGCATTTGAACCCGGATGGAGACGCATTGGGGTCGCTTCTCGGCCTGGGGGACATCCTGGAGTCGATGGGCAAGCGTGTTTTTCGTTACCTTGAAAAGCCGGTTTCGCCGCTGTACAGTTTTATTCCGGGAAGCGATCTTGTTGAAACAGACCTGCAGGACCTGGCTGAGTTTGTCCGGCAGTCAGGTGATGATATCGTCTGTGTTTCGCTTGACTGCGGTGACCGGGAACGGCTGGGAGCATTTGGTCCGGAGTTGCTGAAAATAAGGCCTTTCCTGGTCATTGATCACCATAAGGGGAACAACGCTTTTGGCGACTTCGCCTGGATTGATCCGAAGCGGTCCTCAACCGGAGAGATGATTTTTGACCTGGCGTCAGAGCTGGGTCAGACTGTATCACAAAAAGCAGCTTATGCCCTGTTTACTGCTATTGTTACCGATACAGGTTCGTTCAGGTATGAAGCAACCAGTGCGCACACTTTTGATGTCGCCCGGCAGTTGGTGAACCTGGGGGTCCAGCCCGACCTGATTTCCGGAAAAATATATGATAATTTTACGGTGAAACGGCTGCGGTTGATGCAGATGGTCCTCGCAACCCTGGAAGTATTTCATGATGACCGCATAGCCGTTATCCGGGTGACCAGGGAAATGCTTGACCAGACAGGCTGTACAATGGAGGACACGGAAAATTTTATCAACCTGCCGCGGGCGGTAACCTCCGTTCAGGTCGCTGTTTTTTTAAAAGAAACATCTGAGGGTATGGTCTCGGTGAGCATGCGGGCCAAGGGTACATGCGATGTTGCTGAAATAGC
>Ga0209013_10004877_pt1 | contig 11683 bp, 10 predicted proteins | sample Cruoilmetagenom2_FD_187291 | JGI IMG/M metagenome (GOLD analysis project Ga0209013, IMG submission 187291) | Oil polluted marine microbial communities from Coal Oil Point, Santa Barbara, California, USA - Sample 2 (SPAdes) (version 2) | ecosystem: Environmental > Aquatic > Marine > Oil seeps ...
TTGATCTGCGCCTGGTCCTCCGCGGTGATTCGCTTGGCCACACCCCCGGGAAGACCGAGGACGGGGTGGATGACCTTCCCGCCCGTCAGGGTGATGATCTCCCGGAGGCGGCGGCGCATGGCGATCACCCGCAGCCCGGCCTCCTCGCCCACAGTGGCGATGACGCCGAGGATGTTGCGCTGGGCGGCCGGCGCCTCGGGGCCCACCACGAAGTCGGGGCCGCCGAGGAAGTAGAAATGCAGGGCGTGGTCCTCGATCATGAACGCCGAGTAGACCAGCTCGCGAATCCTCTTCGCCGCCGGCGGGGGGTCGACCTTGTAGAGGTCATCGAGCGCCTTGGTGGCCGCCATGTGGTGCGCCGTGGGGCACACCCCGCAGATGCGCGAGGTGATCTGGGGCATGTCCTCGGCGGGGCGGCCCTGGGCGAACTTCTCGAACCCGCGCAGCTCCGGGATCTGGAAGTAGGCACGGTCCACGTCCCCCGCTTCGTCGAGGAAGATGTCGATCTTGCCGTGCCCTTCGAGGCGGGTGATGGGATCGATGGTGATGCGACGGCGGGCGTAGGCGACCTGAGCCCCCTGGGAGCCCCGGCGCCACGCCTCCTGGGTGGTCATCTCGTCGGACATGTGTCTGGGCTCCTCAGGCGTCGACTGGAGTGATCTTGCGCCGGCGCAGCAGTGAGCTGGCCAGGCCATAGCGGTAGAAGGTGCCGATGGGGTCCGGGATGCTGTCGAGGGCGTTCTCGATGTCGTCGTCGTCGAGAGCTGAGAGCATCGAGGCCAGGGCCGACAGGTACTTGCCGCCCTGGTCATGCACCTTGCTGGTGGGGCCGAAACAGCCGGTACAGGGCATGTTCCCATTGATGCACAGCTGACCGCATCCCGCCCGCGTGGCCGGTCCCATGCAGAGCAGCCCCTGGGCCAACAGGCAGGTCTCCTCATCGATGAGGACCTCGTGGGGACGCCGGAAGCGCTCCAGGCTCAGATCCTCCGGCTTGGTCTCCAGGCGGGGGCACTCCTCGCACAAGGCGATGTCTGGCGTCAGCACTGTCCCCGCAGGGGGCAGGTCGTCGCTCAGCAGGGTCCCCACCGCGTCGGCGATCACATTCGGCGTGGGAGCGCAGCCCGGGATGTAGTAGTCCACCGAGGTGACCTGGTCGAGAGCCCGAACCGTGTCGTAGAAGCCGGGCAAGGTGACCGTATCGCCGTTGTGCGGCGTCGAGACCGACGGCAGGACGCCGTCGGGGTTGTCGGTCGACGCGTTCTCGAGGTAAACGGCCCGGAAGATGGCCTCCCGGTCCCACAGGTTGGCGAGGGCGGGGATGCCGCCCAGATGGGCGCAGGAGCCGAAGGCCACCAGCACCTTCGCCTTGCGCCGCAGCAGGTGGGCCATCTCCTCCTGCTCGGTGGTGCGGATGGACCCGTTCACGAAGGCGGCCAGGATGGACCCGTCCTCCATGGCCTCCACGTCGGCCTTCTTGAAGTCCAGGGCCACCGGCCAGAACACGATGTCGACCGCGGCCACCACGTCGAGGATCTTCTCAGCGAGGTCCACGATGGCCTCCTCGCAGCCCCCGCACGAGGAGCACCAGTAGAAGGCGACCTTGGGTTTGTCGCTCATGCCCTCACCTCCGCCAAGTCGGCCTCTTCGGAGAATCCCTCGGCCGGCACCTCGACCTGCAGCGGCCCCAGCGCCTTCAGTTGCACCACCATCTCGGTCATCACGTCGCGCAGCTTGTCGGCCTCGGCCGCCGAGATCCACTCGAGGCGGATACGCTCCTCCTCGATGCCCATGCCCACCAGGACCCGCTTCAGCAGCAGGAAGCGGCGCAGCGCCTTGTGGTTGCCCGACTCGTAGTGGCAGTCGCCGAAGTGGCAGCCGCCGATGAGCACCCCGTCGGCGCCATTGGCAAACGCTTCCATGACGAACTGTGGGTCGACCCGGCCGGAGCACATCACCCGGATGACCCGCGCGTTCGGCGCGTACTTCATGCGGGAGGTGCCGGCCAGGTCGGCCGCCAGATAGGTGCACCAGTTGCAGAAGAAGGCGACGATCCTCGGCTCGTAGCCGGCCTTCTCCTGTGGCACCGCGATCGGTTCAGACATGTGCCAGCACCCCCAGGATTTCCTCGTAGATCTCTTCGTCCTCGAACAGGTTCTGCCGGATCGATCCGGACGGGCAGGCGGCGACGCAAGTGCCGCAGCCCTTGCAGAGCACCGGGTTGATCTCTGCCTTCTCGTCCACCCGGGTGATGGCCGTGTACGGGCAGAGCGGGATGCAGGTCTTGCAACCCGAGCACTCCTCGGTCACCACGTACGCGGTGTTGGGCTCCATCTCGACGTAGCCGCGATCGACCAGGGCCAGCGCCTCGGCGGCGGCGGCCCCGGCCTGGGCCACCGTATCGGGGATGTCCTTGGGCCCCTGGCAGGCGCCGGCGAGGAAGATCCCGTCCGTGAACGTGCTCACCGGGGCGAGCTTGGGGTGGCGCTCCATGAAGAAGCCGCCCCCGGCGCAGGTGATGTTGAAGGTGCGGCGAACGTCCTCCGCGTCAGCCTGCGGCTCCACGCCGGTCGCGAGGACCAGCATATCGACGGGGATCTTGCGCACCCGGCCGAGTAGCGTGTCCTCGGCCTGGAGGACCACTCTCCCGGTGTCGCCGTCCTCCGGATACACGTCAGCGACCTTGCCCCGGATGAAGTGGACCCCCTCCTCGGCTACCCGATTGTAGAACTCCTCCATGCCCTTCCCGGCCGCACGGATGTCGATGTAGAAGTTGTAGATCTCCGCTCCCGTCTTCTCCTTGATGAGGTGCGCCAGCTTCAGCGAGTACATGCAGCAGACCCGGGAGCAGTGCTCGTTGGTGTTGATGTCGCGGCTGCCGATGCAGTGGACGATCCCCACCGTCTGCGGCGTCCGCCCGTCGCGCCGGGTGACGTGCCCCTCCGTGGGGCCTGACGAGTTCACCAGCCGCTCCAACTCCAGAGCGGTGTACACCTCCGGGTAGACACCATGGCCATACCACGGGATCCGGGTCGGGTCGAAGGTCTTGAAGCCGGTGGCGATGATGATCGCCCCGACCTCGACCGTTTCGTGCGTCTCCGTCTGGGTGAAGTCGATGGCGTTGCGGTCGGCGCAGACTTCCACGCAGGTCTTCTTGCAGCGTCCGGACTTGAACTCGATGCAGGCCTCTTGATCGATGACCACGAGCGGGGGCACTGCCTGAGGGAAGGGGATGTAAACGGGCTTGCGCATACTGAGGCCGACGTTGAACTCGTCGGGTGTCTTGCCCACCTTGAAGACGCAGGCGTCGATGCAGTCGAGGCAACCGACGCAGGCGTCCTCGACGATGAAGCGCGGCTTGTGGCGCACCGTCACCGAGTAGTTGCCGACGTAGCCGTCGACGCTGTCGACCTCGGCCATCGTCCACAGGGTGATGTTGGGATTGGCGCGCACCTCGGTCATCTTCGGGGTGAGGATGCAGGCGGCGCAGTCGAGCGTCGGGAACGTCTTGTCGAACTGGGCCATGTGCCCACCGATCGAGGGCTCCCGCTCCACGAGGAAGACATGCTTGTCGGCGTTGGCCATGGTCAGGGCGGCCTGGATGCCGGCGATACCGCCGCCCACGACCATCACCGCGGGCTTGACCGGGACCCGCGACCGCTCCAGCGGCTTGTGGAAGCGCACTCGGTGCACAGCAGCACGGATGAGGTCCTTGGCCTTGTCGGTCGCCGCGTCCATGTCGATGTGGACCCACGCGTCCTGCTCGCGGATGTTCACCATCTGGAAGAAGTAGGGGTTGAGGCCACCCTCTGAGGTGGCCCGGCGGAACGTGGTCTCATGGAGGCTGGGCGAGCAGGAGGCGACGACGACCCGATCCAGACCGTTGGCCTGGATGTCCTCCTTGATCAGTTCCTGGCCGGGATCGGAGCACATGTACTTGTAGCCCCGGGCCAGCGTCACACCAGGCAGGCCCTCGGCGAAGTCGCGCACCGCCTCGACATCGACCGCCGCTGAGATGTTGGTGCCGCAATGGCAGACGTACACTCCGATCTTCGGTTGGCCGTTGCCGTTCGTGTCGGCCGGGTTCATATGCCGCTCCTCTGCGTTACGCCCATAGCGTCTTCCACTAGTTCCACGATGTCCCGGATGCCGAGCGTCCCTTCCAGCTCCGTGGTCTTCAGGGCGTCGCGGAACATGACGAGGTCTTTGGGGCAGGCCACGACCATGGTGCCGACCCCCTGCAGGCCGGCGGCCTCACGCACCCGGCTCTCGGCCGGGCGCTCGCCGCCACTGGCGGTGTCTTCCATCCAGATCCGCCCGCCTCCGGCACCGCAGCAGTACGCGGACGACCGGTTGCGGGGCATCTCGACCAGGTCGAGCCCCAGTCCTTCCAGCACACGGCGCGGGGCGTCGTAGACGCCGCCATAGCGGCCGAGGTAGCACGGGTCGTGGTACGTGACTGCGCCGCCGCCGTTCAGGGAGACGGGCAGGCTGCCCGACGAGATGAGGTCGTCGATGACTTCGGTGTAGTGCTTGACCTTCCCGTCCAGCCCGTACTCGCTCTTGAGGACGAAGTAGGTGTGGGGATCGGTCGTTACGATGGTCCTGAACTGCGCGGACTCGAGGGCCGCCAGGTTCTTGTCCCGTAGCATCTCGAAGAGGCCTTCTTCGCCGAGGCGGCGGATGTCGTTGCCAGCGTTCTGCTCGGCCTCGTAGAGGATCCCGAAGTCGAGGCCCGCCCGCTCGAAGACCCGGGCCGCGGCGCGGGTTACCTCCTGGGCCCGGGGGTCGAGCGACGCGTAGTCGCCGACGTACCACAGGTACTCCACGGGCTCCTTGCGGGCATCGCTGATCTCGAACTCGAGGTCCTTCGTCCACTTCGGTCGCTTGCGCGGCGACTGGCCGAACGAGTTCCCGTAGCGGGACATGCCCATCAGCATGTCCTGGACCCCGGTCCCGACCGCCCCCTCGCCGATCAGGTGCCGCCGCATCTGGACGATGAGCGGGACGTGCTCGTTGAAGACCGGGCAGCGCTCCATGCAGGCCATGCAGGTCGTGCAGGACCAGATGGCCTCTGGGCTCACGGTGTCGATCAGGCTCCCGTTGCCGTTGCCGTTGCCGTTGCCACCTGCCGCCCCCAGGACCATCAGCCTCACACCATGGATGAGGTCCTGCGGCGAAAGGACCTCAGCCGACGCGAACGCCGGACAGACCCGGTCGCAACGACCGCACTCGGCACAGGAGAGGCCGTTGTACAGGTCCCGCCAGGTGAAGTCCTCCAGGCGCGCGGCTCCCTCTGAGGGCAGCGGCATGCCGCCCCTGTCAAGAGAGGCTGTGAAGACGTTGAACGGCGAGGCCAGCAGGTGCAAGTGCTTGGAGTACGGCAGGTAGGCCAGGAAGAACAGCACCGTCACCATGTGGACCCACCACATCGCGAGATACAAGGACTCGGCGCCGGACTCGGACAGACCGCCGAGCCAGGAGCCGATCAGGTTCCCGACCGGGCTCCCCGCCACCGGCTCCGCTTCGGCTGCGGCCTTCGCGCCCTGGCCGACCAGGAAGGTCACCATGAGGAATGCGATGAGCACGAGGATGAAGCCGGCGTCCAGTGACAGCGTCAGTCGCTGCGGGGGGAACGCGAAGCGGCGGATGGCCATGCCCGCCAGCGCCACCAGGGTGGCCACGCTCAGGAGTTCCATGGGCAGCGTTACCCACCAGATCTCGTCGGCATACGGGATGGGCAGGAACGGGAACAGTCCCCAGATCAGGTTCCAGGCGAAGCTGACCGCGTAGAAGACGAAAGTCCAGAAGACGATGAGGTGGGCCAACCCCATCCCGAGGTTGTCGAACATGCGGCGCTGTCCGGCCACGTTGACCACGACGTTCCAGAGGCGGCGGGGCACCTGATCCCAGCGCACCTCCGCCCGGCCTCGGGCCACGGTCGCCAAGATCAGGTAGGCCCGTCGGCCGAAGATGACGAAGGCGACTACCGTCAGCGCCCACAGGTAGATCCAGCCGGGGAGCCCGAGGTAGGTCGTCGTGATCGGGTCCGGCATCGGCGCTAGCCCTTCCGCTTCCTCACCGATTCAGCCAGTGCCTCCAGGACGTCGGCAGCGTCGTCGACGATGCCGTAGTGGGCTACCGAGAAGATAGGGGCGTCGGCGTCGGTATTGACGGCGACGATCGTCTCGGCGTCGCGCATGCCCTCGATATGCTCGGGGGCTCCGCTGATCCCGGCGGCCACGTACAGGCGGGGCTTGACGGTGACTCCCGACTTCCCGACCTGCCGCACCAGCGGGAGCCAGCCCTGGTCGATCACAGGGCGCGAGCCACAGACGGCACCGCCGAGCGCATCGGCCAGTTCTTCGGCCACCTCGAGATCAGCTTCGGTGCCGATGCCCCGGCCCACCGACACGAGTACGTCCTGCTGAGAGATGTCGACGTCGCCCGCCTCGGGCTCCTCGAAGTCGATCAGGCGCACGCGGGAGTCGTCGGCCAGTTCGACGGACACCTCCTCGACGGCGGGAGCGGCGTCGCTGCGACCCTCGTCGGCGGACCTCGCCCCGGGAAGGACGGCCAGCACCACGGGCCCGGGCCCGGTCGCCACAGCGACCTCCATCTTTCCGCCATAGAGCAGGCAGGAGACCTGGAGCGTGCCGTCGGTCACCGCGGCGTTTCGGCAGAAGTTGATGAGGGGAGCGCCGATGCGCGCGGGCAGCAGTCCTAGCAGGTCCCAGTTGACGTTCGTGATCGGCACCAGGATCGTCGCGGGAGATCGCGTCGATGCCAGCGAGGCCAGAGCACGGCTGGTCTGTTCTCCGGTGGCATCGGCGAGGGCAGGATGGTCGACGTAGAGCACGGCATCGGCCACGCCCAGTGACGCGGACAACTCCTGGACCCCATGACCGAACAGCACCGCCTCGAGTCGCACCCCGAGCGAATCGGCCAAGCCGCGGCCGAGCGCCAGCACCTCGTACGTGGTGTCCGAGATGCTCCCTTTCCAGTGATCCGCGACCACCCAAACGTTGCCTGTCATTTGCGTCTCCATCAGAGCAGACCCCGGTCGGCCAGGATGTCAGCGACCTTCTCCGCCACGTCTGGCACCGATCCTTCCAGCATCTCGGCGTGCCCCGCCTCCGTGGGCTTGGCCATGGCTGCGACTTGGAGCTGAGTCGTGTCGGGTCCGCTCGTGGCCGCGACCGTCTCGATATCTCCCGAGGTCATCGCGGCTCGGACCTTGGCGATGGGGACGTAGCGTGGCGGCTTCTCGCAGCCCTGAATGCCGATGAGGGCAGGGAGGGTGACCTCGTAGCGTCCCATCACGCCGCCCGCGTATTCCTTGGACGCGACGGCGGTCCCGGCATCGACCGTGAGCCGGCTCACCAGGCCCAGGTACGGAAGGTCGAGCGATTCGGCGAGGAGGGGGGCTATGAAACCGTCGAGATCGTCGATGGCCTGGCACCCGCTGAGCACCAGGTCTGCTGGGAGTGCGTCGGGGATGCTGGACAGCGTGGCCGCCAGCGTGGCCGCCGTGGAGCGGGTACCGGTGTTCTCGGCGATGCCCGACACCTTGGTCACGCGGTCGGCGCCCTTGGCGAGGGCGGCGTAGAGCACGTCGTCGACCTCGGGGGCCTCCGGCGCCACCACCGACACGGTCGCCCCCAGGCGATCCTTCAGGATCAGCGCCTGCTCCAGGGCGTAGTCGTCGCGCTCGTTGACGATGAAGCGCAGGTACTCCTGGTCCAGCGACGTGCCGTCACCGGCGACCTCCAGCTCCTCCACGATGTCGGGCACCATCTTCATCAGGACCAGGATCTTCATAGCGCCAGCCCGTCCTCCTTGCTCGAACTTGCCACCAGTCGAGGCCGCTCAGTCATCAAGCGCCTCGGCGACGAGTTCCATCACATCCCGGACGACCATGCGGTCGTCGTACCCGAGCACCTTCAGTGAGTCCTCGAAGCGCGGCACCTCGTAGGGGCAGGACACCGCCAGCACGTCGGCGCCGGTGGCGATAGCCTCCTCGACCCGGCGGTCGGAGAGGCGGGGGTGCCCCTTGGCCTTGTAGTGCGTGTCGAGCCACATCCCGCCGCCACCCCCGCCGCAGCAGATCGTGTTGTCCCGGTTGTGGGTCATCTCCACGAGGGTCACGCCCGGAAGGGCCTCGAGGATGCGACGCGGCTCGTCGTGCATGTGGTTGTGCCGGCCAAGCACACAGGAGTCGTGGTACGTGATCCGGTACCCGAGCTCCCGGGTGAGGCGCGGCCTGAGGGCGTCGAGACGGGATGCCAGGAACGGGGTGCTGTGGTCCACCGGCTTATTGAGCCCCAGCGACGGGTACACGAAGCTGAAGGCATCGAAGGCGTGGGGGTCCGAGGTGAGCAGCGAGGCGTACTCGTACTTCCCGAAGGTGGCCATGTTCTGTTCCCGCAGGGTGTCGAACAGGCCCTTCTCGCCCACGAGCCGGGCGCACTCCCCGGCGCACTTCTCTTCGGCGCCCAGGATGGCGAAGTCGACCCCGAGAGCATCCAGGACCCGGGCCGTCGCCCGGGCATTGTCCTGGCCGCGCGGGTAGTAGGCCGCGTAGCACTCGACGATCCACAGCACATCGACGGGCCGACCCAGGTCGCGCAAGATGGGCACCGGCACGCCGGCGCTGTCGATCCAGGCCGCCCGCTTGCGCGGGGATTCACCCATCGGATTGCCGTAGCGCATCGTGTTGGAGAGCGCGCTCTGCAGCTCCGCCGGCACCTCGGGGAGCTGGATCAGCAACTGTTCCTTGACCACGGGCAGGAGGACGTCGGTGAGGTGGAGCCCGCGCGGGCACTTGGCCCAGCAGTCATAGCAGGTCACACAGCTGAGCAGGTCGTCGCTGGCGATCACCTCGTCGATGAAGCCTTCGCGCAGCATGCCGATGAGGCGGCGAGGGGTGAAGTGCATCACGTCGCCGTAGGGGCACGCGCCGGCACAGGTCCCGCACTGGATGCAACTCAACAACGGCCGGCCTTCCGGCGAAGCGAGGAGGCTGTCGAGCGTGACGTCGGGGGTCTCAAGCACAGTTGCCGTTGCCATCGTTCGCTCCCACTGCTCGTCGCTCCAGCCCAGTTCTCGCTCCCACGTGGAGTCAGGACTGGCCTGCTCCGCCGGGGCGTCCCAGCCATGCCGGGTGGCAACGGACGGGGCGCCGAGTGCGGATTTCTCGATCAATGCCGGGGGGTCGGGGTTGAGTTTCCCGGGCACCACGTGCCAGTTGATAGTGCCGATGGGACCGGGTGGCCCGGGCCGAATGCCACGCACGGACGGAAACCGAGGGTCCCGGCGGGTCGTCTGGAAGAAGCTGGGCCTCGCATTTCATGCCCATGGGCGCCGCGGCCGACGCTAGCTGTTTGGGGGCTGACTCGGCCGATACCAGCTCCTTGCCGATTCCCGCTTGTCTCGACCACCGTGCCTGCGACTCCTGCTTCGGGTGCGCCACGCATGCGATGCCGGGTAAGATGACCATGGTCATGACCATCCGTGACAAGGACGGCAACACGCTCGAGGAGCCGCGCCGTGATTAGCCCCGTCGAGCCTCGCTTGGCCTATGGCCTGCGCATCGCCCAACCCGGCGAGGCACTCGTCGTCGGGCTGGGCGATGCGATCCTGGGGACGACGGCGTGGGTTGGCGTGTCATCGATGAGCTCGATCATGAGGAGGCCAGCTTGCAGCAGGCCTGCGTCGGCGGCGCGAGCCTGATGGAGCTCCGTGTCGGGTATCAGCGCGCCATCATCGTCGATGCCCTCATGGATCTCGAGGAAGCGCCCGGCAGCGTCTGGTGCAGGCCGCTGTTGGCCGTGGAGACGCGGGTCGCCAGTCACCTGGACTCGACGCACGACGCGCCGTTGCCAGCCGCCATCGAAGCGGGTCGCGCGATGGGCGCAGACCTGCCGTCTGACCTTGAGGTCGTAGGCGTCGTCATCCAGCGTGGCGATGTCTTCGGCGAAGAGTTGAGCGACGTCATCGCCGCGGCCGTCCCGGTCGCTGCGGCAGAGATCGTAGGGATGCTGCGCGAGTGGCGCCCTTCATCGCCACAGGGGGAGCCCGTCCATGCATGAAGCCGGAGTGACCGAACGGATCCTGGAGATCGTGCTGGAGCACGCCAAGCAGGCTCACGCACGGCGAGTCACCGACGTCTACCTTGACGTCGGTGATGAGTCGGGCATCGACACCGACTCGGTGGAGCTGCACTGGCCGCTGCTCAGCGAAGGCTCGGTGGCCGAAGGCGCGACCCTCCACTTCAACCAGAAGGACGACGAGCCGTTCTCGTTCCGGTTGACCAGCATCGAGGTCGACGAGGCGCTGGCCAACTAGCTGCAGTCGGTCGACTCCGGGGGCTCCGCCGGACCTAGGATTCGGCTGAGCCTGGATCCTCCACATCGTCGCTCGGCGCAGGCATCGGCTTCGTGTGTTTTCGCTTGCTCGCATCCGGAGTCACCCTCGGCCGCTTGGCTTCTGTCGGCTCCTGAGCGTCCTGAGACTGGTGAACGTTGTCAGCCTTGGGGGTGGGCTTGATCTTCAGGCCGATCTTCGCGGTGAGATCGCCAGCCCTGGCAATGAGCTTGCTGCCGGTGGTGGCGGTAGCGGCGGAAAGCTTGGTCTTCCTGTCGTTCCCCTCAGTGAAGACGGCGACAGCGGGATCCATGAGGGACCACTCGACGTTCTTCTTCAAGGTGCAGCCGTCATCGGTGGTGCCGTACTCCTTGTCCGGGCCAGGGCCGATGTCCTTGGCACAGACGAAGGCAGCAATGCGCTTGGACTCGCCGACAGTGAGAACGAGCTTCTGGGGCTGGATGACGAGGACAAGCTTGGGCTTGGGCTCGGGCTCGGGCCTTGGCTGCCTAGTGGAGTCGGGCTTGACCTTCTCGGGCTTGGCTTGCCGGGCGGCCCTGGGTTCGCCTGCCCGGCTGGGCTCTCGCTCGGGCGCCTGAGCCTTCCTGGGGTCTGCAACTGACCTCGGTCCAGGCGTTGGCTGCGACTTCAGCCTGGGCGCTGCTGCCTCGATCGCGGTCGGGGCCGCAGACGCGTCGGATGGAGGAACCTCTGTCGCCTCTGCTGGCAGGGCGTGCGAGCCGGGAGCCGAGGCCGGCGCCTTCGTGGACTCTGGCTCGTCTGTCGACTGGGCCGCGACCGCAGCCGACACCACGGGGAACCCGGTCGGGATGAACCTCACCGCGTCGAATGCGACGCTGCGGCCGAGCAAGGTTCGCTCCCCTGTCTTGTCCTTCAACTTCACCACCGGAGTCGCACTGAGCCTGTGGACACCGAGGCTGACCCATCGGCCTTTGTGCTTGTTCTGATTGCGTACCCGTTTCACCCAGGCGTCCGCGGTTCGGATCTTGTAGACCGCACTCCTCGTGGTCGCATGCGCCCGTGGGATCCTGACCTCGACCCGATACTCACCCGGGGCTGCCAGGGTGGGTGTCCACTTCGCGACTCGCTTTGACGAACCGGCCCGTGTCGGCACCCAGAAATGGTGCTTCTTGTAGCCACTCGGGGCCTGGTTCCAGCCACCGCCGCGCCTGACGAACTGCCTTGACAGATCGTCAACGACGACCGTCGGGGGCACGGCCACCGGCTCGGGGCCCAGGCTGACCACGTAGCTGACGCTCGAACCGGGCGCCACGAGGGTGCCCGCGAGGGGATCCTG
>Ga0209013_10004878_pt1 | contig 11683 bp, 8 predicted proteins | sample Cruoilmetagenom2_FD_187291 | JGI IMG/M metagenome (GOLD analysis project Ga0209013, IMG submission 187291) | Oil polluted marine microbial communities from Coal Oil Point, Santa Barbara, California, USA - Sample 2 (SPAdes) (version 2) | ecosystem: Environmental > Aquatic > Marine > Oil seeps ...
ATCTTTAAGTCCTAATTCCTTTTTGCGGGCCTGACAATGCGGGCAAGTTACCCATCGGTCGTATTTAGCTTCATCGCCACCAATGTGAATATATTCAGAAGGAAATATCGCAAAAATTTCATCAAACACATCGGCAATAAATTCAAATGTTGATTCTTTCCCTACACAATAGAGTTCACCGCTAATAGAATGTTGCACCTGCACCTGTTGTGGTTCTCCTGTACATGACAAATGGGGGTATGCCGCAATGGATGAGAGGGTGTGTGCAGGAATTTCAATCTCAGGAATTAGCTCAATATTCCGCAAAGCAGCGTACGAAACAATCTCCTTAATATCTTCCTGTGTGTAATAACCACCTGTGCGATTTTCATCTTCGCCACGCCATGCACCAATGGAAGTCAGCTTTGGGTATTTCTTTATCTCCAGCCGCCAACCGGAATCATCAACTAAATGCAGGTGCAGAACATTCATTTTATACATCCCCATCATATCGATAAAATGCAACACATAATCCTTATCGAAAAAATATCGGCTCACATCAAGCATCATTCCGCGCCAGGGATATTCCGGCGCATCTGTAATTTCAGCACCCTCAATTTCCCAAACTACATTTTTTTGGCGCTGTGCATTAAATATTTCAGGAGGTAACATTTGCCTTAATGTTTGAATACCATTAAACACCCCTGCCTGAGTGCTTCCAACAATATTTACCGATTTTTCAGTTACTGTGAGATGATACTCTTCCATCTCTAAACCTTTGGTGTTATCTATTGTAAGAAAAATACAATTGGTCTGTTCTTCATCCGTTTGTTGTGTTATAAGGTCCCAACCGGTGGCCGGCGACAGCAACTCACCTAAATAAATTGCCAGTGCACTCAAGTTCCCCTTATATAGAATCTCTGTCTCAGTTGAAAGGTGAAAAACCTGCCCGTTAGCAACATACTTTTTGGGTTTTGGAACGATGTCCGCCGCCTTTACAGCAAATGAGTTGAAAACAATCAAAAGGAGTATTGAAACAAAAGTTATTAGTGTCTTTTTAATCATGTAAAAGATTTTTGGTTTTCAGAGAATAGTGATCATGCCTCGATATCATAGTAAAAATGGATTAATTTATACCTTTCGGCCCGTATCCCATAGTGCCTCTTTACCATGTGCTCATTGGGGTATTAATAATAATGGTAATATAGTCCTTTTCTTCCAGATGCATTTGTCGCTGAATGCTCTTTTCCGTGGCCATTTACATGGTCTTTGGTCAGCTGACTTCAAGATATGAAGGTCATCAAAGTGTTCGGACTCCGATTAGCAAAAAGTTAATAGAGTCATTTTTATGATTAACTTACCTGACCCTGCTATTTGAAGCACTGGCCCTATTCTTATATGAACGAATTCAACTCTAACACCAATATAATGAGTCACTTTAGAAAAGACCTGGCACTTCCTATTCTATCTCTATTTATGGTGATGTCTTTCTCCTGTACAGTAAAAGAAAATACATCAGAGAAAGGAAAGATCGCACCAAATATCCTGTTTATACCTGTGGATGACCTGCGACCTGATATTGGGGCGTATGGAGATGAGTTTGTTCTTACACCCAATATGGACCGCCTCGCCAGGCAGGGAGTCACTTTTATGCGCACCTATTGTCAGCAAGCTGTCTGTAATCCCTCAAGAGCCAGTTTGCTCACCGGTCTTCGGCCAGACTCAATTCAGGTCTGGGATCTGAGAACAGACTTCAGGGATAATGTACCTGATGTGCTTACTCTACCGCAGTTTTTCAAACAACACGGATATACTACTATCGGACTGGGAAAGATATTTCATAACAACGATCCGGATACCTTATCATGGTCCATTACACCAGAAAACATTGATGGTTTTCCTTTTGACCCGGATGCTGTTTATGCCAATGAGGAAAACCTGGAGATCCAGCAAGAGAAAATTCAGCAACTGAAGGCCGAGGGGAAATCCAGAATTGATCAATTGGGCCACTGGTATGTAAAAGCAAATGCCACTGAAAATGCAAAGGTGGATGATGATGCATACTATGACGGAGCGCAGACCACAAGAGCCATCGAGATTCTTCAGGAATTAAAGTCCGAGAGTAAGCCTTTCTTTCTTTCCGTTGGCTACTACAGGCCGCATCTCCCATTCAATGCCCCTAAGAAATACTGGGATCTGTATAACAGAAGTGAAATTCCACTGGCAGAAAACCAGTTTATTCCGGAAGGGAGCCCGGCTTATCTGGTTCATGGAGAGGCCGAACTGAGAGGGTATTCTGATTGTCATAACCTGCCCCTGCCAAATGAAGCTGCATGGGATGAAGACCGGCAGAGAGAGATAAAGCATGGCTATTATGCCAGTGTTTCCTATACCGATGCACAGATCGGAAGACTCCTCGATGAGTTGGAAAGGCTTGGACTGGCTGAAAATACCCTTGTGGTACTATGGGGAGATCATGGTTGGAAACTGGGAGAACACAATGGCTGGTGCAAGCAGACTAATTATGAAATTGATACCCGGGTTCCCTTGATTATCAGCGGCACCGGGGTAAGCGCTAAAGGAAGACATACTAATGCTTTAACTGAATTTGTGGATATCTATCCCACCCTTTGTGAAATGGCAAATTTTGCTGTCCCAAACCACCTGCAGGGAACAAGTCTGGTTCCCTTATTGGAGAACCCGGATCTGGAATGGAAAACGGCAGCATATAGCCAATTCCTCCTGGGTCGCTTTGGCCGTACAAAGACTGTTGAGGGAGAGCAAATGGGCTATGCTATTCGGACTGACCGGTATAGATACGTAGAGTGGTATAACTGGATTAAAGAGGAGAAAATGGCGGGCAATCTGTTAAGCAATGAACTATTCGACCATCAGATCGACCCACAGGAAAATAAAAACATAGCTGCCGATCCTGCATACAGGGAAATTGTTGAATCATTATCTCAACAACTCAAAAAGGGATGGAGATATTCCAAGCCTCAAATTTGAATAAGCACATATAATGAATAGATCCGTTCATATCATTGGTTTAGTTATTCTCTTTGCAATTGTTTCTCCTTTTTTTTCATGCAAATCAGGGAGTACTGAGCCTGTTAAGGAATCCTCAAATCTTAAAATCATATCCTACAATGTCTGGTATGGATTTACTAAAGTGCCCGAAAGAAAAAAGAGCTGGATTGCCTGGATGAATGATCAGGAAGCTGATATTGTATCTCTTCAGGAGCTCAATGAATACAGCCATGCAAAACTAGCTGAAGACGCTAAAGCATATGGCCATGACTACAGTGTCTTACTTAAAGAAGAAGGGTTTCCAACCGGCATCACTTCACGATATCCAATTGAAGATGTACATCGGGTTACAGAAGGCTTCCATCATGGATTGTTGCGGGTCAGAATAAAGGGAATCTATTTCTATGTCATTCATTTACATCCTTCCAACTGGGAAACCAGGAAAAGTGAAATCAATCGTATTTTGGAGGACATTAAAACACTTCCAGCAAACTCAAACGTGATTCTGGCTGGTGACTTTAATACCTTCTCCCCTCTCGATTCAAGCTATTATTCCCACGGCAGACTGGAACCTTTTTTTAAGGAACGTGATTTGCTTTACGAGGAAAAGAACCTGAATAATGGCAAACTTGATTATACAGTAATCCAGGAAGTTCTGGACTTTGGACTTATAGACCTTGAGGCCAGTTTTCGAAACTCATCCTATATATTCCCAGGCAGCTTTCCTACTTTGGTGGAGAAAGAGGGAGAACACGGGGATCAACGACGGTTGGATTATGTTTTCGCATCGGAAAACCTGGCAGAGGGAGTCACCAGAGCAGAAATCATCTCCAGTGACACCGCTTCTAGCTTATCAGATCATTTGCCTGTAAGCATTGATATGAAACTCAAATAATCTAAAAAAACTGTAACTTGTATATTACATTCTAAATCATAGACATCAGACTTTCAATTAGAAGATTAGAACGGTTCAATGAAGATTGAAACAAACAGGCTGGTCCTGATCACCATCACCTCTACAGATCTGGAAGATATTCATAAGCTTCATTCAATTCCGGAAGTTGACAGATATAATACCCTGGGAATTCCAGAAAATATGGAAGAAACCAAAAAACTGGTGGAGCCGGTTTTGAAAGAACAGAAGCTTACTCCCAGAAAAGACTACACCTTCAAAATTGTAAAAAAGGAGTCAAATGAATTTATTGGCCTGGCTGGAATCACACTCTCTCTGGACAAGTTCAGATTGGGAGAGATCTATTTCAAATTAGCACCTCCGTACTGGGGCTTAGGGTATGCCACCGAAGTATCAAAAATCTTAATCGAGACCGGCTTTGAAGTTTTTAAGCTACATAAAGTTGAGGCAGGTGCAGATACGGAAAATATGGCCTCCATAAGGGTCCTGGAGAAATCCGGCATGGTACGAGAAGGCTTAAGACGAAAAATTCTACCGATTCGTGGAGAATGGAGGGATGGTTATCTTTATGGGATTACGGAAGATGATCCAAGATAAAGTTAAAGATGTAATAAGTGGCTTTTAAATAGTCAGATTTAATGAAATCAGCAGTCCTTATCATTCTCAACATATTATTCTTCACAAGTTACAGCTTCTGCCAGTACGCCGAAGAGCCTCTGTCTTCAGGAAATGATTCCTTATATTTTGTACACATCGAAACAGACACCCTGTTTAACAGCACTCAGAATATCAACCTTATTATATTGGATAAAGCATATCTCTCCGTTTTCAATATCGATTTTGCTTACCAAGCATCTGAATTATTAAAACCAAGTCAGATTGCTGTTAACAGGAATGCAAGAGCAGCGATCAATGGGGGCTTTTTTGATATGGATACTGGGGGTAGTGTTACTTACTTTGAAATAGGTGATTCCGTAATAAGCAGAACCAGACCGGCGGAATTAAAATGGGCAGTTCCTGATAGTTTAGCTAACGGTGCCCTAATTCTGAATAAAAACCATAATTTGGAGATAGAATCTGCTAACAGGGAACAGTATTATGAGGAATCAACAAAAGAAATCTTCGTATTGGTAGCCGGTCCTTTACTAATTAAAGACTCGATCCTTCAGAAACTGCCGGACATGAAATTTGCCAATAATCGTCATCCCAGAACCTGTGTTGGCATCACTGGAGAATCCATCATATTCATGACCATTGATGGACGTTCAGAAACAGCAGCAGGTATGAATCTTGGTGAAGTCCAGAGTTACCTGCTTAAGCTTGGTTGTCTGGATGCGATTAACCTGGACGGAGGGGGATCAACTAGCATGTGGACCTTAGAGAAAGGACTTGTAAATATTCCAAGCGATAAAACAGGAGAAAGGCCTGTAGCAAATGCCCTTTTAATACTTAAGAAATGAGAAACATAAAATCAACACCTATCCTGCTAATGCAGATGATCTTTCTGCTCCTTTTTAGCACTTCTGTACTGGCACAGGATTCAAACAAAGACTTTGAGCAGATCAAGAAGATTTTCTTCCAACAGGAAGAAGATTGGAACCGGGGAGATATAGATGCTTTCATGGAGGCTTACTGGAAGTCAGAAAACTTACAGTTCGGTGGTGCCAATGGAATCACGAGGGGTTGGAAACAAACATTGGAAAGTTATAAAAGAGGATATCCGGACAAAGAAACCATGGGCAAATTAAGCTTTCAGATAAAGGATTTAACACAACAAAGCAAGGATGTTGTGAGCCTTACGGGAAGCTGGGATCTGGAAAGAAAAAATGATCGCCCGGGAGGCCATTTTCTGCTGATCTGGCGAAAGATAAACGGGGAATGGAAAATCGTGGTTGACCATACTTCCCAGAGATTATCGAAGGAAGTTCCGAATGATTCTTTTCAGACACTTGATTTTCTCAAGAGTATTTCAGGCAAGCTTACTTTAGCAGGTCAGCACAACAAGGAGCCCAATGCCGATCCTGACAAGTGGACACGCTATATTTACGAGACCACAGGTAAATATCCTGCCTTATGGAGTGGTGATTTCCTTTTTCAACAGGATAACATAGATAACAGATGGAAGATGATCCATGAAGCGAAGAATCAGTGGGATCATGGTGCTGTGATAAACCTGATGTGGCATGCCTGTCCACCCGATGAGGGGGAGCCCTGCGGATGGGATCCAGGCTTGTTGAACGCTCAACTGGATGATGCGCAGTGGCTTGAGCTGATAACTGATGGGGCCCCACTAAGCAAGAAGTGGAAAGCGCGTATGGATGATATAGCTGTTTACCTTCAGTATCTGGAAGACAATGGCGTAGAGGTTCTGTTCAGACCATTTCATGAGATGAATCAGAGTTTGTTCTGGTGGGGAGGCAGGCCCGGACCCGAAGGAACCGCAAGACTGTTTCAGATCACGCACGACTATTTTACTTACACCAAAGGCCTGAACAATATAATATGGGTTTGGGATATGCAGGATATGAGCAGGGACTTTGAAGAGTATAATCCAGGTACCGAATACTGGGATGTTTTTGGATTTGATATTTATGACAAGGGTTATGATATCTCCTGGTATAACTATATTCTCCCCATCGTTGGAGATAAACCTATGGCCATTGGAGAATGTTCCAGGCTTCCAAGCCTCGAAGTTCTGGAGTCTCAACCACGCTGGGTCTTCTTTATGCCCTGGGCCGAGCTTGTTAAGCAGAGCAATTCAACGGAGCAAATTACGGAGGTTTATAATCATCCGGCAGTTATTACAAGAGATGAAATGCCCGGATGGAAATAAAAACAATTGTTCATTAAACATTAAACCGAAGTTCATGAAAAAAAATGGAATGCAATTAATAATGGCTGTCATGGCTCTGTCCATGGGAAGTTGTACTTTTAATGATATGAATTTAGATCAATATCCAGCCCAAACCATCTCCAACGATGAAGTTGAGATGAAGATCTACCTTCCCGACGCGGAGAATGGTTTTTATCGTGCCACTCGCTTTGACTGGTCGGGCGTTATAGGCAGTGTCAAATACAAGGGACATGAATACTTTGGCTATTGGAAGGAGACCCAGGATCCCCTTTTTCATGAAGATCTTACCGGTCCGGTTGAAGGCTATATTAAACCAGGCCTGGGCTATGAGGAAGCTGAATCTGGCGGTAAGTATGTCAGGATAGGTGTTGGTGTCATTGAAAAACCAGATGAAGAGGCCTATAGTTTCAGGAATTCTTACAAGCTGCTGGACCATGGGAAGTGGACCCTCGACCATGGCGCTGATTGGATCTCATTCAAACATGAGTTAAACAGCGATATCGGTTATAGTTACATATACCATAAGATTATAAAGCTGAAGAGCAATGGTTTTACCATAGAACACAAGCTGCAGAATACTGGAGAAAAAGCCATTGAAACAGATCAGTTCAACCACAACTTCTTTATGATAGATGGCGAGCAGAGCGGAACAGCATTCAATATCAGCTTCCCCTACCCCATTACTACCGAGGATGACCCAAAGGGCTTTGTGGAAATTAAGGGCAATGAGTTGAACTTTATAAAGGACCTGAAAGGCGATGATTCCTTTTTCCTCTTGCTCAATGGTTATAGCGAGGAGGTAGAGGATCACCAGGTTACCGTTATCAATCGCAAATCGGGTGCCGGAGTTAGCTATACTATAGATAAGCCACTCCATCGCATGGCCTTCTGGGCATGCAAAACAACCTTAAGTCCGGAAAACTTTATCTGGATCTCCGTTGAGCCTGGAGAAGAGGAGGAGTGGATCTCTGAATACACGCTTTTTACGACAGAGTAGCAGCCCACAACAAGGAAGCATTTGCACCTCACCTGCACAGGAGACAAAGCGTATGGAAAGCGATTTTGAAACAGCCCTGTTCAAGCCAAAAAAATTATCAAGATTAGGATGGGACCATTGCGAGCTGGTACAAAATGCCCAGGAGAAATTTGCCAGGCCAAAAAAAGCCAGGATGGATGCTTTTTTTTGCTATTCTAGAGTTATCTTGAAAATTCAAATCAAAATCCATGAAGAGAAGAACTTTTATCAGAAACAGTGTTATGGGCGCAACTGCCCTTGCTGCCACCCCTATGCTTGCAAATACGAGCCAGGAAAAAGCACTTAATATATCTCTGGCGCAGTGGTCACTACACAGAAGCTTTAATGACGGCATCCTCGACCCGGTCGATTTTGCCTCCATAGCCAAGGAGAAATATAAGATCGATGCAGTTGAATTTGTAAACGGCTTCTACCACGACAAAGCCACAGATGAAATGTTCTGGAACAAAATGAAAGCGCGTTCAGCAGATGCAGGGGTGAAAAACCTGGTGCTGATGGTCGATGATGAGGGTGATCTGGGATCAGCCAGTGAAAAGAAGCGGCTGGAGTCGGTTGAAAACCATTATAAATGGGTCCATGCTGCAAAACTTCTGGGATGTCATACCATGCGGGTCAATGCCTTCGGCGATGCCGACAGAGAAATTTTCCGAATGGCCATCATGGATGCTATGTCCCGATTGGCCGATTATGCTGCAGAATCAGGTATCAATATTGTGATTGAGAACCATGGACTGTTTAGCTCCGACGCTGCCCTGATTGCAGAGATTATCAAAGAAGTGAACCGGCCCAATTTCGGCTCCTTCCCCGATTTCGGCAACTGGTGCCTCTCAGCCAAATGGGGTACCACCCAGGGAGATTGTAATAAGGTATATGACAGATACCAGGGTGTGGCTGAACTGCTCCCCTATGCCAAAGCGGTAAGCGCCAAATCGTACAACTTCAATGAAGAGGGCGGGGATACAAAAATCGACTATTACAAGATGATGAGAATTGTGAAGGAGTCGGATTACAAAGGTTATATTGGCATAGAATACGAAGGAATGGAGAAGAGTGAGCACGAGGGTATACTGATCACCAAAGAACTTATGAAAAAAGCCTGGAGCAAATCATAAACTCAAAGAAAACATGAAAAAAATTATCTATCTACTGACACTGCTTTTAATTGCAGGATGTACCACAGGTGTCAAAACCATCAGCGAAACGGAAGGTGCATTCCTGAATTTCTATAAGCCGGAAGAAAATCCCATCATGAGTGCCGACTCGTCCTATACATTTCTTTGTCCAGTTAAAAATGAACTGGTACAGTGGCAGAAGGCAGATGTATTTAATCCCGCAGCCATTGTAAAAGACGGCAAGATTCATATGCTTTTCAGGGCAGAAGACAATCCTGAAGCTATCCTGGGTGGACGTACCTCCAGGATAGGTCTGGCCACCAGCGAGGATGGCATCCATTTCGAGATCTACCCTACCCCGGTACTCTATCCCGATAGTGGGAAATTTCTGCAATATGACTATCCGGGTGGATGTGAGGACCCTAGAGTGGTCGTCACCGAAGAAGGCCTCTATGTTATGGCCTATACATCCTGGAACAATGATGTGGCCAGACTAAGTATCGCCCACTCTACCGACCTTATAAACTGGGAGAAAAAGGGCCCTGCTTTTGCAAATGCTTACGACGGCAAATTTATGGGAAACTGGTCCAAATCGGGTTCTATTATCACCCGGCTGGAAGGCGAGAATCAGGTGGTGGCTAAGATTGACGGCAAGTACTGGATGTACTGGGGCGAACAGTTTATCAACCTCGCCTGGTCGGAGAACCTCTATGACTGGTATCCTGCTGTAGATGAGGAGGGCGAACTGGAGGCAATCATTGAAACAAGACCTGGATATTTCGACAGCATGCTCACCGAATGCGGCCCACCAGCGCTTATACTGGATGAGGGAATTGTACTTCTTTACAATGGCAAAAATTCGGATAATGACGATGCCTCTCCCGATCTGCCCAGGGGAACCTATTCGGTTGGTAAAATTGTTTTTGATCCTGCCAATCCCGAAAAGGTTCTGTTTCGCTCCGATACTTGCCTGCTAAGACCCACCCTGGCCCATGAGCTTACCGGTCAGTATAAATCGGGGACTACTTTTGCCGAAGGACTTGTACGCTATGATTCCAAGTGGTTCCTCTATTATGGTACTGCTGACTCCTATGTGGGCCTGGCCATTTCGGAATGATTCTTTGACTTTTAATGCAAAAAAAAATACTAAGAATGAACAGAGTCCCACTTGCAGGAACATTTGTTCTTGCCATCATCCTGATAAGTATGAATCTTCATGCCCAGGATATTCCACTTCCCGAACATCCCCGTCCTGATTTCCAGCGTGAGGCCTGGATCAACCTTAATGGCTCCTGGGAATTTCAATTCGACAGTCTTGATATTGGACTGGAAGAGCAATGGTATATACGACCCATATTCACGGATGAAATTACAGTGCCGTTCCCATGGGGATCGCGGCTTTCGGGTGTGGAGGACCAGGCCCATATGGCCTGGTATAGTCGTGCCATTGATATTCCGGAGGACTGGAACGCTAAAAGAAGATATCTGGTGATCGGAGCGTGCGACTGGCTTACCAGCGTTTGGATCGATGGGGAATATGTGGGAGAACACCAGGGTGGATACACCCCATTTGAATTTGAGCTGACTGAATTTACCACACCGGGTAAGGTCCATCAGCTCGTATTACGCGTGGATGACACTCCACACCCCTATAAGCTGGAAGGAAAACAGGGTTATGGTGAAGCTAAAGGAATCTGGCAAACAGTTTATCTGGAGAGCCGTGGAAGCATAGCACTGGAACATATTCATTTTACTCCGGACATTGACAAAGGTATGGTCCATATTCATGCCTTACTGGACCATGCTGCAGAAGAGGATCTGTATATTAATGTTTCATTTCCCAATCAGGAGCTTGCAGGAGTGATCTCCTCACCGAAAATCGAAAAAAAGATGCAGGAATTAGAGTTTGAGATTTCAATTCCCAATGCTCAGCTCTGGGATCTGGATAATCCATATCTCTATGATCTGAAGATCCAGCTTCACAACAACCAGACCGTATATGATGAGTTCTCAACTTACTTTGGTATGCGTAAGATCAGTATTATGGATCTTCCTGGTACCGACCTGCCATATGTGGCGCTGAACAATCGGCCAATATACCTGCAACTGAGTCTCGATCAGGCCTACCATCCCGATGGGTACTATACTTACCCAAGTGATGAATTTATGCGGGATGAAATTATCAGATCCAAGAAGATAGGCTTGAATGGCAACCGGATTCATATCAAAACAGAAGTACCCCGTAAACTTTACTGGGCAGATAAACTGGGTTTGCTGATCATGGCGGATGTACCCAATTTCTGGGGCGAGCCTGATGAGAAAGCAAGACAGGAATGGGAATATGCCATGCGGGAGATGATCGCTCGCGACTATAACCATCCTTCCATCTTCTCCTGGGTTCTTTTTAATGAAACATGGGGACTCTTCTCGGGAAAAGGGAAAGAGCGTGCCTACCTTCCTGAAACCCAGCAATGGGTCAAGGAGAAGTTCGTCCAGGCAAAAGAGCTTGATCAAAGTCGACTGATTGAAGACAATTCTCCCTGTAACTATGATCATGTGGAAACCGATCTCAATACCTGGCATGCCTACCTGCCTGGTTACAGGTGGCGCGAATTCCTCGACAATGTTGTCGACAACACCTATGCCGGTTCTGAATGGAACTTCATCGGTGGTAACAAACAAACCCGGGTTCCCATGCTCAACAGTGAATGCGGGAATGTTTGGGGTTATACCGGAAGTACTGGTGATGTGGACTGGAG
>Ga0209013_10004879_pt1 | contig 11683 bp, 8 predicted proteins | sample Cruoilmetagenom2_FD_187291 | JGI IMG/M metagenome (GOLD analysis project Ga0209013, IMG submission 187291) | Oil polluted marine microbial communities from Coal Oil Point, Santa Barbara, California, USA - Sample 2 (SPAdes) (version 2) | ecosystem: Environmental > Aquatic > Marine > Oil seeps ...
TGAAGAACACCTGATGGCTCAATTGCAAGAAGGTTATTTCGATCAGTTTAAAAATGATGAAACCTTTGCTGATGCTTTAACAACATCAGTACAAGCCATTAATAAAGATAAACATATGCGAATAAGAGCCAACAGGCCGTATAGCGCTCCGGAAAATACTCCGGAAAGATTGATTGAATCACGACTTGATCAAATCAATAGGTCCAGAATGTCAAATTCTGGATTTAGTACTGTTGAGATTATGGAAGGAAATGTTGGTTATTTAGACTTAAGAGGTTTTGCGGGATTAGAAAACGGGAAAGCAGTTACCGATGCGTATATGAAGTTAATGTCCAGAACCGATGCCATTATTATTGATTTAAGTAAAAATGGAGGAGGGAGTCCTAATATGGTTCAGTATTTATGCAGTTATTTTTTTGATCAGAAATTGCACTTGAATAGTCTTTATTGGAGGGAAGGAAATGTAACGCGAGAATTTTGGACTCTGGATGAAATTGGAGGTATTAAAATGCCAGATGTGCCCTTGTTTGTAATTACGAGTAGCAGAACTTTTTCAGGGGCGGAAGAATTTTCATACAATATGCAGACTCAAAAAAGGGCAACTTTAGTAGGGCAGACTACTGGAGGTGGTGCGAACCCGGGAGGCACTATGAGAATCAACGATAATTTGACTGTTTTTATTCCAACCGGAAGAGCAATAAATCCAATTACAAATACGAATTGGGAAGGTGTTGGAGTTATTCCTGAAGTAAAAACGACAGTTGAAGAAGCTTTAGTTAAAGCACATGAAATGGCAATGGAAGCCGCTGAAGCTTACAGAACTAAAACTGACGAAAGATATAACAAGTTGTTTTTGGATTTGATCAGCGATTTTGACGATTATACTCCTGGAAAATCGGATGAGGCAATTCTCCAGGGTTTAAAAGAGTGTCAGGAAGCAAAATTATTTGGTGAAGGGGATATTAACAGGCTTGGATATGCATATTTATTGGAGTATAAAAAGCCCAAAATAGCGAAATCAATTTTTAAAGCAAATACTATTCTACATCCAAATTCAGCTAATGTATTCGATAGTTATGCGGAATCATTAATGATGAATGGAGACTTAGAATCTTCACTTAAAAACTATCAAATAGCGGTTGATCTTGCTATTGAAAATGAGGATAGAGATACCGAATTATTTAAAAAAAATTTAGAAAACATTAAGAGCAAAATAGAATCCGGAAAATAGCCAGAGGATTTATCAATGCAAGATAGGTATTGATTCTAATTAGACTCTGCAAGAAAACTAATGATTTTTCAAGTCTTTGATAAGAAAACGTCAAAGAGGAGCCTGTCTGCCTTTGGCACGGTTTATTCGCCTATGGCGGAAGTCCATGATATTGAAAGAGAATCAGCTGAGGAGCAAAAGCACTTACGAAGGGAGGTGTTTTTTTTTGATTTTGAAAAATTAATAAAAATCGGTCAACACTAATCAGGGATGTTCTCGTCAAACGTCAAATGCTGAATTATCAATTTGAGTTATTCGGAATTACTCTGCTAATAGTGTATCAACACATTTGTTTATTAACACTGTAAACCACAATCGTTTCTATACATCAAATGATTTATGTGACAGTATTAATTGATCCGCCTGACTTAATTTTGGTAATAGCACTGCTGTCTTATTCTGAAATCGTTGCATCCGTCGTAAAATCTTATCCAGCATCTTAACTGCTCGATGAATATAAGCACCTTTATTGAGCATAACACAAGCAGCTTGTTGTGCAATTGAGGCATCAGTAATTTCCGAACGTGAAGGTGTTCCTTTTTTAGTCAGATTTTCGAGGACCTGTGTGGCCCATACTTCAGGAACATGTGCTGCCCCGCAGATACGAATTATCTCTTGTTGGATAGTAGAGAAGTTTTTCCATCCGGTTTCAATAGCCAGATCACCTCGTGCGATCATCACTCCAACCGGATAGCATCGCATGGCTGTTAATAATATGGAAGGCAGGTTAGCAAATCCTTTTTGAGTTTCGATCTTTAAGATAATGCCCGCTGTTGAACCTCTTTCACTTAACATGCTCTGTAATTCCTTAACGTCATCAGGATTATTGACAAAAGATAGGTTAACCGCATCAGCATGCTTTGCCACGAAATCTATATCAACCTTATCTTTTTCGGTAAGACCACTTACGCTGAGATGGCTTTTTGGTAGATTGATCCCTTTGTCAGCTTTAAGTTTACTACCACCTTCTTTAGCATGAAGTATATTGATTTCGATTTCTTCAGTACTTACATTCTTGATTTCACCCTCTATTTTCCCATCATTAAAAAATATTGGCTCACCTGGACGCACATCATCAAATACCTGTGGTAATGTGCAGGATATATGTGCTGGAGAAATTAAATTCCCTTCTTCATTGTAACTAGAGGTCTCTCCCGGACGTGGGTCTTTATGTAAGATCAATTTGTCTTCTGAAAAAAGAGTGATGAACTGCTCTTTGGGCACCACCTCACCAAACCGCTTGACCTTACGACCGGATTGTTTGAATTTTTGAAGGATCAATTCAGTACCAGTTTCAAGATAAACAGAATCTGAGCACAAACCCCATTTGCCTTTCCCTTCTTTACGGTCAATTAAAATTTTACCTTTTTTTCCCCGTGAATCCATAAAATAGAGGGTGTTGCCTCTTTTGATCTGCTTGTACAACGAGTAAACAACCGGTAGTACATAGTCAACCTCTGAATTCGAAGGAGGAGGTACATCAGGTGGAGCGATCCAAATATTTGCGGGCTGTACCACCTTTCCTAAATCATAGCCCTGGGGATTGATGTTGATGACTTTTGGTCCGGGGACCATTCTGCCGGAGCGTAACTTGGGACCTGCAAGGTCCATTGTTATTTTACATTTCTTATTAAGTTTTGTATTGGCCCACTTGATATTTTCAATCATTCGCGCCCATTTATCAGGATTGTCGTGCGCACAATTGATTCGGGCACAATTCATTCCCAAATTGATCAATCTTCTTACAAATACTTTATCATCCGCTGCTGAACTGGGCAATGTTACCATGATTCGCGTACGGCGTTGTTTGGATTTATACCCAAATAACAACTTGTTATTTTTTCGCATAATCCGTTTGCTTTTCTTAACGGAAATATAGCCCTTTGGATTGGCCACATCTTCAAGACCCAGCAAATGGTGAAGGATATTCTGAAGATTATAAAGACTTCGCATCACATGGCTTTCAATAGTTGACAAGAAGGGTAAACCCAAATTTTCCAGTTCAGATTGTAACTTGTCGATATCGAAGGAACGAAATGCGAGATAGTGCACTAAATTGGCAGCGCTCTTTTGAAAGACCGGATGCACCTGTTCCAGCATGCTTTCATGGACCTTTTCAAGTTCTTTGGCTTTTTGAATGATGTCTTTGATTGTAGAACATACTTTACGATATTTTTTTTGCTTTTTAGTCATCATGAATTCACTTTAATTGTTTGATGTACTACGCTTGATGCCCAAGTGTCAAGTCATGTGTATTGTGTCGTATAAATTGAAGTTTATTTTTGTTGAGAGCAAGGCGAAATTTTTCAGCATAGCCATAGCTATGGTTTAAAATTTTAACGAAGCTATCGATATAAATAACAAAACTTGGTATGACTAAAATATGCATGACTTGACACTAGAGTCTAGGGTATGGTTTTGTTGTATACTAAGTTAACAAAAAAGAAGAAATATTTTGGCAATAAGAATGGAAATATTAATTCAAACAGGATCTATTAATAAAAAACAGAGCACATTTAGACGGATAATATAGGACAAAGGAATAAATCAATATTTTATAAAATAAAAAAGGCCCCTATGAAAGGGGCCTTTTGTTGAAAATTATCTAAACCTTCTTCTGACATTCCAATTGACTGCCTTAGAATTTCCAAAGAGCAGTGTCTGAACGCCTTCCTTTGAAGTTACCATTTTAGTTGTTACTTTTATTTTCATAATTCAAAATTTATTTGAGCGCGCAAAGGTACAACTTATATTAATATAATTAACATCTTTTTTAATTTTTTATCAATAGCTAAAAATCAATGAAATTTTAGTTGTTTTTTACCACAGTTCTTTGTTGTCGGTTTGTATATTAATCGTTCAATTCCATTATTTTCTCACTAATGAATTTTGTGTCTTCCTCTATTCCAAATACTATCCCAGACTATTTTTTGCATAGCCATGGAAATCCATTCCACTAATTATTATCATTTTACTGCAAAATAAGGTTGCAAAAAAGGTTACATTTAAATCCAAAAAGGTTACACACCTATTTATTAAATCGATAAGCTATTCCAAATTGAAAACCACTTAGTTTTATGTAATTATCACTGTCCCCATTATCTAATAAATTAGAAAGTCCATAATCATATCTAGCCTCAGCAATAAAATTATCAGTTATATCATAGGATAAACCTAGGTCTAAAGCAAAATTAAAGGCATTTACACCATTTTGAGTATCTATTAAATACCCGAAATTAGGTCCAAAATATGCATTAAATTTATTAACAAAATTATATTTTAAGAAAATAGGTACTTGAAATTGATTCAAATCCTTGATTCCAATAAAATTAACTTCAGGTTGTATATCCCATTTATCAGCTATATTAATGTCTGTAACGGCTACACCAATGTAAAATCCCATTTCACTATTTGAATCGCTCTGATTAAAATCAGCCTTACTCTTGGCCTGTGAAACCTTATAAGAACTAGAATAACCATATCTTTCTGTTCCATAAACTCCCCCAGCTCGAGGTGCTGCACATGATACTAATACTGTTATTGTAAATGCGACATAAACATAATATACTAAATTTTTCATAATGAATGAATTATAAGTTAGATTGCTAATATACAAAATTATGTGTAACAAATGTTGCATAAATAACATAAGTTACTAGTAATGAGATTACTTTAATTCTAATCAGACATAGCACTTACGAAAGCAGGTGCTTTTTTATGGACGACTATTGGGAAAGATTTTAATCCGTTCCCTGACGGAAGCCTAACTGCTTTATAATTTGCTATACTAAAATAACATGATAGAGATTTTAAGCTCAACCTTAAAGAAAGTGTTTTGATATTAGCAGCTGAAATTGAAAAATCATATCAACACTTTTATAATAATAAACTATATTTGATCCCAAGAATTAATTAAACCTTAAAATAGAACTTAAATATGAAAACACCTAAAATTTATTCACTTGTATTATTTGTGATTATGTTAATGTCAGTTAATGTTAATGCTCAGGAAAACCAAGATAGAAGATCGTCAAAGGAAAAATGGGATCAGGTTACTATGCAGGGAACGGTAACTGAAATAAATGCAGATACCAGAGAGCTAACACTTATGGGAACAAACGGAGGTCTGGTTACTATTACTGCCAGCGAAGCCGTAGAAAGGTTTGATGAAATTGCCGTAAATGATGTACTTAAGTTTGAATACTATACATATATGAAGGCAGAGTTTCGTGAGCCAACTGCAGAAGAAACAGCAGAACCATTGGTTGTTATGGCCGAAGGAGGAAAAGCTCCTGAAGGAATAGATCCGGCAGCGGTTGTGGGAGCAGTGGTAAAAGCTGTAGTTTCTATAGAGGTGCTTAATCGCCCTAATATGACCGCTACCGTTCGAGGACCGGGAGGAAATTATGTAACGATACAAATGGAGGATAAGGAATTGATTAAGGAACTAAATATTGGTGAGGTTCTTATTTTAACTTATGCAGAGGCTATAGCGGTATCATTGGAAAAAGTAGGTACTGTTGAATAAACTTTTTGCTCATGTTAAACATGTAGTAACAATCATATATACAATATGTTATGAAGAGTGAGCAAACTCAAGAGGAGAATTAACTTTAATAAAAGACTTTGCAGAGATGTAGAGTCTTTTTTGGTTATTTAGGACTAGTCATAGTGTAAATTTGACGGGAAAAAGTTTCTTAAAAAATTATCTAATAAACGGTAAAGGAGTTATCATTTAATGAGGTTGGTATGAAATCGAAATGGACGTTATTTACTGGAATTATACTGTTAGTGACAGGAATTATTCTTAGAGTAATTACTGATCTGGGATATGAACCAATCTTATTCATTCTTGTTGGTGTTTCATTTAAAACTTATTATGTCATCGGTAAAGCCAGAAATGGCGAATATAAACCTGGGTACGAATTAATATTTCTTTTTGTTGGTCTTTTGATGTTTTTGTCTGGTATTTATTTTGCACCACAAGAGTTGGGTTTTAGCCCCTATTTCTTAGTCGTATGCGGATTAATGTTTAAAGTAGTTTTTGTCATTCTATTTATTATTAATATCAGATACTATCTAAAAAAATAAAATTAGATTGTGAATTATAAGGTTTAAAAGATGGCATCCTTTAAAAAGCAAAGAACAACTTGCTCTACCTTGTATCCGAAACCTTTTTGTTAGATATTAGGTAAAAAATCAATAAATTTTTGGTCACCTTTTAATGCTTAAGTATCTTGTATAAGAATAATCAAATTCTTATGAATCAAGTATTTTACATGAAACTTTATTTTTTAAACTTTTTTTTGATTTTTCTCCCATTTGTATTGGTTGGACAAGGATACTACAATCAAGAGAATTTTGGTAACCGTTCCATATTGTTAAGTGGTAATGTAACTGGTAGTGTGGAAGATCTGGGCCTAACCTATTATAATCCGGCAAGGATAGCTCTGGTCGAAAATCCTGTTTTTTCGATCAATGCCAAAGCTTATCAATATAGTACTGTCAATTTAAAAAATGTTTTTGGAAGAGAAGACAAACTGGGGGATTCTAGTTTTGATGAAGTACCTAGTTTAGTAGCAGGAACCTTTAATATTGATAAATGGAAGAACCACTATTTTGCATATGCATTTATCTCAAAACTACGTTCGAAAGCAAGTATCAATGTTACCAAAGAGATTAAATCAGTGGATTTGATTGATGATTTGGCGGAATTGGATAGATTCACTGCTGATTTGAGTCTTGAGAATAAAGAAACTGACGAATGGTTTGGAGTTACATGGGGAACAAAACTTAAAGATAATTTAAGCGTTGGCATTTCTGCCTTTGCTTCTATTTATAATTATAAAAACAATTATGACCTTAGTTATAGCACTTTGGATCAATTACAGAGTGTAAATTTATATAACAATGAAGTTAATATTAGCCAGTCGTCTTATGGTATGTTCTGGAAAGTAGGCTTGGCATGGAAGTTAAAAAAGTTTGAATTAGGGCTAAATATTGACCTGCCATATTTGGAAGTTTATAATAGTGGGAAGTTTAGATATCAGCAGTTTTTATCTGGTACTGAAAATGATATCTATAAATTTATAGATTTTAACAATATAGAATCAAAACGTAAAGAACCTCTTGGATTGTCGTTTGGAGCAGGTTATCCGTTCGGTAAGCACAAGATCCATATGAAGGTAGATTGGCATGCTAAGTTATTAGAATATGATCGATTGGTCATTCCTCAGGTTCCTGGTATTACAGATGATATTACCTTCAAAGAAGAGCGTAGATCTATTTTCAATATAGGAATGGGAGTAGAGTTCTATTTAAATGAGAAATGGAATCTGTATGGTAGTATATCTACGGATTTTTCTCCTTTAAAAGCCAATGCCAATATTTTTGATCTTATTGGTGATGAGGATGAAGATGTAAATTTTGGTGCAAATTATTACCATTTCGGTTTTGGTGTGGACCTTAAATTGAAAAGGGTCAATCTTATCCTAGGATCTACTTTCTCTACCGGAACTGATAAATTTGGTCAACCGGTAGAATTTCCAGAGCTAAATGTGAAATTTCCCGAAAATGATGATCCTTCACAAATCACTGCAACACGTTGGCGTTTTATTATTGGATTAGAAATACCGATCTTTGGATATGATCTGGAATTCAAATAGTAATCCATGTGGTTTTCAATTATTTTACTTTATTGAAGGAATGAAGATCTGATTATAATGTCTAGGGTAGTTAAACAGGTTAGCAGTGAGGTTTAAAATATTAAATCGTTTGACTTTTAATCATTATTTTTACAATGTAATTAATCTTATTTTTACATGATAAAACCATTTTTGATACTACAACTTCGCCCAATTGATCTGGCATCAGATAATGAGTTTTCGGCATTCTTGCAATATGGAGGTTTGGCAGAGCATGATGTACAGAGGGTGCGAATGGAAAAAGAAGGAATACCAGAGATAGACCTTGAAGATTATTCAGGGATAGTGCTAGGAGGTGGACCGAGTAATGTTAGTGATGATAAGGAAGTAAAGCATAAGTACCAGAAACGATTTGAAGAAGATCTCAACAGGTTATTTGACAAGATCTTTAAAGTAGATTTTCCGATTTTAGGTACCTGTTATGGAATAGGTGCTCTTCTTAAACATCAAGGGGGAGAAGTATCAAAAGAAAAATATTCCGAAGGCATAGGGGCGGTTGAAATTGAACTTACGGAGGAAGGAAAAGCAGATGAATTATTAGCAGGACTACCGGATAAATTCATGGCCTATGTTGGGCATAAGGAAGCTTGTCAAACGATTCCTGTTGGTGCAACCCTTTTAGCTAGCTCAATCATTTGTCCAGTTCAAATGATAAGATTTGGTAAAAATATCTACGCCACACAATTTCATACAGAACTGGATGTTGATTCTGTCCATTTGCGAATAAATATCTACAAGAATCATGGTTATTTTTCTCCTGAAGATGCCGAAATGATTTTAGAGAAAACTAAAAATTATCAAATAACAATTCCCGGTATGATACTGTATAATTTTATTCAAAGGTATAAGGTAAGATATTGAATTTCACTAGAGGAACTTCGCTCTCTGAACTATATTAATTTCCTTTGCGTAGCGCTTCGTTTTCTTGGCGCGACTTTTCGAAAAAATCCATCCCCTGATAGAAGCCTTCGCTCCCCTTGTATTTAGATAAAGTTATTGGAAGCGAATTTTTTTAATTAAAAATGATTATCTTTAAACAATGGCCTGGTCACCACGGGAAACCTCCCTACTCTAAAAAGCGTGAAAGGTCAGGTTTTCAAGCAATGAAACCATGGATATTGTATTAGAAAACAAGTAATATTTGATATGTTTAATCAAAAAGAACTCCTCGACGCTTGGCGTCGTGGTAACCGCTGAAATGTCATCCCCCAAAGGGGGATCTAAATAGTAAATTTCGGTTTTGATCCCGATTCCTCGGGATCAAAATGAAATCAGAGAAATACTCCTATGGCTCTGCTTTGGAGATTGTTGGTTTAAGAAATTTTTATTATATCATGAAGTTGAGCAAAATAATATCAGAACTTAAACGTCGGCACGTTTTTAAGGCTACTATTGCCTATTTAGCAGTTGCATGGGTTATTGTCCAAATTGCGTCAATCGTATTACCGGTATTCCAAGCCCCGGATTATATACTTAAAGCCTTGATCTATGTTTTATCTTTTGGACTTATTTTCTGGGCGGGATTTTCCTGGATTTATGATTTAACTCCTGAAGGTTTTCAAAAAACTGATGATAGCAGTGATAATGAAGAAGTTTTAGAATTAACAAATCGAAGATTGAATAGGGTTATAGCAGGTTCACTCTCTATTGCAGTTGTATTACTTGTCATCATTAGTTTTTGGGCTGGTTCACAATGGGATAATGGTCCCAATACCCCTGATAATAAAAAAGTTGCCGTTATTCCACTTGTTCAAAACTTAGAAGGCGAAGAAGAAGAATATTTTAAGACTGGAATGACCGAAGCACTTATAAATGAATTATCCAAAGTAGATCAATTGACCGTAATAAACCAGGCTTCTACCCAAGTATTAACATCTGGTTTTGATCCTGCCAATTCTCTGATTACCAATGTGATCAGTGGGATAGATTATTTTGTAAACGGTGTAATAGACCGTCAATTAAACAAGATAAATATAAACATTGAACTTAAAGAATCCATAGACGCTGAACCCATCTGGAAAAAAAGCTATACAAAAGATCTTTCCGAAGTAAGATCCTTATGGGCTGAAGTTGCTGCTGACCTTGCAAGGCAAATGAGCGTTGTGGTAAAACAGGAAGATGCGGTACTCTGGTCAAGACTAAGACCTGTCAAGCCCGAAACATATGAGTTGTACTTAAAAGGAAAACATTATATGAATAAATCAACTGCTGCTGAATGGCAACGCGGGCTGGTTTATATACAAGAGGCCATAGATAGAAATCCATCTGATCCATATGCCTACGCCTATCTTGCGGAAGCATACGTAAACCTGGGTCATGGTCCGGCACCGCCACCTGATGTATTTCCAAAAGCTTTGGCTGCAGCAGAACGAGCGATTCAACTGGATTCCACAGTTGCACTTGGCTGGGCGGCCCTTTCACATTATCATACTTATTTTGGAAAAGACTGGGCACTGGCCGAATATGCGTTTAAGCGTGCCAATGAGTTGAATCCAAATCTTGCGTATAACCATTACCACAGGTCATGGTACCTTGCCTTATTTGGCAGGATGAATGAAGCTATTGAAGAACACAAGCGAGCACAGGAGCTGGATCCTTTTACGCCTTTACATTCAGCATGGCTTGGAGAATTGTATCGATGGGTTGGACTATATGAAGAAGGCCTGGCTGAAGCAGAAAAGGCATCTCACATGCAGAATGATTATGCATTAGGGATGTTTATCATGGGCAGAATTTTTATAGACCAAGGAAAAGTTGAAGAAGGATTGGAAAACCTAAGACAAGCTTCTGAGATCAATCCCAAATGGAAATATGTCGGATATGGACCAGCGTTGATCCAGGCAGGATATATGGAGGAAGGAAGAGCTATTATTGAAGAGCTGGAAGATATGCCTGTTAACGGTTACGGAGCTTTGTGCCTGGGGATAATGTACACAATGTTGGAAGATTTTGACAGGGCCTTCGAATACTTAAATTATAAAGACAAGCATGGCTGGTTTCCGTGGATAAGAATAAGAGTTCTGTTCTTAGGAGATAAAATAGCAAATGATCCCCGATACTTAAAGATCATTCGAGATATGAATTTACCTGATCCTTCACCATTGGTTTATGATCCTGATCTGTAATGGAATGCTTTATCTCAACTTTAAAACAAACTTTTTGGTAGATGGTGATGTTCTGATGATTATTTCTTGATGCCTTAAAAATTGATGACAATAAATAAAAATTGATCAATGCTAATCCTGTAAGTATAAATGATCTTTTCGACTAACGAAAGTATTAAAATTGCTCTTGTCAGAGACAATCGTATTTTCTATGAACAAAAAATTCATAAATGATTGTAGGACATTCAAAAATAGTTGTATTCTTGCAGAAGGAAAAATGAAAAAAACTTCTATTCATAGTAAAACAATGATTCACACATTAGTAATGATGTGCAGGAGATCTATGGGTAGGGATTAAATATTTATAAGAATTACAATTAAATATATTAAGACCTCTCCCAAATGAGAGGTTTTTTTATGCAGTAAAATTAATAAATGATGAAATTTATTCAGATACACCTTATAATGCCGGTTATGATGATGTGTTGTTTTAAACACAACAAGGGAAAGCTATGGAATAATGTGAATACATAATAATTGAGATAACATGATAACCACAAAAAGCATTCCGTACTGGAGGGCTTTTTTTTTTACGATTAAAAACA
>Ga0209013_10004880_pt1 | contig 11681 bp, 13 predicted proteins | sample Cruoilmetagenom2_FD_187291 | JGI IMG/M metagenome (GOLD analysis project Ga0209013, IMG submission 187291) | Oil polluted marine microbial communities from Coal Oil Point, Santa Barbara, California, USA - Sample 2 (SPAdes) (version 2) | ecosystem: Environmental > Aquatic > Marine > Oil seeps ...
TTGCTGCCATTTCTCCCATCCTTGCGCGCGCAAACGGCACGCGGGGCAGTGTCCGCACCCATAACCCCAGGCGTGGGGGCGCGAGCGAATGCCTAGATAGCAGGTGTGCGTCTCCTCGACAATCAACTCGACGAGTGGTGTGCCACCAAGTTTTTCAGCGAGCGCCCAGGTGGCGGACTTATCGATCCACATAAGTGGAGTTTCAAGTGTGAATTCTGTAGCCATCCCGAGCGAGATTGCCCTGCCCAGCGCTTGGAGCGTTTCACTGCGGCAGTCTGGGTAGCCCGAATAGTCTGTCTCGCACATGCCTCCCACTAGGATGCGCATGCCGCGGCGATAGGCCAGCGCGGCAGCATAAGTAAAAAATAGCAGATTACGACCCGGCACGAATGTGGAGGGCAGCCCGGCCGCGGTCAGTTCGATCTCCGCATCGCGGGTAAGTGCGGTGTCGCTTAGGTGCCCCAACTCAGGTAGCTGCAGCATATGATCGGGTCCAAGACGCTCGTCCCAACGCGGGACCAACGCGCTGAGTTTCTCGCGCAGTATCGGGCGTTGGCCGAGCTCGGCTGCATGCCGTTGACCGTACGTGAACCCGACTGTTTCGATGCGCTCGTATCGATCGAGTGCCCAAGCGAGACAAACGGTGGAGTCCTGCCCGCCGGAAAAAAGAACGAGAGCGGCGTTGTTTATAGATGTGATCATTGGCTCACCATGCCAGCAACATTGCCGCGAGTGCTAGCCCCGCGTCATTCTCCCCAATTGAAGGCGGTACTTGCGTCAAACAGCAGACCAGATAAAAACCGGCAAAACCTTTTCGATCAGTAGGACATAAGCATGACCGCCATCATCGACATCATTGGCCGTGAGATCCTCGACAGCCGCGGCAACCCGACAGTGGAAGTGGATGTCGAATTAGAAGACGGCGCCTCCGGCCGCGCGGCGGTGCCCTCGGGGGCTTCGACCGGCGCACACGAGGCTGTTGAACTGCGGGACGGCGATGCGGCGCGGTATCAGGGCAAAGGGGTTAGTAAGGCCGTAGATGCGGTTAACGGCGAAATCTACGATGCGTTGGCTGGTATGGACGCAGAAGACCAACGCGGCATCGACGCTGCCATGATCCAACTCGACGGAACCAAGAATAAGAGCCGGCTTGGCGCAAACGCCATTCTCGGCGTTTCGATTGCGACCGCCAAGGCTGCAGCCGAAGCCAGCGGGCTTCCACTATATCGCTATGTTGGTGGGGCGGCCGCGCACGTACTTCCGGTGCCGATGATGAATATCGTTAACGGCGGTATGCATGCCGATAATCCGATCGACATCCAGGAGTTTATGATTATGCCGGTCGCGGCAGCCTCTTGCGCCGATGCGATACGCATGGGGGCGGAGATCTTTCAGACCCTGAAAAAGGCGCTGAAGGAGGCAGGCCATAATACCAACGTGGGTGATGAGGGCGGCTTTGCGCCCAATTTGAAATCGGCCGACGAGGCGCTCACCTTTATTATGAAGGCTATCGAGACGGCTGGCTATAAGCCAGGTGACGACGTGCTGTTGGCGCTCGACTGCGCCTCGACCGAGTACTTCAAGAAGGGGAAATACAACCTGATCGGTGAAGGCAAATCTCTGGATGCGGCAGGAATGGTCGAATACTTGTCTGACCTCGTTCGTCGTTTTCCGATCATTTCGATTGAGGATGGGATGGCAGAGGACGACTGGGACGGTTGGAAGGCGCTTACCGAGAGTATCGGTCAGCGCTGCCAACTCGTCGGCGACGACCTTTTCGTGACTAACACCGAGCGGTTAGCCGAAGGTATCGCCAAGGGTATTGCCAACTCGATCCTCGTCAAGGTGAACCAGATTGGTTCGCTGACCGAGACCTTGGATGCTGTCTCAATGGCGCAGAATGCAGGTTATACGGCGGTTATATCTCATCGCTCCGGCGAGACAGAAGACGCCACAATTGCTGATCTCGCCGTGGCAACAAACGCCGGTCAGATTAAGACGGGTTCATTGTGCCGCTCTGACCGGCTTGCCAAGTATAACCAACTCATACGTATCGAGGGAGAGCTAGGCGCGGTTGGGAGCTTCGCGGGTAGAGGTGTTATTCGTGGAGCAAAGCCCGCGTGACCAACTGCTCCCAACTGTTAATGGCGTGGGAAGTTTTGATGGCACGAAAGCGGCACGCGGCTTTACCTCAGATTAAGGATGGGCGTGCCATAAAATGGAGTTTCCAGTTCAGTGTGGCGTACAGAAAGTTATGCGTCAGCTAAATCATGATCGGCGATCGAGGCCACGGCAGATAACGGTGTTGCTTCTCTGCTTGGGTATGACGGCCTATTTTGCTCATCATGCGTTCAATGGCCGACACGGCCTCGAGGCGCGATCCAGGTTGACTGAACGGTCAGCCCTTTTGGAATTTGAGATCAAGAGCCTTGAGGCCGTGCGCGCCAAACTTGAGCGCGATGTGGCGCTGCTGACGCCCCAATTGGCCGACTCCGACATTGTCGAAGAGATTGCGCGCGATGTTCTGGGCTTCGTACATCCTGACGATCGCATGGTGGTGGGCCGCTAAGGCCGTTCTGGTCATCGGCAACCACCTCTTGTAGATTTTGGGCAAGCCAACTCGTCAGTCGGCCAACCGCCGCGGTGCGATCGTCATAGCCAAGACCCTAGGTAAGCCCGATGGCGCCAGCCAAAGCCCAACGCAGCCGAAGCCAATCCTCTCCGGGCAACACAAAACCGGCGGCCCGACGCAAACGCCGGGCGGCGCCCGCCAAAGCTTTGACCCCAGAGGAGCAGCTTGAAGCCTATCGTATGATGCTGCTGATCCGCCGCTTCGAGGAGAAGGCCGGCCAGCTCTACGGCATGGGTCACATCGGTGGGTTCTGCCATCTCTATATTGGTCAGGAAGCGGTCGTCGTGGGGATGCAGGCCGGGTTGAAGCCAGGCGACCAGGTGATTACGGCGTACCGCGACCACGGTCATATGCTGGCGGTTGGCATGCATCCCAATGGGGTGATGGCCGAGCTCACTGGCCGGAGGGGTGGCTATTCTAAGGGCAAGGGCGGGTCCATGCACATGTTCTCTCAAGAGAAGCACTTTTATGGTGGGCAAGGCATCGTCGGCGCCACCGCCCCGCTCGGCGCCGGGCTCGCCTTTGCAAACAAGTACCGTGGCAATGACAATATTGCCCTGTGCTACTTTGGGGACGGCGCAACGAACCAGGGACAAGTCTACGAGACATTCAATATGGCAGAGCTGTGGGGGCTACCGGTTGTCTTCATCATCGAAAATAACCGGTATGCGATGGGAACCGCGATCGAACGGTCCTCATCGACCACCAACCTTTCACAGCGCGGTATGTCGTTTGCCATCCCAGGCGAGCAAGTCGATGGCATGGACGTGCACGCAGTGCGTGAAGCAGGTGCACGCGCGATCAAATACACTCGCTCCGGTAAAGGGCCAATCATTTTGGAGATGATGACCTATCGCTATCGCGGCCATTCGATGTCAGACCCGGCCAAATATCGCACCCGTGAAGAGGTGCAGAAAATGCGCGAGACTCATGACCCGATTGCGCACGTGCGCGGACAGATGTTGCGCGAAGGCTTGACCGACGATGCGCTAAAGAAGATCGACCGCGAGGTTCGTGATGTCGTAAATGCAGCCGCCGATTTTGCCCTCTCTGATCCCGAGCCCGATCCCGCAGAGCTCTATACCGACCTGGCCGTGGCTGATTGAGCCATACGGGGACGAGACACGATGCCGACACAAGTTCTTATGCCAGCTCTTTCGCCCACTATGGAGGAGGGAACCCTTGCCAAATGGCTCGTCAAGGAAGGGCAGGACATCAAGTCCGGCGACGTGATCGCCGAGATCGAAACCGACAAGGCCACCATGGAAGTCGAGGCCGTTGATGAAGGCACTCTGTCCCAAATCTTAGTTCCCGCAGGGACCGAGGGCGTGAAGGTCAACACGCCGATTGCGACGATCGATACTGAAGATGACAGGGAGGGAGCCCAAGAAGGCGAGGCTCCCAATAGCAAGCCCTCACCATCAATCGATAAACATGTCGCTGCGCGCCACACGGATGGGGAGGTTAAGGCGCCAGTCCCACGGACCGACGATGCAGCCAAACCGGAGATTGCGGCACGAATAGAAACAGTCACTCTGACCATGCGTGAGGCCCTGCGCGACGCCATGGCCGAGGAAATGCGACGCGATGCAAACGTGTTTCTCTTGGGAGAAGAGGTGGCAGAGTACCAGGGTGCCTACAAGGTAAGCCAAGGCTTGCTGGAGGAGTTCGGCGACAAGCGGGTTATCGATACACCTATCACCGAGCAGGGGTTTGCCGGCGTCGGAGTGGGCGCTGCTTTCGCCGGCCTGAAACCCATTGTTGAATTCATGACCTGGAACTTTGCAATGCAGGCAATCGACCAGATCATCAATTCAGCGGCAAAGACCCGCTACATGTCGGGTGGACAGATGAGCGTGCCCATCGTGTTTCGTGGGCCAAATGGGGCTGCTGCCCGCGTCGCTGCGCAGCACAGCCAATGCTATTCGGCATGGTATGCGCACGTGCCAGGTCTCAAAGTTATCGCGCCATCGACGCCTGCTGACGCCAAAGGTCTCCTGAAGAGTGCGATCCGTGATCCTAATCCCGTTGTGTTCCTCGAAAACGAAATCCTATACGGGAGCAGCGGCGAGGTGCCAAGGCGCGACGATTGGATCGTACCGATTGGAAAGGCTCAGATCGTGAGAAAGGGCGGGCATGTCACCATCGTTTCTTTTGCGCGCGGAATGACATACGCCTTGGAAGCCGCTGATCGGCTTGCCAAGGAAGGCATCCAGGCCGAAGTGATCGACTTGCGGACATTACGCCCCCTCGACCTGGACACAGTGTTAGGGTCAGTACGAAAGACAAATCGCATAATCACAGTAGAAGAAGCCTGGCCGGTTTGTTCTGTAGGATCTGAAATTTGCGCCCAAGTTGCGATGCAAGCCTTTGATGATCTTGACGCGCCCCCCGCGAAGGTCTGCGGCGCGGATGTTCCGATGCCCTATGCCGCAAATTTAGAGGTGCTGGCGCTTCCCTCGGTTGAACAGGTGATCGCGGCGGTCAAGTCGGTACTCTATGTGTGATTCTCGATAGGAGGACGAGCGATGGTCAATGAGCTTCCAATAGAGCTTGATCCACCCGAAGGTGTCGAAGAATCTGAAGCTGCGGTCGAAGTACTGCGCGCATGGATCGGTGATGGCGCACTGCTTGTATCGCTCAATTCGTCTGCGTTTGGAGACCACGTCGCAGATTGGGGACGGCTTTTGGCCGAGATCGGCCATCACGTGGCTAAGGCAGTAGCCCTCAATGGCTACATGGAAGAGGACGAGGCGCTGGCTGCATTGCGAGAGTCCTTCGCGAGTGGCTTTGCGGAGTCGTCTGCCAGCATGTCTGGTCAACTCAAGGGGCAGACGAAGCATTGAGGACGCGTCTCCGTTATTTCAGCTGCTTTCTTTGAGTCGCGATCTGCGGTCCTAATTTAATTTCGTTCATGACGCGTCGATGGGCACGACGCTTCAAGCTTGAGAGGCGCATGTAGATGGTTACCTCAACCAGAGGTGATGACGATGAACGGATCTTAGCGTCTCCACTTGCGCGGAGATTGGCGGCTCAGATGGGCCTTGATCTTGCGAGCTTGCAGGGTTCAGGTCCGCGTAGCCGCATAATCAAGCGCGATATCGAAGCCGCCATGGGACTAGGCGACACACGCGCTGCTAGAGGGCAGGCCGTCGCCGCTGTGCCGGCCACCGGTATGGCCGCAGTGCCGGTGCTTCCCGATGAAAAGATCCGGGCGCTCTACGACAAAGGCACCTACGAGATTGTTCCTCACGATAGAATGCGCAAGGTGATCGCGGAGCGCCTCACAATCGCCACTCAGACCATTCCGCATTTTCATTTGTCAATCGATTGCCGTCTCGACGAATTGATGCGCGCCCGCGAGCGGATGAATTCGGCCTCTCCACGCGAAGGACCGCGCGCTTACAAACTCTCTGTGAATGATTTCATCATCAAGGCGATGGCCCTCGCGCTGCAAGAAGTGCCGGAGGCCAATGCAACTTGGACCGAAGATGGGATGTTGCGTCATAAGTACTCCGACTTGGGCGTCGCCGTAGCCGTTGACGGTGGCCTATTCACCCCCATTATTCATCAGGCCGAGGTCAAATCGCTCTCCGAGATCTCCAATGAGATGCGCGATTTGGCCGAGCGCGCCCGAAAGCGCCGACTAGCACCTCACGAATACCAAGGTGGAACTACGTCGATCTCGAATTTGGGAATGTACGGTATCAAGAACTTCGATGCCGTGATCAATCCGCCGCACGCGACGATACTTGCAGTTGGCGCCGCGGAACGCCGCGCAATTGTCGTGGCCGATGGCATCGCACCAGCCACCGTGATGAATGTGACTCTTTCTTGCGATCATCGCGTGGTGGATGGCGCGTCGGGTGCTGCCTTACTTAGCGCCTTCAAGGCCTTTATTGAGGACCCGGTCCGCATGTTGGTTTGAGAGTGCCTTGCGTTCAAAAGTAGAAGGAATTGGCCCATCTTAGATGGTTGCGGCGGCGGCATTTCATCGTTCAGCTAATTGGGCACTTTAGCCTCATTTCCACTATATAATGTTTGCAGATTGAGGGGGCAGGGCGGACGATTAGGGGATCCTGCTTGAGCAAATCGGTGGTGAGACTAGAAGTGTCGACACGCCGTGGGCGTATCATTTCCAACGGTTTCTGCCTCGGAGTATTGCGCCATGAGGGCTAACCATGAATTCCAGTTCGCGCTGTTTGCGATCGCCGTATTTATCTCGGGCTGTGCGCAGGACGGGACCCTGACCACCGGCAGCGTCAATGCCGCTCCCGATCCGGCTTGCGTGAAGCTGGCGACACAAATCAGGGCGCTGGAAGAACAAGGTGTGACGGAGAAGGTCGCCAGTGCGGCAAAGAAAAAGTATAAACTGAATTCATCCGATCTAGCCAAGGTAGCCCAACTCAACAAGGCCAATGCTGCCTTCCAGTCGAGATGTTCAAACATGCCGCCAAAACCAAATCTGGCGTCGACTCCGGCAAATGCGGCCAAAGAAACTAACGGAACAATGAAACCAAAAGTGGCGGCAAACAGGCCCCCGCCAATTCCGGTACACAAGCCTTCAATCGCGTCTCTTGGAAAAACGGATGCAAGCGCTCAAGCTGAGAATACACGCGAGCAAACGCAACCACCTCCTCAAACGGGAGCTGCTGCGATTGCGCCAATTGTGAAGGAGAATCCTGACGCAGTGTCGCTATCGCCGCAGGGGGAAACGGCGGTCATTAATAGAATGCCTCAGGACAAGCCCGAGGAACCACAGGCAACGATAACAACGGGAACGATTCCCACTGCGCCATTAGTACAGACCAAGCCTGCGGAAGCGCAACCAACTCAACAGGTGGGAACTCCCGCAAGTGGACCTACAGCGTCGGGGACTCCAGAAGCGGCGCATCTATCTCCACGCACCGAAGCTCCTACAGTTTTGCCGCCATCGCAGTAAGTTGTGATGCCATCCTGGGAGGGGCTTGCGTGCCGCTTTTGCGTGTGGTGAAACGAGGCCGTGGCGTGTCCTTAGTTGGGGGTGGACGGGTTGGCGGAGACGAGGCTTAGAATGCGCATTTCTAAGAGGGTTTCGATTAGCGCAGTGGCGCTTGGGTTTGCCGCGTGTGCTGCCGACGGCAACCCCGGGGCAGCGGCGCTTAGCGGCGGACAAACGTGCCAGTCCATTCGCGCTGATCTCAACGGCCTCGACAGCAAAGGTGTGCCAGCACTGGTGGAGCGGCAGAACGCCGGCAAGAAACTCTCAAAATCACAAAAAGCGCAGGCCGATCTCTATAATAGGCTTCTGAACGATTATCTCGGTGCACGCTGCCACGTATAATGAGCTGGGACTCGGCACCTTCGGTGCCGAGGGTAATACCTCAGCGGAGGGATGCGTGCCGCATGTCTAGTCGAGACTATGACATTATCGTCCTCGGAGCCGGGCCGGGTGGCTACGTGGCCGCGATCCGTGCCGCGCAGCTGGGTTTTCGCACCGCGGTTGTTGAGCGCGCCCATTTGGGCGGCATTTGCCTCAACTGGGGTTGCATCCCAACAAAGGCGCTCCTGCGTTCTGCAGAAGTCTATCGTATTTCCGGCCGCGCCCAAGAGTTTGGCATGGTGCGTAACGCCCAGATCGCAGCGGATTTGGAAGCGGTGGTAAGGCGTTCGCGGGCGGTGGTAAGTGAACTCAATATGGGTGTCGGATTTCTACTGAAAAAGAATGGCGTCGATGTCATTTGGGGAGAGGCTCGTATCGGCGAACGAGGAAAGTTGTCCGTCAGTGCACCGAAGAAAAAATCGGGGACCTATGAACTATCGGCGCCAAAGGGTGCGCTGGGTGCTGGCGAATACACAGCCGAGCACATTATCGTTGCCACTGGCGCGCGACCGCGTGTGCTTCCCAGTCTTGCACCTGACGGCAAGTTGATCTGGACGTATTTTGAGGCCATGGCGCCGCCGGCGATGCCAAAGTCTCTGCTGGTCGTTGGTTCAGGTGCGATAGGCATTGAGTTCGCGTCCTTTTACCGAGCGCTCGGCGCGGACGTGACGGTGGTGGAAATCCTGCCAGAGATTCTGCCGGCCGAAGACGCCGAGATTGCGGTGCTTGCACACAAGGCCTTCGAGAGGCATGGCATAAGGTTCTTCACCGGTGCCAAAGTGACTAAGGTTGAGAACGGGAGCGATGAGGTCGCCGCGACTGTTGAGTTTAGCGACGGCAAGAGGGAGACGATCAAGGCGGAGCGTGCAATTTCCGCTGTCGGCGTCGTCGGCAACGTCGAGGGGCTGGGGCTGGAAGAGCTAGGCGTTTCGATCGACAGGGGGACCATTCTTACTGACGAGGTGGGTCGGACGAACGTGACAGGTATCTACGCTATTGGGGATGTCGCGGGAGCACCGATGCTGGCGCACAAGGCCGAGCACGAGGGTGTCGCATGCGTCGAGGCGATAAAGCGACTCAATGTTCGGGGTCTCGATAAACTGCGCATTCCCAGCTGCACGTACTCCGATCCCCAAATTGCATCAGTGGGCCTCACTCAAGACAAGGCGAGTGCGGCCGGTCGCGAGGTACGCGTTGGGCGCTTTCCTTTTCGGGCCAATGGCAAGGCATTGGCCTTAGGCGAGCGCGAAGGTCTTGTCAAAACCATCTTCGATGCCAAAACGGGTGAGCTAATTGGTGCCCACATGATCGGCTCGGAGGTCACCGAGCTGATCCAGGGCTTCGTCATTGCGATGCAACTCGAAGCCACCGAAGAAGACCTCATGCATACGGTCTTCCCACATCCTACACTATCAGAGATGATGCATGAGAGTGTGCTTGCGGCTTACGGTCGGGCCATCCATATTCCGCCAATTACTGGCCGCTGAAGTCGACATCCAGTAGTGGATTGTGAGCTCTGGGAAGGAACCCGAATGAACGTCGAAACACGAGCGCTGCTCACCTTCCTCATCATCGGGATCATAGCGGGCTTCCTCGCCTCACTCATCGTTGGTGGCAGTGGGATTGTCCGCTATCTCATAACTGGCGTGATAGGCTCCTTTGTCGGGGGCTATCTATTTGATGTGCTTGGCATCGACCTGGGGATTAAGAATCGCATCGCATCACAAATTGTCACGGCCTCGATCGGCGCCATTGTAATCATTATACTGGCACGCATCATTGCCTAACCAACAGACAACGCAACACGTCAATTGGGAATTCGCGAGCGATGGAAGACTACTCGGCTTACTGGCCTTGGATCATAATGGCTCTAAACGGCCTGATCGCCGGATGGCTTGCCGGGTTACTCCTTGGCGGCGGCGGACTGATCCGCAACATGTTCGTCGGCATCATAGGCGCCTATATCGGTGGAGTCATGGTTCGGGCCAACTTGCTTAGTCTGCCGTTCACCACCGGGTCCGAATTTGGCGACCAGGTTGCGGTCTCGACTATAGGTGCGATCGTTGTGGTCGTTTTAGCTCGCATCATCGCCCGCTAGTATTCACAGGCCAAGACGGTCTGCCCTTGATCGGCGACAAAAATCTGGCCACCTCCGGGTATGCAATGCCCGCTTAACTATTGCTTAGACCTTGAACCGAAAGGCTCCCCGCCAAAATGGATGCAAAGATCGAGGAGGTAGCCAGGGCGGGTGGGAAGCTCCTGGCAAAGCCAGATTGGATACGGGTTAAAGCGCCGCGGGATTCGGCGGCCCTTGCAGAGACGGCGCACATCGTTCGCGCGCGTGGTCTGCACACTGTTTGCGAGGAAGCCAGATGCCCCAACATCAGCGAGTGTTGGGTCAAGCGGCATGCCACCTTCATGATCATGGGTGACACCTGCACGCGCGCCTGCGCTTTTTGCAATGTGCGCACCGGCCAGCCGCTGCCGATAGATCGCAGTGAGCCCGAGAACGTGGCAAAAGCGGTGCGCGAGTTGGGTCTGACGCACGTTGTCATAACATCGGTTGACCGAGACGATCTTGTGGATGGAGGGGCTCATCACTTTGCCCGCGTAGTCAGCGCGATCCGTGCAGAATCGCCGAGCGTTACCATCGAGGTTTTGACCCCTGACTTTTTGCGTAAAGAGGGTGCGCTTGAGGCGATCGTCGATACGGCTCCCGACGTTTTCAATCACAATCTTGAAACGGTTCCGCGACTTTACCTATCCATTCGACCTGGCGCGCGCTATTTCCATTCACTTCGCCTCCTGCAACGCGCAAAAGAGCTCGATGAGCAACTTTTTACCAAATCGGGGATCATGGTCGGCTTAGGCGAGGCGCGCGAAGAAGTAATGCAGGTAATGGACGACCTCCGGGCAGCTCGAGTGGATTTCCTCACGATAGGGCAATATCTGCAGCCGAGCCGCCGTCATGCCGAAGTAAAGCGTTTCATTCCGCCTGACGAGTTCGAAGCCCTGCGCCGCATTGCTACCGCCAAAGGCTTTCTGCTAGTAGCTGCGAGCCCATTAACGCGCTCCTCTTATCATGCTGCAGAGGACTTCGTACGCCTCAAGGATGCGCGAAGGGCGACCTGAAACACGACGGAGTCGCCCTTGCATAAGTTCCAGACCAGACGACGCGTACCGTTCAGCGCCGAGCAGATGTTCCAGGTGGTGGCCGCCGTTGACAAATATCCTGAGTTTCTACCTCTTTGCGAGAGCATCTACGTAGCTTCGCGTGAGAGGCGAGGCGCGGCAACCGAGCTAGTGGCAACCATGTCGATCGGCTATCAAGCCTTGGCTGAATCGTTCACTAGCCGCGTAATGCTGCATCCTGACGAGAGGGAAATCTTCGTAACCTATCTGGATGGTCCCTTCTCCCATTTGGAAAATCGATGGGCTTTCCGGGATCTATCGGGCAGCTCAGAGGTCGAATTTTTTATTGAGTATGAATTCCGTTCAACAATGCTCGCTCTTCTCATGGGTGCCCTGTTCGATAAGGCGGTGCGCAAGTTTGCGAGTGCCTTTGAGGAGCGCGCCTACCAACTCTACGGAAATCCGCGCATGTCCACCCAGGTCGCCAATTCAAGCAAATAACGGAGCCGCGTGGCGTTAAATCTAGCGGATCGCCTTGTCGAAGTTGCGTGCGCT
>Ga0209013_10004881_pt1 | contig 11680 bp, 10 predicted proteins | sample Cruoilmetagenom2_FD_187291 | JGI IMG/M metagenome (GOLD analysis project Ga0209013, IMG submission 187291) | Oil polluted marine microbial communities from Coal Oil Point, Santa Barbara, California, USA - Sample 2 (SPAdes) (version 2) | ecosystem: Environmental > Aquatic > Marine > Oil seeps ...
CATTTGATACAAAAGGAAGCGTCGGACGTAGTATGCACACGCTGTTTATAAGGCCAAGATAAAGAAATATTGGTAAATTGTAGGTTCCCATTCTCTAATCTAAACTTTTTTACACGCTATCAATGATTCGATGCAGGCACGTAACCCACAATCTCCAAGAATTGCATATAGCGTTTGCTAATCTAAAAATCGCTCTGTCCCGTAAATCGGAAAATAGAACCGAGGAATATCATCAATTAGGTTCCTCGCTTTTTTTTTGCCTATTCTCCGAGGACATTGGGTTGTAGTGTGCACTCTCCATAGATTTTGGTCATTGAGGAATGTCATTTCCAATGTGCAATAAATACAAATTTTATTGAGTTTGCAGTGAAGCATAAAGGATTTCGGGATTGCACGGAAAATTGAAGAATAGAATTATTAAAGAATCTTGATATATGACATGATCTTTTTTAACCTACCAGGACAAATGTACCGACCGAACATATGGCCTCATTTATTATTTTCGTGGGAAAGTTTTTTTTGATCATCCCTTTAATTGATGCCGGATCCAATTTAATTATTCTGCAAACCTATTTTTGTTATAAACCACACTTTCTGCAAAAGGTCTAGTTTGATATTCAAAACGATGCTGTTCATGGAAAAACGATGCTAAAGGCCTTGATACACCGGCAATGCCATAATTCCTTATTTTCTGAACGTTATCCAGATCAATCATTTGGATTAAATTTTCTTGTATCTGCCCTGCTTTCTGAGTAATATTTCCTTCTGGATCAACAATCAGGCTTTCACCCTTACCCTCATTTCCCACTCCATTTACACTTACAATATAACATTGATTCTGAATTGCTGCAGCCTGGCATAAAACTATTTCCTGGCATCGATCCTGTGTCCTGGTAATCGTAGGTACTAAGATTACCTCCGCACCTTTCCATACAAGGTCCCTTATGAGTTCAGGAAACCACAAATCATAACAGATGCATAAACCTATCACTCCAATACCATCAAGATTAAAAACGATAGTTTTATCTCCGGAAGTAGTTTTTTCATGGGGCCGCCACGGATGCATTTTTCTATACTTTGTAATAAGATTGCCATTTTTATCAAAAACCGGTGATGTGTTATAATAATTATTCCCGTATTTTTCATACATTGATCCCGGAATAAGATAAATCTGATTATCTTTTGCAATCCTAGAGCAACTATCCATAATGGCTCCTGGAATTTTTTCAGCCGTTTTTTCCATATCAGAAACACCCTGGATGCACAGTTCAGGGGCAACAATAAGATTTACCCAGGGACTGTAATACTTTATCAGCGCTATCTGATTAGCAAGATTAGCAAGGTTTTTTTGAATGTCTCCCGAAGATACCCTCAACTGGGTAGCCCCAACGCCTAACAATCTGCTCATTTTATCTCCTTTTTTACTTCATCTTATCATGATGATGACATCTCACCCAGTTACCTGATTTTAGATTCTCCATTTTCGGGGGCTCATGCTTGCATAATTCCGTCGCCATCTCACAGCGTGGATGAAACCGGCATCCCTCAGGGGGATTCAAGAGACTCGGCACTTCGCCTTTTAACGAAGCAAGGTCATAATTTCGTGTTGGATCGGCAATCGGTACGGCATCACGCAATGCCTTGGTATAGGGATGTTGCGGAGATCGAAACAGTGCTTTCGCATCCTGAATCTCTGTAATTTGACCGGCGTACATGACAGCGATGCGATGACAGATGTGCTCCATGATACTCAAATCGTGACTGATAAATAGGTAGGTGAGTTGCAGTTTTTTCTGGAGCGCATCCATAAGGTTAATGATCTGTGCCTGAACAGAAACATCCAAGGCACTCGTCGCTTCGTCGAAGACAAGAAATTCAGGTTCTGTAGCCAGGGCCCTGGCAATGCATATTCGTTGTTGCTGCCCGCCGCTGAACTCATGGGGATACCGGAACAGGTATTCGGGGCGTAAATCCACCATATTCATCAGTTGTACCGCGCTTTCCAAATACTCATTTTTTGGTAATTCCTGACGGATGAAGAGCGCTTCTTTCAGAATCTGCAGTACCGTCATTTTAGGGTTCAAAGAACTACGAGGGTCCTGAAAGACCATCTGCATTCTGGGCCTGAACCGCCGCAATTCATGATCATTAAGGTCTTGAATTTCCTCTCCATCAAAGGTGATGCTTCCCGATTTGACAGGTACAAGTCTCAAAACTGATCTGCCGAGCGTACTCTTCCCACAACCGGATTCTCCAACTAAGCCAAGACATTCTCCGGCAAAAAAATTCAGCGTCACACCATCAACAGCCTTTATCCAGGAGACGGCTTTCCCTGTAAGTGTTTTTTTATAAGGAAAGTGGGTTTTGATATTTTTTAAACTGATTAAGGCATTTGAAGTCATAATGGACTCGTGTAACAGGCAGTTTCAAGCTATGAATAAAGATAACATGCGACTGTGTGGGTTCTCGTAACCGAGCAGTATGACGGTCGTTTTCGACAGCATTCATCCATTTGGCGGTCGCACCTCGGGTGGAACCGGCAACCGGTCGGCGGATCAGCAAGGTCCGGAATCATGCCGGTGATAGGCACAAGCTTTTCATCCTCACCTAGTTTGGGAATTGCCTGCAGTAAACCACGCGTATAAGGATGTAAAGGATTCTGAAAGATATCTAAAGTGGGGCCGACCTCTACGATCCGTCCCGAATACATGACGGCCACCCGATCACATATTTGAGCGGCTATCCCCAGATCGTGGGTGATAAAAAGAATAGCCGTTCCCTTCTTCTGCGACATCTTCTTCAAGAGCTTAAGGATGTGTGCCTGCACGGTAACATCCAGAGCCGACGTGGCTTCGTCGGCGATCAATACTGCCGGTGAACCGAGCAGTGCGAGGGCAATTTTATACCGCTGGGCCATCCCGCCGCTGATTTCATGGGCATGGGACTTCAGCAGGCGGTCGGTCTCCGTCAAACCCACCTCGGCGAGCCTTTCTTTCGCTATTCTGCGAACCGCTGCTTTTTCTTTCAGGTTTTGTTGCTTTCTAAGACGGTCAATCTCGTCTTTCAGGTACATCCGGATCAGCCGAAAAATCTGTTCGCCCAGTGTGAAAACCGGGTTGATGCTGGACTGGGGATTCTGGAATATCATGGAGATGGATCTGCCCCGCACCTGGCGAAGTTCCCGGTTGGAAAGTTTCAGCAAATCATTCTCGTTAAAAAAAACGCGGCCCGTTCGCCGGCGTGACAACTGTGGGATCAGATTCAGCATCGACTTCGCCGTCACGCTTTTCCCGCAACCGGTTTCTCCGACCAGGGCCAGGATCTCATTGGGGTATAGAGAAAATTCAACCCCTTCGAGGATTTGAAATATGCCCCGAGCACCCTCAAAACTGACATTCAGGTTCTCCACGCTGAGAATTGGCGACTGCTGAATCATCATAGATTAACCCGTCACGGTTGATTTGGATCCAGAATCTCTTTCAATCTATCGCCAAATACATTAAAGGCCGTCACCAGCATAAACATGGCAAAGCCTGGAACGATGGCGATCCACCACTCTCCCAGTAGGTTCGGGGCGCCCTCCCAGACCATGAGCCCCCAGTCGGCATTGGGGGGCTGCGTACCGAGGCCCAGAAAACTGAGCACACCGATGGCGATGATGGCCGGGCCGATGTCCAGCATCATCATGACAATGACCGGTGTCAGGATATTGGGAAGCAGGTGGCGAAAAATGATATAGATTCGACCATAACCCAGCATCTGGGCCGCTTCGATATAGAGCATGTTTTTCAGGGACAAAACCTCGCCCTGCACCAGCCGGGTATACCAGGGCCACCAGGGGATGATCAACGCAATCAGCGCCGTCATCGACCCGGCGCCCACGACAATCGAAACAGCCATGGCCACCAGAGCGGAAGGAAAGGACAGGACAAGTTCGACGGTCCGCATGATAATTGCTCCGGAAATCCCTTCCCGGTACCCGGCCCATAGGCCCAGGGGCACACCGATCACAACAGCCATCAGTACAATGAAAAAACCGCCGAATACGGAAACGCGGGCGCCGTAAATCACCCGGCTTAGAAGGTCCCGGCCATAGATATCGGTTCCCAGCAGATGCTTTTTTGAAAAGGGTTGCAGCCGCTCCTCGATGTTGACCGCACCCTTGCCCTGATCCGGATAAGGCGCCACCCACGGGGCAAGAAGGGCCGACAACAGGATGATGACCAGCACGAAAAGCGAAAAAACGGCCAGCTTTTTTTTCAATAAGAGACGCAGATTGTAGACTTGCGCCTTGCGATGGTCCTGAAGGGCCTCCTCGGCCAGCTTTTTAAAATCGTGTGTTACCATTTCCATAGCAACGGCTCACTTGATCCGAGGATCGACTACCCTGCGTACAATGTCGGTAGCCGTGTTGGCCAGAACATAGATGGAACCGATGGTGAAGGCTATCCCCATCACTGCCGGAAAATCGAGGCTGGTGATGGCCATCAACGCATAATAGCCGATACCCGGCCAGTTGAAAATCATCTCGACAAAAAAGGTGTTCAGCATCAGGAGGGCCACCGAGAGCCCGATAACGGTCAGAATGGGGGAGAGCGCGTTGCGCAGACCATATCTGAAAAAAAGCACGCCCTCGCTAATTCCGGAGGCCCTTGCAGCGAGTATGTAGTCTTGGGTCATCACATCCAGCAGCGTGGAACGGGTCAAGCGCGCAATAAACCCCAAAGGCCCCAGCGTAAGGGCCGCAACCGGAAGCACCATGTGCCAGGCTACATTGAAAAAAGCGGTCAGGTTTCCGGTGACAAGGCTGTCGACAAAGCTGAAACCCGTCAACAGTTCGATGGGGTGGGTGAACTCCAGCATGCTGTCCAGTCTGCCCTGCAGGGGGAACCACCCCAGAAAATTGAAAAAGAGGAGCTGCAACAGGAGCGCCAGAAAAAAAATGGGTATGCTCACCGCTGCTGCCGAAAACCACTTGATCGTCTCGTCCACCCAGGTTCCCTGCCAAACAGCGGCGATACCGCCGATCGGGATGCCCAGCAGAACGGCAAGCACGAGCGCCAACAACACCAATTCCATGGACATGGGTATCTTTTCCGACAGATCTTTCAGAACCGGCCGGTGGGTTCTCAGGGAAATACCCATGTCGCCCTGAAACAATTTGCCCATGTAACGCAGGTACTGTGTGTAAAGGGGTTTATCCAGGCCCAGCTCCAGCCTGGCCTGTTCGATCTGCTCCGGCTTGGCGTTTCCGCCCACATACAGGGCGGCCACATCTCCGGGTATGGCCCGTGAAAAAAAGAACACCAAGACGCTGAGGGCCAGCAGCAGCGCCAGAAGTCCTGCGATACGCTTGAGGATGAAGAGGGTCATGTCAATCTGAAAAGTATCGTAGATTCTGAATTAAAAGGCCCCGATCAACCATCCGGGGCCTTTTGCGGATTGCAATTCAGACCCTATTCAATAGTCATTTCATAAAAGAACGGAACATTGGGATAGGCCGGGTTGATAACGAGCCCTTTCAGTTTTTTGTTCATGGGCCAGTTCCCAACGGTGTCCACCAGCCAGGCAACCGGCACATCCTTCTGAATCATGTTCTGTGCTTGAATGTAAAGATCCAGGGCCTTGTCAGGATCGCTGCCGGTCACCTCGTAGGCCTTGCGAATCATGTTGTCGTAGGCGGGATTGGCGTAATAGGCCAGATTCCAGACCGGTTTGTCGCCCTCATTGTGCATAAGCGAATAGAGGGTTTCGTAAGGGTCGCTATAGGTGGGCCACCACAGCAGCAGGAAAATATCCTGGGCTTCTTTTGGATTTCCCTTAGCCTTGGCCCACTGAGATGTCCAGACGATTGACTGTATCTCGACATCGATGCCCAGCTTTTTAAACTCACTCTGAATCAACGGAGCAAAGCGCTTCTCCTGGACATTTTCTGCTGCATGGGTGAGGGTCAGCTTGAACCCACCGTCTGGAAAGCCGGCTTCCGCCAACAGTTTCCTGGCCTTTTCCAGGTTATACTCATACTGAATGACCTTCTCAGAAGAGCCGAACTGGCCATTGGGTACGGGGCCGCGAGCCTGGGTACCCAGCCCGTCGAATCCGATCTTGATGATGGCGTCATATGGCATGGCGTGGGCCAGCGCTTGTCTCACCTTAGCCTTATTTAACGGAGGACGAGTGGTATTGAAAAATGCCATGTAATTGGAATAACTTGGGCCATACACCACCTTTGTATTTTTTCCAGTTTTAACTTTGGAATAGCTATCGATGGGTATTCTTCCAACCAGCATGGCTTCGCCTGATTGGAGCATTTGAAGCTGGATTAAAGCTTCTTTTGTATATTTTACCAGAATATTTTCAACATGGTTACCTTCCCAGCCACCCCAGTAATCATTAAATTTGGCAAGAATCCAGCTTTCACCGGATTTGTAACTTTTTATTGTATAGGGACCTGTTCCGGCATCATTCCCCTTGTCAAACCAATCTGCACCCTTTTCACCCACCGAAGGACTCATTATATATGAGGCATAGGCAGATGCCGCAATCCTTGGCAGTGGAACCGGCTTTTTTAAAATTAACTTGACAGTATAATCATCTATAATTTCGATTTTCTCTAGATCTGCCCATATGAAAGCGGCCCCTTTTCCCATTTTTTTGGTTCGTTCAAGGGAAAATTTTACAGCTTCTGCTGAAAATGGTGTGCCGTCGTGGAACTTTACACCCTTTCGCAGGCTGAAAGTGTATCCCTTGCCATCATCGGAAACAGTGAATCCGGTGGCAAGAACATAACTGAATAACTCCTTGCTTCCAGGTGGGTTGACCTTAATCAGTGTCTCATAAATATTGGCCATATACGTCAGTTCCGTAGAATATGAAACGCTTGGATCCCAGGTTGTAATCCCGTACGGCGATCCGAACATCATCGTTTTTTCGGCAGCACCAGCCGGTATCGTGATCAGAACGCAGATTAGTACCATGAGCAAACATTTGTTTAGTTTTACCATTTTTTACCCTCCTTTGTTTTAGTTTTTCACATACGACTCTGTCAGGATCATTTATATAATCCCATAGCAATGTGTTTCAATTTATAGGCTAATAATTGATAACACAGTGCACATCCCGCATATAATCGGCCGCTTTGATGGCCTCCTTTTCTTCTATTAGCTTAATCATTACCAAGTGCTCTTTATAATTGAACTTTTTCATTTTCATGCTCCAGTCCTTCTTTCCGAATTCGAACATACGTTGTCTTAAAATATTCACTTGATTTAACAAGGGCTTGTTTGATGAAAGTTTTAAATATGTATTGTGGAATTCGGTATTTAGATCCCAGTATCGATTGAATTTTTCACCCGATATGTTACGCATCATCTCTTCATTGATTTTTTTTAGTGTTTCAATCTCCCGGGGACCCATTTTTCCGACCACAGAGAGTAAGGCCCGAGAATCAAGGGCACCCAGCATTTCATAAATATCCTCGATATCCTGTTGACTAATCTTGTTAATTTGTATGCCCCGTTGAGGAAGAAACGTTACGAACCCTTCGGCCTGGAGCTGTAGCAGCGCATCTCTAAGCGGAGTGCGTGTAATTCCCAGTTCTTCAGCGAGTTTATTGATGCTAATGAACATACCGGACTTTAGCTTCTCGGTTTTCAGCTCTTCGCGAAGGTGTTCATACACTTGCGTTCGCAACAATTGATAGTGTTTTGTTTGAGCGATATCCATTTAATAACAGCTCGTTAAGAAAACAGATTGATTATTGTCAAACCATACTCATCAACAGTGGAAACGTGAAAATTACGCGCCGGTGGACGGATTAAATATTAATATACTAGTGTACTAATATATTTGTCAACAAAAAAATCATTTTCCCGCAAAATTTAGCTTTTCTTTCTAAGAATTACAAAGTCGTTGGGATATAGCGAGTTATCCTCAAGCATGAAAACAAATGGTAGACTACGACAGGGATTGTTATGCTGTCAGAAAATATCAAAATACCGGAGAATTGGACCTATCTTGCTGGTATTGTGGTAAATATTGGGTTTACCGGTCCTATAACAAAATCTATAACATCCTCAATAGGATAGGTTAACTCGCAACATAAAACAATTAGGGGATGAACCTGAAAATGTCATTGATGCACGACATTAATTCGCTCAAAAGCGGTTTAATCGTGCATACAGATGGCAACCTTCGCCAGCGGTTGAGACGGCCATTTTTAAAGCGATTTTCGGCTAAACTGATACAGGGAAATTTAAGGTTGGCAAACGATTTTACAGTGATATGGCTATCTTTGATGGGATGGTACGCTGCCCATAATTTTGCAAGGCTGATATATTGTAGATTTGTGAGGTCTAATCCCAACCTTTCCGGGCACCTTTAATTATTCGATGCAGGCACGCAATCTAAACAAAATACGCCTCTGGAAAAGAATAGACTTGTCATGGGCTATCTGCCTTCCGGCCCCTTAAAAACGCATCCAGCGCCTCGATCACCACACCTGTGACCGTGTGGTCAGTTTCGTTCGCATATTTTTCAGCCCGTTCCAACAATCGGCAGGGTAAATGCATCGTGATTAGCTGGGTATCGTCTGTACAGACAATAGGTTCGCACTGGTCGTCCATGGGGCTCCTTTCGCGTTTAAGGCTATTGTATTACAGCCGTCACCCGATGTCAGAGGTGACAGAATTCTGTTTTATCGGTTGCAGATATCTGTTTTTGGTCCGAAACCATTTTATAGGTATCATATTAAATATTTAAGGTTGACTTGACAACAGCCATTTAGATATCAGTAATTTTAGCGGATGTTGAGTATTCTCAATACATCGCAGCCCACCGTATTCATGTGATATATTATTTTCACCGAGGTAATCACCACCGAACCGTCCATTTGATTGACCACAACATATAGTGGTGCGTAGAATTAGCTTTCGATCCAGACACTGGCAAGAGATCACAAGGTCACCTGAAAGACAGAAAGGTATCAGTATCACCGGTCGCTGCCTTTCCCACGATTTGATAGTATCACAGCATTTTCGATTGCAGGAAAATCAGATTTCTGACAATCTTTTAAAGATTACCAAGGGCAATGTATTCTCTTATCAATGGTCTGAGTGTTTCTGCGATATGAAGAATCTATTCGATTTTGAATGCGTGATTTTTAGTTTAGTATTTTAAAGTGTATAAGGATTGTAATGAACTTGACAAAAAAATATCATCTTGATATATTTAGAGACGAAATAATCGATAATATCGTTTTTTTCGTCATCTCAGCGTAGCATTTCGCTTTTAGTGTTTTCTCACCCCAGGAGGAAAATTCAAATCTAACCCTTAAATAGGCAGGAGGCAACTATGGACATAAAGGATTTGAAAAAGGTTCTCGCCGGCCTATGCATCGCCAGCTTGATATCGGGATCTTCGCTCGTTTTAAGCGGTTGTGCCGGTAAAAGCGCCGGAAGCGGCGAAAAAGTAAGTGCAGGTAGCTCTAAAAGCGCTTGAAGTGGCGGTACTACTGGTGCCGGTGGCACTGAAGAAGAAAAAAAGAAAAAGAAAAAACCCGCCAAGAGTGGTAGCTGAGGCTGATTTACCTGCACGCGGTCCGCGTGCATAAATTTACATTAAGAAAAAAACACCAACAACAAACTTTTTTGGGTTAGCGTGCCTACCCCCCATCATGACCCTTATCAGAAGATCTTTTCCACTTGCTGCAGGATCCTTGGAAGTCAAACCTGGGGAAGGATCCTGGCAGCATTGGACCAAGACTTAAAACCCCAAATTTTTCCAGATAAACTGGGTTCATTGACACACGATCTGGTTTTACCAGATTTTATCGTCGATCTGGCCTGCATTGAATGGGCGTTACATCAGACGAAAACGGACGCCGCCCCTTTTGATCTAAACATCGAGAAGCTGACTGTAAATCCCACGCTTACGCTGGTCCCAGTTTCATGGAAAAATCTCCCTGCAATAATGAATGCAAAAGATAGCGAAGCCCCAAGGGTTCAAGAATCCCCTGGAACTCATGTCCTTATCTGGCGGCACCCGAAAACCGGTAAGGTTCACATCCGCGAAGCCGAAGACATAGATCTTCTGGCCTTGAAAATCACGATTGAAAAAATTGATCCCCGGGAGGCCGCCGCAATCGGCAACGTAGCAGTCGGCGTGATTGAATCTGCACGACACAGAGCGATTTCACGGGGTATTCTCATGTCACCCGAATCCCTAATTCGGCGCGATTATCCGGCTTCGGCCAATATACCCCCTGCGCTCGAATCTTTTATGTCGGCAGATACGTTCATCCTTCAATGGCACATCACTCAGACATGTGATCTTCACTGCAAACACTGCTATGATCGGAGTGAGCGCACGCCCATGCCCTATGACACGGCTGTGGCCATACTCGATGATTTTTACGGGTTCTGCCAGGAAATGCATGTGAGCGGACAGGTAACCTTTACCGGTGGGAATCCGCTGCTCTATCCCCATTTCATGAACATTTACAAAGAAGCCTCGGATCGGGGATTTAGCGTCGCCATTCTCGGGAACCCATCTCCCACCGGACAGATCGAAAAACTGCTCGATATCGCTAAACCGTTGTATATTCAGATTAGCCTTGAAGGATTGGAAGTACATAATGACGATATCCGGGGAAAAGGACATTTCAAACGCTCCCTTGTTTTTCTGGATCAGCTGAGAAGTATAGATATCTATACCATGGTTATGCTGACGCTGTCCCACGACAACATCCATCAGGTACTTCCCCTGGCCGATCTGCTTAGAGACCGAACCGATTCTTTTACCTTCAACAGACTATCCACCATGGGAGAAGGGGCCCGGCTTTTAATGGCAGACACGAAAGAGTTCCAGGTCTTTTTAAGAGAATACGAAGTCGCATCCCGGGAAAACCCAATTCTGGGATTGAAGGATAATCTGCTGAATATCATTCGCTATGAAAATAATCTGGAACCTTTCGGCGGATGTACCGGTTACGGCTGTGGTGCGGCTTTCAATTTCGTGGCGCTTCTTCCCGACGGAGAAGTGCACGCCTGTCGAAAGTTTCCCTCCCTGATCGGAAATATGAAGAAAAATCGATTGACTGAAATTTATCATTCCAGGCTGGCGCGTAAATATAGAAATGGCAGCCAAGCCTGCCGTGAATGCTGTCTGAATAGCATTTGCCGTGGCTGCCTGGCCATTACTCATAGTCACGGTATGAACGTGTTCGGAGAAAAGGACCCCTTTTGTTTCATGACACAGGAAATGTATCAACGGAAGGGAAAGAATAACCTAACTGCTTAGAAGCCATTTCAAAACCTATTTAGCACGATCATATGGCAGGCAAGGTGAAAGAATCCACGATAAACTTCAATCAAGCATTCATAGCGCACAACCAAGCGGTAATAATTCCGATGATTTTAAGAACTGATGCTTTCTTATAATTACAGGCTGATACCAACATATATTATTGAAGGATACATCAGGTTTTGACAAGATTATTTTTTTTATGATAATCTTAATAATATTTCCATTTGCTGAACCCTACATTTTGTCTAAAAAAACATTGATCTATATATATATTCTGAGTTACTCTGACTAAACCTTTAGAGGGTACAGCTATGACTGAAGACAGCGTCAAGCGTAAGCTCACCGCCATACTGTGTGCCGATGTCAAAGGTTACAG
>Ga0209013_10004882_pt1 | contig 11679 bp, 8 predicted proteins | sample Cruoilmetagenom2_FD_187291 | JGI IMG/M metagenome (GOLD analysis project Ga0209013, IMG submission 187291) | Oil polluted marine microbial communities from Coal Oil Point, Santa Barbara, California, USA - Sample 2 (SPAdes) (version 2) | ecosystem: Environmental > Aquatic > Marine > Oil seeps ...
CCTGATTTTCTCAGGGGAGCTTGGCAGACGAATTTGGCGGCCTCGAATCCGGGGCGTTGGTATTCGTCCTCCGTCAACAGCAGGTATTGGACGCAAGTCTCGCCGAGGGCATTCTGCTTTCGCAATTGTGCATTAGCCAGCGCTTTTGCTCCAATGGCTGATGATATGTGAACGATGTATACGGGCGCGTCGACCGCCTCCGCTAGGGAAAGTACTCTTTCTATCGCCTCCCCCTCTGCAATTACTGGGCGGCTGGATGGATGAAATTGTGGGGCCAGGTTCCCGCTGTCGAGCAGTTCCTGCGTGGAGTGTTTGATCATTGAGTCGTTTTCAGCGTGAACGATGACGAGACCCTTTTGAGCAGATACAGCTTTCAGTACTCGCAGGAATTCACCGTCAGATAAACGAAAACCCTCATAGGTTGTGTAGGTTTTGAATGAGGTCACTCCAGCGTCGATCACTGCAGGAATCTCTGCGAGAGTATGCTCTTTGGCATCCGACAAGGTCATATGAAAAGCATAGTCTATTGCTGCCCGGTTTTCTGCCAGGGATTTTCTGGCATTTAATGCCTCAACTAATGATTGCTGGGGGGCGGCTTCCACAAAATCGATGACTGTGGTTGTGCCACCATGCGCAGCAGCCCGGGTTCCGGTGACCCAGTCGTCACTCGATCTCGTTACACCGACAGGCATTTCGATGTGGACGTGGGGGTCAACCGCGCCGGGAAGCACATACAATTCACTGGCATCGATCTTTTTTGTCCCAGACAGTTTGTGGCCAATTTCAGCTATCTTTCCAGCGTTGATCCCCACATCAGCCTGGAAAGTCTCGGCTGAGGTTATAACCAGACCATCGTGGATCACCAGGTCGAAGGACATTGGGGCTCCGATAATTAATTCGCGTTTGAGTAAAAGGCGGCAGGCTGTTTGACCCTCGTTAAGCCTAAAACGTGCTGTGTTACCACCAGAGTTTTCAGCCTTCGAGTTTCACCGTGATTTTGCCATTCCCAGAAACTTTTTCGCTACTGGATTATTTTACTCGTCAGCGCCTGCGGTTTGCAGACAGATGAGCACAGCCCACACGACCTGCACATTTCACTCGTGAGTGACATACGAATGGTTCCATCGCCGGGTACATCCCCGGAAATTTGGCGGGCGTTATAAGGACACACCACTACACACCTTCGGCAGAGGGTACATAGGAGCGGATCAAACTCAAACTCTAGTCCGCTCGAGATTTGATTAGGACACAGATTGGGCAGAGCATACCCAACGACCTCCTCCAGGCTGGCGTAATCTGATTCATCAAGCCATTGGTCTAATTTATCCAGGGTCTTCGTAAACCATTCGTTTCCATAGAGTATTGGGGCTGAACACACACCAACGGCATCGGCCCCGGCCATGGTCATCTCGATAATATCTTCAGCAGAGAAGACGCCGCCAGTGCCGATGATAGGCTTGCCAAAGCGTTTCTTAAGTTCTGCGACGATCGAAACCGCTAAAGGTTTAATGGCTGCTCCTGATATCCAACCTCTGCCGCCTTCGCTTACCAATAATGGGCAGCCAGTTTCAATATCGATATATAGAGCCGGACCAATCGAATCGATTGCGGTGAACCCGTCGCATCCTGCCTTCAAGGCTGCTTCGGCGATTGAAAATAACTCATCGCCCCAATTGAAGCTCAACTTGGCCAGAATAGGCAGGTCAGTCTTTGACCTGACAGCAGTGATCAGTGGAATTATCGTATCGCCTGAATAGGAAACGCACTCGATGATATCGATAGGTCCAGATGTTGCCAGAGGCTCAATGAACTTTTCAATATCTTGGGCAGTGTGCCCAACGCTGACGATCAAAGCGCCAGGATGGCCTTCAAGCGCCGGGATTTCCTCGTACACCCATTGTTCCCAGGAAATATCTGACCACTCTTCCGCATTGAAGAGTGTGTTGTATGAGCCTCTGGATGAAGGCTTGATGATGTGCGGGGTGGGATTAGTTGGAAGCATTGACCGAAGAGTCTTGGTGACAACTGCGCCGGCTCCCGATTTGTAGGCTTCAATAAGGCTTGCGGCGTTATGTGAGCGCGGGCCCGAAGCCAATACCAGCGGACTTGGCAATTCGCAATCAAACAATTGCGTTCGTAATTTGGTATATGGAGATTCGTCAATCATAGTAAATCTACCACCTCACCAGTGTACGGGCTGGCCCATCCCAGACGAGAGCGTAGTTCCTGAGCCTCTCCCGTCTCGATAGCTTCTTTGAGTTGATTAAAAACATCATCAAGACCCAGGTATTGTAATTTTCGTCTATTGGGTAGGCCGGTTTCAGCATCCCAATCGCGCAGAACGTAATATTCATCCAGCATCTCAGAGAGATGGCAGACACTGCCTTTTGCATTACCAGAGGGTGAAGACACCTTAGTCATCCTCCAGGGAAGAACGTCGTCCGATTTATCGATCCCGTGGAGGGCGTTATAGCAGCGCTGCAAATTGTAGATTCGCTCGCCAACCCGTTTCAATTCGTCCACATCGAGAGACAATCCTGTAATCGCGTTTAGCGCATCGCATTGTTCCTGCCAATATATTTCCAACATAACGAAAGTGCCGCCAGATTTGCAATTACCACTTGAATCTACGATTGCCCCATAATCCTCGCCATCTTTTACCAAGAAGGCTTTATGTTTTGTTTCCAGAGGGTCAATCAATTCGGGGAGATATTCCTTTCCATATCTTGCTTCAGCCCCGCCGGGGTATCCTGTTTCGTCAGTGACGGGAAAAGCCTTGAGATGATCTGCGCCTCTAGATGATGTGGCGTGGGCAAGTCCCATTGATTGTTGGGCGCGGCCATCTTGTGCGGGAATATCTTGTCCCTTTACATGCATGGCATATCGCTCCGCGCCCTTACCCAACCGTTTCGCAGCCCTGGCAGCGCCTTCTGCGAGAAGATCGCCCAGGTAACCCTTACGGTATGCAATCCGCTCAATTAATTGAAGCATTGTGTGATAGTTCCCCCAAACAAGATCAAGACCATCACAATCCTCAGTGGACAGGATTTCTTTCTCGGCCAGTTCCATTGCAAATGCAATCGCACTCCCCGTCGATATCGTATCTAAGCCTAAATCGTCACAAACCTCATTGCCCTTGAGTATCGACGGAAGATTAGCATTGCAGACTCTTGCGCCTAAGGAGTTCAGGGTTTCGTATTCAACGCTCGTAGACATACTGCGGGAGAATTCGCCTTTTTTTACAGCATAAACCTTATCGCATCCTATCGGGCAGCTATGGCAAGAGATATCCCGTATGAAGTGATCTTCATGGAGGGTATCCGCCGAAATCTGCTCAAATTCTTCGAAACTTCCGTACCGGTGATTCTGAGTTGGGAACCGCCCCATATGGTCCATTAGCGCAACAATACCAGGGGTGCCATATTTGCTCGCACCTGGGAAGAATTCATTCTCTCTAATTGCCAGATGGTGCTTCAAAGTAATATCGAGAGTCCGTTGAGGGCTGGCAACCTGGAGGCACCTTGTACCGCGGACTGCAATGGCTTTGAGATTCTTTGATCCCATAACGGCGCCCAGGCCCGAACGAGCCGCGCTTCTCCGGGAGGTGACCTGGATTCCTGCAAAACGGACAAGATTTTCTCCGGCAGGGCCGATTATGGCCGTTTTGAGATCCGGCTGGTTGGTTTCATCACGTAATTGATCTTCCGTTTCAAAGGTCCCAAGACCCCAAAGATGCTCGGCTGAACGTAATTCGACTTGCTCATCCTCGAGATATAGATAGACAGGTTTTAGCGAACGACCTTCGAATACGATCAGATCGTAACCAGCAAATTTCAATTCAGGTCCAAAATGCCCACCCGCGTTGGAGTCTCCATAGATGTCTGTCAACGGCGATTTGGCGATGAACTCAACCCGACCTGAATTCGGCACTGGGGAACCGCATAGAGGACCAGCAGAGACAATCAGCTTATTTTCACTTTCTAGAGCGTCAACAGATGCGGGAACCTCATCCCAGAGAATCTTTGTACCAATGCCATTTCCGCCCAGGTAATTTTCGACCCATTCGACTGGCAAGGGCAGTATTTGGATTTCGCCGGAGGACAAATCTACACGCAAATATTTACCGGCGTAGCCCTGGTAAGGAAACGTCTCCACGGTGCTGTCTGCTGGAATCCCTTTTTGGGAGCGAGTGCGATATTCCGGGATTCTCTCGAGTTCTGTAAGCAGCGCGTCATACATTTCCTGCCCGCCGTCATCCTCGCTAATTGTAATCGCTCCCGGCTGACACACCTTCACACACCAGGGATCGCCAGCGCATAGATCGCATTTCAACACCACGGCTTTTCCCGATTTACCTCTACCGGGCAGGAGATGAAGTTTAATAGCTCCAATCTGACAGGCGTTCACGCATTTGCTGCACCCTGTACATAGGCTTTCGTTTATTACCACTGCCCCCAAGTGATTAACGCTAATTGCTGCTGGTTCAGGACAGACTTCAATACATGGCTTGTCGTCACAGAGCACGCACGTAATTGGCAGAAAGCTGATATCGGAATGATCTTCGTGAATAAAAATACGAGCAAGTTCGGGGTTTACCACATCTTCGTGCTTTAAGGAACAAAAAATCGCACATGTCTGGCACCCTGTACATTTTTCTGGTGAGATTGAGAGGCGCATATTTGTTAAAGCCCCAACCTGGATAGAGTCTCTGGCAGGGGATGACCCTGTTCATCCCAGCCGCGTAATTCATAATATCGGTCGAGCATGGCATCCCAATCGTGGATCCTTCCGGTCACGATGGGGGATGCTGATCTGCGGACTTCATCGGAATCCGGATCAGTTTCGTATTCGTACACATCTAATGGTTCCTCGGTAAATCTCCGTGGCAGAATGTCATCTTTCCTGTCAAAGCCGTGAGCTTGATTGAACAACCTCTCCAGATTTACGATTCTTTCACCAATTTCAAGAAGGGACTCTTCGCTGAAATCGAATCCCAACGCCTGTAAACCCGCGGCCAAGTCTGAAGGCATTACTGTGTAAGTTTCGGCTGTGCTGAATTTGCAGACCCCGAGAGAATCGACTACTGCACAGAAGTGCTCCCCATAGAGCACAATATCCGCTTTGTATTTTTCGATGGACAGCCCCATCAGTTCCGCGAGAATATTCTCCGGGAAGAGTTGCCGTGCTACCTTCCAGTTTCCGGCTAGATCGAGGGCCGGCATTCCATAGAGGTGGTCGGCCCCCCTGTTACTGGTGGCGTGCCCCAGGCCGAAGGCCTTTGCGATTCGCGGCTCCTGCCGGGGAAGCTCAAGCCCTTTGACATGCATGGCGTATTTCTCGGCACCGTTGCCGATCTCCTGCGCAGCTTGCTTCACTCCCTTCGAGAGCAGCTCCCCTAAGCCAGTTCGAAAGGTGATGTCCTCGATCAGACCCAGGATGGTTTCAGAATCCCCCCACTCCAGAGAATGATCAGGGTGATCCAGCAACCCTTTTTCGTAACACTCCATGGCAAAGGCAATTGTGACCCCGGTGGAGATGGTGTCCAGGCCATATTCGTTGCATAGGTGGTTGGCTTCGATGATCAATTCAGGGTCCGCGTTCCAGCACATGGGACCAAAAGCGTTCGCGGTTTCGTATTCCGGACCTTCGATTTGGATTTCCTTGCCGCTGGTTTTCAACGTAGATTGCCGAGAGCAGCGCATTGGGCACATGGCGCAGCCTAGCCGTTTGGTCCAATATCGGCTGAACGATTCCGCGTCCAGATTGCGGATGAAAGGTACCTGGCCAGCTTGATGATTTTTGGTGGGTTGATCGCCAATGCTATTTTTAATTGACATGAGGAACAGGGTGGACTGCTCCCGCAGAAGCTCCGAGTTATCGTCATTGATCAGAGCTTTCGAGTAAACCTTTGACAATTTAGCAAACTCAGTCGGGGATGTTTGTTTCTTTCGATCCGAGCGGACGTGCAGCGCTTTGAGATTTTTACTGCCCATCACCGCCCCGGGGCCGCTGCGGGCTGCAGCCCTGCCTCCGTCATTGATGATGGCTGCCATAGGAACCAGGTTTTCGCCAGCCTGACCGATCGCAGCCACGCGCCCGCCAAATTCTTCGCGCAGCGACTTTTCCACGAATGAGGTGCTGTGTCCCCAGTATTTGTTTGCAGGAAGCAGGGTTATCTTCTGGTCGATTATTTGGATTAGCACAGGCTCAGGAGCCTTACCGGTGATAACGATAGCATCGTAACCGGCATATCGCAGTTCCGGTCCAAAATGGCCGCCCGAGTTGGCGTAGCCGTAGGCACCGGTGGCTGGGGATTTGAACGTCACGTGGTAGCGAGATGAGGTCGGCCAGGGTGAGCCGTTCAGCGGACCGGTGGTGAAGATTAAATAGTTCTCCGGATCTAAGGGACGAGTCGAAACATCCACGTTGTCAAACAAGAGGGAAGCGCCCAACCCACGTCCACCCAGCCACTTGTCCAAGCGGGCCTGCTCGGTGACGAAAATTTCTATTTTCGATGACGTCAATTCGATGAATGCCGTGTGGGGCATGATTTACTCTCTCCGAGTGGCATAGAGCGAACCAAGCGTGGCGACAGTTCCTACACCTGGCGAACCAGCTATCCCATGTTGCGTAGATTGATTCTATGCGAGATACAAAATCGAATGTAACCTTAGAAATCTTCCAGATTTTCTGCAATGATGTTATCGACAACCTCTTTGGCGTGATCCAATGCTTCTTGAGGGCTGGCGGTTCCAAGCTCGATAGCTTCGACAGCCATCCTTAATTGGGCATCACTTGAGCCCAGTGCTGAAAATAAGGGTATGGATTGTGCATATTCCAACTGCAATATCGGGACTCCAGAGCGAGGATCCTCGGCAAGGTAGTTCTGCAGTTCGGGCCACTCCAGAGCCGATTCATAGATTGGCAAATAACCCGTATGAGTCGAAAGGTATAGAGAGCTTTCTTGGCTGCTCATAAACTCTATGAAGGTCCATGCTGCCTGTTTGATTAATTCATTGTCGTGATCCAGTATGATCAGGCTAGCGCCGCCAACGGGCACAATCCGTTCTTTCCCTGCTATGGTAGGCATCATACTGACACCAACGTTGAATGGCGCATCTTGAATGGTGCTAGGGACATTAGAACTGGACATCAACACAATACCCAGCTTACCTGCGAGGAAATCTCCCTTGGCTTCATTATGCTGGTTGGGCGGCATAATATTATGCTCGTGAACAAAATCTCCCCACAACTTCAGCATCTCGACAGCTTCAGGGCTGGTATACAACACCTCGGTTTCTTCGGTATTCACTATTTCTACCCCATTTTGCATAAACATAGTGCTCAAAAACCAATGGGTATCAGGCTTGGTGTTGAATCCCCATTGATCTATCTCGCCATTATTATCAGTATCGGCGGTTAAGAGCTGGCCATATTGGATAACCTCATCCCAATTTTCAGGTGGTTGATCAGGATCAATCCCGGCAGCAACAAATAGATCGCGATTATAGAAGAGCATCGGCACAGAGTGATTGAAAGGCATGCTCCAAATCTTATCCCCGGCCGAGTTGTAATCCCAGAAAACGTCCCATATGGCTTCGCGGTCAAAGCTCTCGGATTGATCTAAGAATTCGGTGATTGGCACTAATGCCCCTGTATTACCTACCAGAGGCGCGCCGCCAATCTGCGCGATAGCGGGAGGTGTTTTAGCCGATAATGCATTCCACAGTTTTGCCATGCTCGAAGCGTAACCACCCTGATAGGTACCAATCACCGTTATTTCGGGTTGTGATTGATTGAACTGGGTGATCATATCTTCGATAACATCTCCACTATTCCCACCTAAAGCGTGCCAAAACTCTATCGTAATATGACCATCATCATCGACCGTCCCGGCTGAACTGCTGGTTGCGCTGCCTCCACATCCGGCCAATAGCGAAGAGCATAAAACTATGATCGATATAGTTACCTTCAGGGCCTTATTCATCATCTTGCTCCTTTTAGTTACTGGACTTTTTCCAACTATCCCTTCAAACCAGTGGTTGCGATGCCTTCGACGAATGATTTTTGTACAGTGAAGTAGATCGCGACTACAGGGAGTATCACTATCATAGCCGCCGCCATGTAGACACCCCATTGGGTGCCGCCTTCCTGGCTGACAAAATAACGCAGACCAATTTGGAGAGTTCTCATCTCCTGGCGGTTGGTGATAACCAGCGGCCACAAATAAGCGTTCCAGGTGCCCATGAAGGCGAACAAAGCTTGGGCAGCCAAAGCTGGCTTTATCAGTGGAAGGCAAATCTGGATCATGAATCTAAGCCTGCTGCAACCGTCCAATTTGGCAGCCTCTTCTAATTCATCTGGGATCGTCATGAAGGCTTGTCTGAGCATAAAAACACCAAATGCATTAGCAATAAATGGCACGATCAATCCTTGATAAGTATCGATCCAGTGCAATTTTTGGATGATCAGGTAAGAGGGCACCAGGGTAACCTGGGTCGAGATCATTGTCGTGGTCAGGAAGAGACTGAATAGCAACCCTTTTCCTTTAAACTCCATTCTCGCAAATGCATATGCAGCTAATGAACAAGAGACGAGCTGACCGATAGTTACACAAATTGCCACTACCGCGCTGTTATAGAAATAGCGTGCGAATGGAGCGGCCTGGAATGCATCGATGTAGTTTTGGAAACGCCACTCTTGAGGTATCCACTGTGGAGGGTACGTAAAGATTTCCCCGGGCCCCTTCAATGAGGTTGAGGCCATCCAAATAAATGGCAGCACAACAATAAAGGCGGAGAGTGTCAAAACGATATACCATAACCATTTCCCCGCTGCCGATTGGAATCTTTTTGATTTGAGATAAGTCTGGGACTTAACCTCGGGGACAGCTATATCATCCATAATGCACCCTCCTTTCCACGACTTTGAATTGGATAAGGGTCAATACCAAGATAAACACGAACAATACGACCGCAACAGTCGACGCTAATCCGATCTGGAAATATTGGAATGCGTATTGATACAGGTAATAAGCTAAGGTTGTAGTAGCCCCTAAAGGACCACCCTGAGTCATTATGTCGATCTCGGTGAAAGCTTTAAGCGAGTTGATCACACCAATAATTGCGATATAAAACGTCGTTGGGCTTAACAGGGGTAATGTAATCCGCCGAAATTGACCAAACCAGTTAGCGCCATCGATTTTAGATGCTTCGTACAAATCGTGAGGGATCGATTGAAGCCCTGCCAAAAAGATGACGATGTTATAGCCCATTCCGCGCCATACCCCCAGTACAATCAGGCAAGGCATTGCCAGCAGTGGATCGCGCAGCCACGCCTGGATTGGCAGCCCGAATCTTATCAAGATGCTGTTGAACAAACCGTAATCCGCCGGGTGGTACAACCACATCCACACGACTGATATAGCTGCCATCGATGTCAGAGTGGGCAGGAAGAAGGCTGTCCTGAAAATCCCTACAGCTGGCAATCTGCGATTTAGCATCACCGCAATCCAGAGTGATACGAGGATGTTGATGGGGATGCCCAGCATAAAATAGAGCGTATTCAATACGGCATTTCCAAATTCTGCCGCACCAATGTCGTCGACAAATAGAAACTCATAATTTTTCAGCCCAGCGAACACCGGATCGTAAGGAAGATTCCAGCGAAAGAAACTGGCAACGCCAGAGAAGATTGCCGGGAAAAAAGTAAACACGGCAAATATCAATAAACTAGGGGCTAGATACGCATAGGCGGATAGGTTTTCTTTTCTTTGGCGCTGTTTCTTTCGCGAGCTCGAGCTTATTGTCATTTTTGCAAGCGATTCAGCCTCGCTCATTTGATCACCTCATTGATTGTCTTGATGCTCTTGACTAGAGCATCATTAATCCTTTCAATTTCCCAATTAATCAGATTGCCGCCTTTGAGTTCGAGCGTAATCGTCCCTTCCATTCCTGCATCCATAAGTAGTTGGATCCAATGTTCGTTGGGAACTTTATCGAACACAAGAGGGAAATGGTCTTCACCGCTGTCATCAATATCGTGAACGTGTACATGAACTACACGATCCAACCATTCTTTAGAAGGGTCTTGAGTCACTCCATGACGAATATCGTGACCCGTATCCCAACAAATACCAAGCCGGGGATGATCGATTTCAGTCACGAGATCAAGGACATCCTCTCTTCTTTCTCCAAACTTGATAATCCCTGGTTTGGCAACATCGAGGTTTTCAAGGGCAATGGTGAGATTGGGGAAGGCTTCTAGAGCAAAGATGATAAAGGTCTTCGTATCTTTACGTAATTCTGCCATGTTTGACTGCTTCGAAGAAGCGCCGTGAAGGACGATCTCTGTGCGGAAGTTGTTTCGTATCCCCCAGGAATCCGCCAAAGACCACAGCGGCAAATTTGCATTTATGATTTCGCTGCGCCGATCGCCACGGAAACCGCGCAATGAAAAAGGGAAACGATAGGGGGCGTGAAAACAAATTTCAATACCGATCTTGGAGTAGTCTTCCATCAAAGGTTCGAATTGCTCCCACCCCGATAGGTTCGAATCGATCTCGAATTCCAGAGATCTCAAGCCATTATCCCGTAAAGGATTGATGAATGATTCCAGGTCCCCGCCGGTCAACCAGAGCGGGTGCATGGCAAAGCCGATTAGATTTTTTTTCTTTGAGTAATTCATTTTTTACCAGCAATTTCGACGAGGCGTTGCGCTTCAAGGGCCAGGTCTAATTTATTGACTTCCAAAACCACATCCAGCAGATGTGTGTCGATGTGGTCGATCCCCTTCCAGGCCCCACAAATGGCGCCAGCAATTGCGGCAATGGTGTCGGAATCACCGCCAATATTGGCTCCCAGCACACAGGCTTTCATAGGTTCCCCACCCGCCAGGCGGACAATCCCAAAGGCTGTGGCAACTGATTCCGCTACCAGCATATCCACGCCAACGTAGTTATAGAGCAAATCCAGGGCGCTCTTCTCATCATCGGCATCTTGCACTAAGCGGTCGGCTAGTTCGATGCGCTTGTCAAGGCTGGTGCCCCAGGCCCAATTACCATTCTTGCTCCCTGCCCTGGCGCCAAACTTACCCGCTTCGATGATTTCGTCGAGGGACACGTTCGGAGTCAGCGCTGCGGCAATCGCAGCGGCGACTGCTCCCGAGCCTGCTGCAGCAACAGTCGTGTTATGCGTAGGGATGCATGAGGTGTATGCATCCTCCACGGCGCCGCTCTGATCGCCAAACCTGATAATGCCTACGGGAGCGACTCGCATCGAGCCGCCATTGGTTTTACCTGATGAACCACTTTCTTGCGGCCTGCAACCTGCTTTGATAGAACTCAGTGCCTTACTTGTGCTCGGACCAATGAAAGTTACTAACTCATCTTCGGGGATTCCTTCTGCCCAGGCGACAAGCTCGCGGGCAACGTCCTCGGGGGATAGTGTGCGGGCAGTGTGGGGCTGCCAGACTTTGAGGGTTTTATCGATGAGCTGTTTTTTCTCGTCTTGCATCAGTGTTTCCAAAGACCAACTTTTTCACCAACTGAGTGGTGGTCCTCTGGATTTTTCCGCTTCTATATATAATTGGCGAAAATTCGTTGGAGATTTGGAAACACCTTGATATTAAAGCAGATAATTTTTTTTAGATTGCTGATGTATACATCGAGAATTTATTCTG
>Ga0209013_10004883_pt1 | contig 11678 bp, 9 predicted proteins | sample Cruoilmetagenom2_FD_187291 | JGI IMG/M metagenome (GOLD analysis project Ga0209013, IMG submission 187291) | Oil polluted marine microbial communities from Coal Oil Point, Santa Barbara, California, USA - Sample 2 (SPAdes) (version 2) | ecosystem: Environmental > Aquatic > Marine > Oil seeps ...
AATGTAGGCGATCTGTTCATGGATCAAGGTGGTGTAGAGGGGAACGCCGACCAGCCCGGCCGCCATGGCGCCGAAGTCCGTGGTCGCCCACTCCGGTCTATTTTCGGACAGAATCGCGATTCTGGATCCGGTTTCGTATCCCAGGCTCACGAGACCGAACGCCGTTTTTGCGGCTTGTTCCAGACCCCAATCGAAATCAAAGCTCTGCCAGGACCCTTCGCGTTTGACCGTGAAGGCCGTGTGCTCGCCTCGCCTCTCGACAATCTCGATGAAGCGCTCGTTGAGCGTCATTCCCATGTTCAGCCTCCTCGAAGGTGTTGAGCGATTGTAATGCCGGCGACTTCCGACAGCAACGAGAACTCCCCACCGTTTATGACGTAAATAGAGGTGATCGCAGCCGGCACGCCGATCTGCAGGGAAAGACACCGACCGGGTGCCGGCAGTGATGAATGGTGAAGTTTAGATTTGAAGATGGCGATACCTGACGAACTCGGCTACCCGCGACCTCTGACGGCCGACGAGCACGACCTCATCGAGGCCATGCTTGGGGCGGTGCGATCCGGTGTCAGTCGTTACATCGGGCAGCTCGAGTCGGCGGAGGTTGTCGGCGGCTGCGGCTGCGGTTGTCCGAGCATCGATCTTATGATCGCGTCGGCCGTCACCGACGCAGCTCCGTCTCCTGTACTCCTCGCAGAAGCCGAGTCCCCGGAGGGCGTTCCGGTTGGTGTGATCCTGTGGGCGCGCGGCGGCTGTCTGAGCGGTCTCGAGGTCCATCCATGGGATGGCACCGATGTGATTCGCCTCCCACGGCCCGAAACCTTGCGCAACCTCAGGACCGCCGGCTGATTCGGATTCCCAGGGGCAGAGGATTAACCCGCATATCTCACTGGGTTTCGTCGCGAGGCCGGCGAGGCGCCGTGCCCAGTGGGGTTTTCGACCCGAGGGGCGCGGAGCGCGTACTCGCGGTACGTCGAGCACCCCGAGGCGAGAAAACAACGCTGGGTGCGATGCATCGCCGGTCGTAGCAGGAAGCTGGTGAGACATGCGGGTTAAACGGGCCGGTTGATCTATGATGCGGTTGAGGAGGGGCCATGGGTGAGAACAACGGCAAAGGGTGCGGCTGCTGTGGTGGCGGAATTGTCGGCAGTATCGGTGCGGTGCTGGCGGCCCTGCTCAGCTGGAGCGTCAATCACAGCATTCTGTGGGCGCTCATCCACGCATTCCTGAGCTGGTTCTACGTGATTTATCACTGGATCGTGTATGGAAAGCTCCTTCCCTGACCGGGAAGGAGCTTAAGAGTTAAGGGCCAAGAGTCAAGCCAAAACGGAATGGCGGGACCGTTGCTCGACAGCCTTTACTCTTTACTCTTCACTCTTAACTCGAGTTTTCTTGGCGATCCTCATCAGGTGAACATCCCGCTCGCTCAATTGACCACACCGGACTCGCCAAGATTTTGCTCGGCGTACTCGAGAACCCGGTCGTAATTCTCGTAGTCCTGACAGTGTCGCTGCAGGAGTTGAAAGACGTCGGTAGCCTTGTCGATCTTCCCGGTATCACCATATGCCACCATCAGCTGCTCGAGCGACTCGCAGTCGTAGCGTCGGACAAATGCTGCGGCCTCTGAGAATACGGCGCTGTAGCCAGCCTGACTCGTCCAGCTGAGGCAAAGAGCGAGAAAGGTGTAGATGTGCCCGATGTAGGTCTCGTCGTAGACCTCGTGCATAAAAGGCAGACAGCGAAGGAAACAGGGAATCGCCTCACTGTAGTCACCGTCGTCAAAAAAAATAACGCCGAGGGTGTAACAGGACTGACAATAAACGCTGAGCACGTCATCGAATGACTCGAGGTATGGCTTATACGACTTCACCGACTCTTCGAGAACCGTGCGTGCGCTGTCTATTTCCTCGAGATCGTAATGGATGGTCCCTACCAGACCAAACAGGAAATTCCGCCAGTTGATCTCTTCTTCACTGGCTACCAGTTTCTCGAGATCGGCGATGTCGCTGTGGTCCGCGGTACGTTCGTCCATTCGCTCGATTGCCCGCTCGATGCCCGCTGCAACCCTGCCGCTCTCATCGCTGCCCGTGTACCACTCTGGGATCTGCATGCTCGAACCCCTCCGCCGGGCGAAAAGTTTAGCTTGAACCCTTCCGATTGACCATCTTTTGGATTCGTAAATTGAGTTATAATCTCGATTGACTATGAGCTGTAAGAAGGGTGAATCCAAGGCCAAAGCCAAGCCTGGCCGTTACCGCTGCAAGGACTGCGGTGTGGTGGTCAAGAAGAAAAAAAAGAAAGACCTTTGCGAACCGAAGAAGATCAGACCGTAATTCTAGCCCGCACCCCGGGGGGCGGGCCAGAATTGCAAAAAAGCGCCCATGCCCCCGTATCGCCGAACTGATTCGACCACCCTTCGGTATGGCATGGGCGCCAGAATGATCGCTCAGTATACGACACCCGGTACACGGCGCAAGGGGGTCGCGATATGATCTTGCGAGGAGCTTGAAAGAGTCTCGGGGGTAGTATCTCCCGGTTCAGAACGGGGCAGAATGAACAACAACAAGGTGGAAATCCGATACCGTGGAGCCGTCCACCGCGTCGAGTCGGGCATCCGTATCGATGAATTCTTGCGCAGCATCAACGGGGAAATTGCTGACACCGTGATGTCGGCTTTGGTCAATCGGCGACAGGTGATGCTCGACTTTCCGTTACGTGGCGAGGTTGATCTGGAGTTGGTCAGGTTCGGAGATCGTGAGGGAGAGTCCGTCTACAAGCGATCGGTTTGTCTCATGTTTTACGAAGCGTGCTATCAACTCTACCCCGCAGTTCGCACGGTGATTGGCCAGTCCCTCGGCAACTGTTACCACTACCAACTTAGAGGCGATCACCCCACGCTCGAGGAAATGGCGCCCGCTATCGAGAAAAAGATGATCGATCTCCACCGTGAGACGCGCCCTTTCCGGCGTGAAACGGTGACCATCGAGGAGGCTGAGAAACACTGTCGGGAGAGGGGTTGCGACGACAAACTGCAACTACTGGCTACTCGCCGCTCCTCGACTGTCCACACCATCAGCTGCGGCGATTTCGTTGATCTCGCTTACGGCCCTTGTGCTCCGCATACGGGATGCTGCCCAACCTTTGGTGTGATGCCATTTGAAGACGGTCTCCTGCTGCGCTTTCCCCGTCGGGCCGATCGAAGCCACTTGCCTCAATTCACTCCCCGCCAGCTCCTCTACAAAACCTATGTGGAAGCTCGACGCTGGCAGGAGCTCCTCGGAGTCCAGAATGTGGGCCAGCTGAATCAGCTGTGTCTTGATGGTGGCAGCGGCCACATCATTCGCATCGCGGAAGGTCTGCACGAAAAGAAAATCGCTCAGATTGCGGACGAGATTCTTTCCAGAAGCCCCCGGGTCCGCCTCGTGACCATTGCCGGTCCGTCCTCGTCGGGCAAGACGACATTTGCGAAGCGTCTCGGTATTCAGCTGTGGGTCAATGGCATCGATATGATCACGTTGTCCCTCGACAACTACTACGTCAATCGCGACGACACCCCCCGGGATGAGCAGGGGCGACTCGACTTCGAGTCCCTCGAGGCGATCGATCTCGAGCTCTTTCATCGACACCTTGCCGATCTTCTGGCCGGTAGGGAAGTGCTCACACCTCGTTTCGATTTCGTCACTGGCCGTCGTAGCCCGGAGATCGACTGGGTGCCCTTGCAGCTTGAAGATCATCAGGTGCTGTCGATCGAGGGGATCCACGGGCTCAATGATCGGTTGACCAAGACTGTGCCGCGCAACCAGAAGTACCGGATCTTCATCTCGGCGCTTTCTCAGTTGGCGATCGACAACCACAATCGAATCTTCACCGCGGATGCCCGCCTCGTGCGGAGGATTGTGCGTGACAATCTCTTCCGAGGCTTCAATGCTGAGCGGACCCTGGATCTTTGGGAGACGGTGCGGCGTGGAGAAGGTAAGTGGATCTTTCCTTTCCAGGAGCAGGCAGACGTCATGTTCAACTCGGCCCTGGTCTACGAACCGGCGGTGCTCAAGGTCTTTGCGGAGAGATTCCTGCTCCATGTCCCGAAAACCAACCCGGCCTACACGGAGGCCTTTCGGCTCCTCAAACATCTTTCTATGTTCGTGCCGATCTTTCCCGACGAGGTGCCGCAGACATCTATTTTGCGGGAGTTCATCGGTGGCTCGACCTTTAAATACTGATCGTGGAGCTGGCGACCCGCGCTGCGACCACTTCCGAGCTACTCATCGGCGAGTACCCCGATGCCGTCACGGAGCTCGACTACGGCTCGCCCTGGGAGCTTTTGGTGGCGACGGTGCTTTCGGCCCAGTGCACAGATGTGCGTGTCAACAAGGTGACCCCGGGGCTCTTTGAGCGTTGGCCGCTTCCGGAGGATCTGGCGTCGGCTACTCAGGAAGATGTCGAAACGATGATCCGATCCACCGGGATGTTCCGACAGAAAGCCTCCTTGCTGCGTGCCGCGGCGGCCGTCGTCGCGTCCGAGCATGACGGGCAGGCGCCGGCTTCTCTTGAAGCATTGGTTGCGCTGCCCGGTGTCGGTCGCAAGACCGCGAAGGTCGTGCTTGGCGAGGGTTTTGGAATCGCCGCAGGTGTGACTGTCGATACCCACGTTCGGCGGCTTGCCCGCCGGCTCGGTCTGACTCGCCTCGAGGACCCGGAGAAGATCGCCGCCGACTTGGAATCCCTTCTGCCACAAGACGAGTGGGTCAAATTCTCGACCCGGCTGATCTTGCATGGGCGGAGGGTGTGCAGCGCGAGATCTCCGCGTTGCGACGAGTGCGTTTTGGCTGAGGTGTGTCCGCGGGTCGGGGTGTGAGTGATCAGGGGGGGACAGGTCGCTATCGGGATCGCTTTCGAGAAATTCGGCGTGACGTCCATCGATCGCGATAGCGATCCCGATAGCGATAGCGATCATCTTCGACGGGTTCCGAAAAAGTCGAGTTAGCGCGATTCCGGCTGCGTCCGCCACCGCCGATGCATCCAAACCCACTGTTCGGGATGGGCCCGTATTTGACGCTCGATGACGGCGGTGGCTGCCGCGGTCAGTTCTTCGACGCGGTCCTCGAGTGAACCGTCAACTGGGATCGGCAGGGGAGGGTGGACTTCGGCTTTGTGGGTTCCGTCGGCGCGCCGGTGGATGAAAGCCGGGACGACCGGGCACCCTCTCCGGATTGCCAACATCGCGCCACCAGAGGGCGTCCAGGTGGGTCGGCCGAAAAAGGGGACGAAGATCCCAGGGATGTCACGGATGTCTTGATCGATGAGAAGGGCGGCGACCCGGTTTGCCGCCAACGCCCGGACCATCTTTTTCCCGGCGGCCGGGCCGCGGAGAATGATCTCGGTGCCGAATCGACTTCGCAATGCTGTGACCAGCCGGTCGACCCGGGGATCGTCGAGCCTTCGCGCGGCGGTTGTCAACGGGATGCCCGCGATCGGCAACCGGGCGCTGAGCAGCTCCCAGGTTCCGCAATGGCCGGTGGTGAAGATAACGCCTCGTCCGCCCTCCAGAGCGTCGAAAAAATTCTCGGCGCCCTCCAGCACGCACAGATTCTCGACGTCCTCAGGCCGCGCGTGCCACAACCAGGCCACCTCGGCGAGCATGAGTCCGAAGTGGCGTGCACATCCGCGCTCGATAGCATCCCGTTGGCTCTGGTCGAGATCCGGGAAGGCGATCTCGAGATGGGTGCGAATTCGCTTCTGACTTCGGGGCAGTAGAGCGATCGCGGTTCGACCAAGGGCCTGACCGATCGGTCTGGAAAGGGTTAGCGGGAGTCTGCCTCCGACATCGAGAAGGCTCCTGAGGCTGGCGTAGAGGACGAAGCTGCCGGCGCGGGACGTCATGGATGGAGTGTAGCTGAGATCGAGGCGAGAAAAAGAGTGTTGAGTTTTGAGTTATGAGTTTTGAGTTGCCGCCCGTTCCTCCAGTCACTGTGGGTGGCGCGACGGCAACTCACAACTCAAAACTAAGAACTCAAAACTGATCCTCAGCCCTTCCAGGGCTCGATACGAGTAATGGTTGCCGAACCGTCGTCGATTTCTACCTCGTTTCCGACCGACCGGCCGAGCATCCGTTGTGCGAGGTCCGAACCGTTGGCGAATATCCGTCTCTCGAGATCCGCGTCCCACGCGCCCATAATTGTGATCGGTTTCAGCGTGTTGCCGTTCTCGTCTTCGAGGTGGATGACGGTGCCGATATTGACGGCCGAGACGTCAGCTGCGCCGGGCTCGAGAATGCGGACCAGGGTCAGCTCTTCCTGGATCTTTGCCGCCCGAGCCGACTGCAACTCCTGCCGATCGCGGAGCATGTGGTACTCGAAGTTCTCCCGCAGATCGCCCTCGGCAGCGGCGGCGTTGATTCCCTTGAGGGTCTTTGGAATGTCCACTTCGAGGAGAGTGCGCAGTTCTTCCTGTTTCGCTTCAACGGCGCCTTTCGATGCCGCCAGAACCGGCCGGTCATCAATGGACGAATCCTGGTGTTGGTGCTGGGCGGCCTGTTCTACAAGGCGTTGGCGTTGCGGCTCGACGGAGTCGAGACGGGAGATTCTCTGGCTGAACCGGGCTGCCTGTTGCGCGTTCGCCGACTCCATCAGAAGACGAATTGCCACCTTGCCACCATCGAGGAGTCCCTTGGCGCGACCCCTTATGGAGGAAAACTCCTTGCGCGTGATCGCATCAGGGATTTTCTCTAAAACCGATGGTGTCATTCGGGATCGAATTGAGTCTGGGCAATCGTCCTCAGACATCGTTTCGCACGCCCATACGAACTGCGCCGGGTGGTTGGCGTGGTTCCGGAAGACGGCCTCCATGGCCTGGTCGACGAGCTCGGCATGCCCAGCGGCTTCGAGTTTCGCGGTGATCTCTGCCAGCAAACTGGTTCCTTCTTCGTGCAGGAGCCACTCTGCCCAGACCGCGGGCCAGCCTTCGGGACTGCTTTCGACGATGGCGGTGAGCGCTTCGGATCGAGCGCTACGATCTGCGATGCCCGACAAAAGGGCGAGGGGCGCGTCTGTCTTGATCAACCTCTGGCGGCTGGATTCTGCAGCATCACTTCCACCGGGAAGCGTCGCGAGAATCCCGGCTGTTTGCCAGGCGAAGCCTGGCTCTGAAGATTCGAGGTCGGCGAGGGAAGCTTCGAGGACCGCGGCCGCCGCCGTGGCGGTTTCTTGACCTCGATCGGCGAGGCGTCGCGCAATGACCAGTCGACCGGCGGGTGGAACAGTCTGAAGCTCCTCGAGCAGCGCCTCGTCGGCGCTCTCGGCACTGTGGCTGACCGAGTAGCGGAGACGGGAACCCGAACCCGAAGAAAGGATACGGGGATTTTTTCTGGCTCTGGTCCACCAGGAAGTCCACTTGGCAGGCGGGAGCAGGCCCTCGAGGGCAGTCTTGATGGCGCTCACATTCGATGGTTCTCCAAGGCTTTCGAGGACCTCTGCCAACGCCGCCCCTGGCTCGTTTTCGACAAAGTCTGTGAGTTCTTCCGGGATTTCGACCTTCCGGCGCCTGAAGTCACCATCTGGCAACGGCTGGAGATGGCGTCTGGCGGCGCCAAAGGGGATCGAAACGGGGCGTGATCCGCCGAGATCGACTTTGATGTTTTCGAGCTCGAGATTGAGGTCGACGACGCGACCGACTCCCTGACCTACGACCTCGACAACCGATCCTATGTCGTGATCGAGCCAACATTCCGCGGCATCGAGTTCTTCGAGGGGTCGTCGCGCCTTCACCATTGGATATTTTGCGAGCACGGCTTCGATGGAAGGGCTGTTAGATCGTTCTTTGGCAAAAACACTGATCATTCTTTCCGTCAGTTCGGCTGGTGGGTGAGGACTGGCGAGGCGAACCAGTTCCCGAAGTGCTGCGAGGGCGTCGGCCGATTCCGAGCCTTCCTCGAGTGCATCCGCAAGTAACTCGAGGAGGGTCCGGGCGAGGTTCTTTCGCCCGGCTTTCCACGTCAGGCGACGGACCTCGAAGAGCTCATGTGTAGATATCGGTGTCGCGTCCAGGGCTTCCAACCACAGTTCCTCGACGCGGTCCCAGGCTTCGACCTCGAGGGCCTCGGAAAATTCGGGTCTGATCTCGATGCTCTCGGTCATTCGCGCGCCCCCTCATCCCTGTCGGGCCGTGAATTGTACCAGCCCCTTGAATCGCTATGACGCGATACCCAGGTCAGAATTTCATTTGGTGTACTTGGTTTCTTGGTGGTGAATCGAACGGGACTCAGCTCTTCGCCTCGGAACTAGGAATCCGCAACACGTCGCCGGGGTAGATTCGGGAAGTCTGGAGCCCGTTGGCACGGCGCAACTCAGAGATCGAGACGCCGAAACGGCGAGCGATGTCGTAAAGAGTGTCGCCTTTCCGCACCTTGTAGGTTCCGGGTCTGAGGGCAGTCTTTTTGCGAGTGGACTTCTCCACGGGAGCGGGGATACGAAGCTCCTTACCCGGGTAGATGCGGGAGCTCCGGAGCCCGTTGGTGCGCTTCAAGGAGTTGACCGAGACGTTGTAAGTGCTCGCTATGTCGGACAGCGTGTCTCCCGGGCGGACGGTATGGATCGTGCCGCCGATTTTCGATGATTGCTGGCGATTCGGTGCGAAGGAAGTTGATGCACCGATCGGAATATTCAGGCGCTGGCCCGGTTTGATGACCACACGTCTCGAAAGCCCGTTAGCGGCGCACAGGCTATCCACCGAAACCGAAAATCCATTTGCGATGTCCCACAGAGTGTCGTTTCGCTGCACGGTGTAAACGCCGCCTTCAACGCTACGTTGTGGCTGATTGGAGGACGCCCGCATATCGGTTCCGAAACGCGGCACGATGAGATTCTGGCCGGGTCTGATCAAACTGCCGCGAAGCGAATTGGCCTGGCGAATAGCGCTTACGCTCGATCCATACTTGCGGGCAATCACATAGAGGCTTTCTCCGCTGCGGACAGTGTGAATCATGCGCGGTGCCCATTGATCGCGCGGCGTCGAATTCAGGGCCTCTTGAGCAGATGCCGTTGTGCCCGGAGGCAGGCGGAGAATTGTGGTGGTCCGGGCCGGCGTCAGGTCTCGCCGGATGGCAGGGTTGAGGTCGCGAAGCTCATCGAGCGGGATCCCAGAATCCTTGGAAAGGAACTGCAGGTCGAGAGAATCGGGGATCTCGATCGTTTCGAACTTCCAGGGTTTGTCGACAGGCGGCGAGAAACCGTATTTCTCGGGGCGTTTGGCGACGATAACCGAAGCGATGAATGCGGGCACGTAATTCCGGGTTTCACGCGGCAGGAATTGGCGAAGAACCCAGAAATCCCGGCTACCTGAGCGCCGAATCGCCCTCCGGACATTTCCTGAGCCGGAATTGTAGGCGGCCAAAGCCAGATACCAATCGTTGAACTGGTCATAGAGATCAGAAAGGTAGGCTACCGCTGCGTCTGTGGAGAGCTCAGGATCACGCCGCTCGTCGACCAACGCACCAACGTCGAGACCATAGTGGCGGCCGGTCGATGAGATGAACTGCCACATCCCGTGTGCGCGGGCGCGTGAGTAGGCCTTGAGGGAAAATGCAGACTCGATCAACGGCAGGTACGAGAGATCCTGGGGCAAACCGGCTGCGGCGAATCGGGGACGGATCATCGGAAGGTAAGTGCCGGCCCGCGAAAGGCCGGTCTCGATGCGGTTGTGGTATTCACCGGAAGAGACCATAGCTTCGAGGAATTGCTCGACCGTCGAATTGAGCATCAGAGGGAAATCGCTGGGTGGTAGCAGACTGTCGACCAGCGCCTCATCGACAACGATGTCGTCTACGAGCAGGTCGATCGGGGGCAGTGAAACGTACTCCTCGGTGTCCTCGATCTCATCGTAAACTGGTTGTAGGGCCGCCTCGATCTCGTTGGCTTCGTCGATCAGCTCCGCAAGGTAGTCGAGATACCGGCTCTCAGCCGTGTAACCGGTAGGAATCTCCAACACCACGCATAGCGCCTCATCGGTGAGGGCGATCGCTTCTTTTCCGCGTCCTTCCCCCTGCAGCCGCTGCGCCTCCTCCATGAGGTCGTCGGCAAAATCGCGGGTCGATTCCTCCCATAAACGATAGTTTTTGGCGGAGTTATCCGTCGTGGCGTTGATTTCGCGTGATGGATCCTGGACCGAGGAGCAGGCAGCAAAAAACAATATTGGCGCCGCCACGATCAGCGATCGCCAGCTTGATCCGCGAGCGCACGGGGTCAAAGAAGGTTCTCCAGATCCAAAGAGAATCGTAGGCACAATTTCTTGAGCGCTGCCGCGTCTTCGATATCGACGGATACTGGATCGAAGGAGTGGATGGTGTCTCCGCCCTCGTTCTGGATTCTAATCGCGATCTGCATTCCGCGCATTGTCTTGAAAATATCCGAGTTCACGGCCTTTTCGACTTTTCGACGCAACTCCCTGGACTGTCCAGCGTCGCCGGAAATCAGCGATTCGAGATCGAGGTCGGCCGCGGAGGTCCGGGGCTGCCGACCGGTGATACCCATCGTCGCTTGTTTTCTGAGGCCGTCAAGCTCGGCGAGGATGTCCATCTGGTTTGAAACGTGGACCCGTTTGACCTCTGGCGGCTCAGCCGGTTCTGCACTGGTTTCGGCGTCAAATTCGACTTCGATGACTTCCGAATCTTGAGCGATGCTGGGCGCTTCATCGCCAGCGTCCTCGCCGACTTTGGTGACCTCGGCGTCTGGAAACGGTTGCCCAATCCCGTCGTCGGTCGGGGGAGCCGGCTCCTGATCCATGACTTCGTCTGCCGCTTCCATGGGCGCTTCGAGATCGGGGGAAGCGGACTGGCCCTCGACCGAAACACCTGGCTCAGGAGCAGGTGGGGCCTCAGCAGCCTCGGTCAGGATCGGGGCTGCCTCCGGGGCAGCCTCAGCCCCTGAAGCCTGATCCTCAACCCCTTCTTTGGCGGCGCGAGCCAGGGACTGGGCCGAGATCGGTGGTGCCGGTTGCGGTGATTTGACCGGCCGCACTGTCGGCGCGGCGATCTTCGTGGTTGCCGTCGACCCCTCTGGCGCAGTCATTCGCACTTTGAGCTTCTTCAAAGTGAGCTTGGTGATTTCCTTGAGAGTCGTGATGACCCCGTCACCGTTGACTGCAGATGCCTCCTCGTATTTGAAAGCACCGTCAGGATTGAGGTCTGCGTTGAGCTCTTCGATAGCCAGGATGTTGCTGAGATCTCGCTTGTTGTACTGGAGTACTATCGGAACCTCTGAGACCCCGAGCCCAAACTCCTCGAGGTTTTCAATAAGGCTCTGAAAGCTCTCGATATTCGCGTCGCGCATCGGGCGCTGCGAATCGGCTACGAAGACCAGCCCATCCACACCTTTCAGCACCAGTTTCCTCGTCGTGTTGTAAAACACCTGGCCCGGCACGGTGTAGAGCTGAAGCCGGGTCTTGAAGCCGCCGATGGTTCCAACCTCGATCGGTAGGAGATCGAAAAACAGGGTCCTGTCGGACTCTGTCTCGAGCGATACCATTTCCCCCCGTGAATCCGGAGAAGTCTTGGCGTAGATATAGCTGAGATTTGACGTTTTCCCACACAGACCAGGACCGTAGTACACGATCTTGGCGGCCATCTGCATTGTTGCCCAGTTGAAGAAAACCATGCCAGTATTGCGACCTTGTCCGCAAATTCCAAGCTA
>Ga0209013_10004884_pt1 | contig 11675 bp, 11 predicted proteins | sample Cruoilmetagenom2_FD_187291 | JGI IMG/M metagenome (GOLD analysis project Ga0209013, IMG submission 187291) | Oil polluted marine microbial communities from Coal Oil Point, Santa Barbara, California, USA - Sample 2 (SPAdes) (version 2) | ecosystem: Environmental > Aquatic > Marine > Oil seeps ...
TGGATCAAGGCGATGAAGAAGAAGGACAAGAAGCAGTACAAGACGGTTTGTCACTCTGTGCGTGAGGATGGCGCATACATCGAAGCAGGCGAGAATGACAATCTCATCGTGCAGAAACTGGATGCCAACCCGAAAGCGCTGGGTGTCTTTGGTTTCAGCTTTCTCGATCAGAATGCTGATAAAGTGCAGGGCTCGATGATTGACGGCACTGAGCCGACTTTCGAAAATATCGCCGATGGCAGCTACCCTGTTTCGCGTCCGCTCTATTTTTATGTGAAAAAAGCGCATGTTGGACGAATCCCCGGAATGGTGGAGTATGTGACCGAGTTCACCAGCGAAGCGGCAATGGGAGAGGAGGGTTACCTTGCTGACAAGGGGCTGATTCCACTGCCCGATAAGATGCGTAAAGAGGTTCGCGAAAGCTCTGTCGGCATGAAGGCTCTGGAACTCTGATTAGGCGTCGATTATATCTATTGAAGTTGGCAGTAGGTAGATTGCAGTAGGTAGATTGCAGTAGGTAGAAATCTAGCGAGACCAAGTCTCAGACTAATGAGGCATGAAAGTGATTTTTTCTCTCGCTAAGACGCTAAGCTCGCCAAGAAAAACCTTTGCGGTCTTTGCGCCTTGGCGAGAGTGATTATTGAAATTTGACTCATTTGTAAAGATGTCGGTCACTCATGGGTTCCTAGTTCGGTTTGCTGCAAACTCTCTCCGTTGTATCAGACACCCTCACGAACAAGAGGGTATTTTAATATGAAATCAAAATCATGAATTCAACCACACTACTGCTGACACTCATCGGCCTTGCCATCCTGGCCTATCTCTACGGGCGCAAGCGTTCACTCGTTGTTGCCGCCGCCAGTGGAGGCGTGCGCCATCTCCACTCCCTGCCGAGATATTATGGCTATATGACGGCGCTCTGGTGCGGATTGCCGGCGCTCATTGTGCTGCTGTTGTGGAGCATGCTTGAGCCTGCGGTATTGAACCAGCAGCTGATAGCCTCACTGCCGGCAGAGGTGCAAAACCTACCCAAAAGCCAGCTTGGACTCTATTTGAATGATCTCAAGCTGATCGCAGCATCTGAGGATCTGGCGCAGCAGGCTGACCAGGTGAAAATCGATGCGATCGCTTATCTGCACCATATGCAGGAGTTGAGCGCCTGGTTCAAGACAGCGCTGGTGCTGATTCTGGCCCTTGCCGGCATCACCTGGGGAGCAAGCCGGATATCACAGCATTTTCAGGCGCGCAATGCCGTTGAAAGGGTGACGGGTGTCGTCTTGATGCTCAGTTCCGGCATCGCTGTGGCGACAACCGTTGGCATCGTGTTGTCGGTTCTGTTTGAAGCATTGCGCTTTTTTGAAGCCGTCCCGGTGTGGGACTTTCTGTTTGGCCTGAAGTGGAGTCCGCAAACAGCAATGCGCTCTGACCAGGTTGGTTCTTCCGGGGCATTCGGCGCCGTTCCGCTGTTCCTGGGAACCATGATGATTGCCGCTATTGCAATGGTTATTGCGGTTCCTCTCGGCCTCATGACCGCAATCTACCTGACCCAGTTTGCCACAATGAAATTTCGCAGTTTTGCGAAACCGGTGCTGGAGATTCTGGCTGGTATTCCTACTGTCGTTTACGGCTTTTTTGCTGCGCTGACCGTCGCGCCGCTGATTCGCACCATAGGGGAGTCGCTGGGGCTTGCCGTTGCATCCGAAAGCGCGCTGGCTGCAGGTATTGTGATTGGTGTGATGATAATCCCCTTTATCTCCTCGCTGTCGGATGATGTGATCAATGCCGTGCCCGAGGCGATGCGTGAAGGATCCTATGCGCTTGGAGCGACCAGGGCGGAGACGGTGCGCAAGGTGATTATTCCGGCGGCTTTGCCAGGGATCGTCGGCGGCGTTCTGCTGGCGGTCTCACGCGCCATCGGTGAGACCATGATCGTGGTGATGGCTGCAGGCCTGGCTGCAAAAATGACTGCCAATCCTCTCGATGCAGTGACGACAGTCACAGTGCAAATTGTGACCCTGCTGACAGGCGACCAGGAGTTCGACAGTCCCAAGACGCTGGCTGCCTTTGCGCTGGGACTGATGTTGTTCGTGACGACACTGATTCTGAATGTGATTGCTCTCTATGTGGTGCGCAAGTACCGGGAGCAGTATGAGTAAACAAATGAATAATACCGAACAGGTCAGGCGCAGCCTGAAAAAGCGCCATCGTCAGGAGAAGCGCTTCATATTGCTGGGCAAACTGGCTGTCTTGTCAGGTTTTCTGTTTCTCGCCTTTCTGCTTGCTGATATCACTATCAAGGCGTGGCCGGCTTTTCAGCAGACATGGATTCAGCTGGATGTCAGTTTTGATCCGGAAAAGCTTGGTGTGGAAGCAGCTGCGGATGAGGCGGCGTTGAAAAATGGGAATTATCGGGGGGTATTGAAAAAGTCACTCTATGCGATGTTTCCTGATGTCAGCGCAAGGCGTGACAAAAAGGCGCTGTTTAAACTGATCAGCAATGGTGCAGAGTATCAGATACGCGATACTCTGCTTGCCGCTCCGGAGAAGCTTGGAACGACTCAACAGATCTGGGTGCTTGCTGATGATGATATCGATAGTTTTATCAAAGAACCAGGTTTGCGGGAGTTACAGCAGAGTGATCGCCGCATCAAGGACAACCAGGTCGCCTGGCTGGATCAACTCAGGGAGCAGGGGCGTCTGGAGAGCAAGTGGAACTGGGCATTCCTGACCTCGGGAGATTCACGTGAACCGGAGCAAGCTGGTATCGCAGGCGCCCTGCGAGGCACCATGCTGACGATCCTGGTGACCCTCGCCATGTCGTTTCCGCTGGGGCTGGCTGCAGCCGTCTACCTGGAGGAGTTCGCACCGCAGAATCGCTGGACGGATCTGATCGAGATCAATGTCAATAATCTTGCTGCTGTGCCCTCAATTGTATTCGGTTTGCTGGGGCTGGCGGTTTTTATCAGCTTTTTTGGCGTACCGCGTTCGGCGCCGTTGGTTGGAGGCATGGTGTTGACACTGATGACCCTGCCGACCATCATCATAGCCAGTCGTGCATCCCTGAAGTCAGTGCCTCCGTCGATTCGCGATGCAGCACTGGCTTTGGGCGCCTCAAAAGTACAGACAGTTTTTCAGCATGTGGTGCCGTTGGCGATGCCCGGTATATTGACTGGTACAATCATCGGCATGGCGCAGGCGCTCGGCGAGACTGCGCCGCTGCTGATGATTGGCATGGTAGCCTTCATCGTGGATATCCCCCAGGGGATCACTGACTCTGCAACGGTATTGCCGGTACAGATCTATTTATGGGCGGACAGTCCTGAACGCGCCTTTATGGCAAAAACATCGGCTGCAATTATCGTATTGCTGCTGTTTCTGGTCACAATGAACTTGCTGGCCGTGGTATTGCGCAAGAGGTTTGAGCGAAAGTGGTAGGAGAAAAGATATGACCCAGGTAGCAGAAGCGCCTGATATCCATCAGGCGATCGATGGCACGGTGGGATCTCCGTTTACAGACAAGCCCAAGATGTCCACGCGAAATGTTGATGTCTTTTACGGCGATAAACAGGCGATTTTTGATGTCAGCCTGGATATCGGCAATCACGAAGTGATTGCCCTGATCGGTCCGTCAGGCTGCGGCAAGTCAACTTACTTGCGCTGCCTCAACCGCATGAATGATACGATTCCCGGTTGCAGTGTTACGGGTGAGTTTCGTCTCGATGAGGAGGATATCTACGTAAAGAGTATGGATCCGGTATTGCTGCGCGCCCGTGTTGGCATGGTGTTTCAAAAGCCGAATCCTTTTCCAAAGTCGATCTATGACAACGTCGCCTATGGCCCCAAACTGCATGGTCTCGCCGGCAACCGCGCCGAACTTGATGAGATCGTCGTCAGCAGTCTGCAAAAAGCCGGATTGTATGAAGAGGTCAAAGACCGCCTGAATGTTTCCGGAACCGGACTTTCCGGTGGCCAGCAGCAGCGTCTATGCATTGCACGCACTATTGCTGTCAGTCCCGAGGTCATCCTCATGGACGAGCCGGCATCAGCGCTGGATCCAATCGCAACAGCGACCATCGAGGAGTTGATTGATGAACTGCGCCAGAACTATACCATTGCCATTGTGACGCACTCCATGCAGCAGGCTGCGCGGGTTTCACAGCGCACAGCCTATTTTCATCTCGGCAAACTGGTCGAGGTTGGCGATACCAACCAGATATTCACAAATCCACAGCATCAACTCACTGAAAACTATATCACCGGACGCTTTGGCTAACCGGAGGGGAATAGAGATGGATACCGATCTGAATTTGACACAGCATATTTCGCATCGCTTCAACGAAGAACTCGAGGAGGTGCGCAACATGGCGCTGAATATGGGGGGGCTGGTGGAAAAACATGTCAGCGATGGCCTCAAAGCCCTCCTCAAAGCCGATAGCAAACTGGGGGAGAAAGTTGCCTCTTCCGATTACAAGGTGAATGCTATGGAGGTGGATATCGATGAGCAGTGCACCCTGATCCTGGCGCGAAGACAACCTGCGGCCAGTGATTTAAGGTTGGTGGTCTCCATCATCAAAACCATTACCGATCTCGAACGCATTGGTGATGAAGCGGAGCAGCTGGGAATAGCAGCCATCAAGCTGGCGGATCAAAATACCAAGCCCTCTCAGTTTGTCGAACTGCGCCATCTAGGAGAGCATGTCAAAGGGATGCTGCACGATGCACTCGATGCGTTTGCGCGTATGGATGTCGAGGCTGCCCTGGAGACGATTCAGACTTCGACTATTCTCAATGAAGAGTATGACGCCATCTCCCGCCAATTGATTCTGCAGATGATGGAAGACCCGCGCCAGATTAAGAATGCACTGCGTGTCCACTGGTGTGCGAGATCCCTCGAAAGGATTGGTGATCACTCCGAAAATATCTGTGAATATGTTGTCTATCTGGTAAAGGGGCGCGATGTGCGTCATGTCAGTATTGATGAAATGAAGGCCGAGTTGGAGGATTAGAGGCCGGATAACCCGCAGTGTCGTATCGTCACTCAACCGGTAGGGGGGATAAGCGACAGCGCATCCACCATGATTTAGACACATTGGTGGATGCGGCAAAAAGACACCTTATCCCCCTACAAATTGATTGTGTGTTGGATTATGAGTGAGTTGTTTTGTGAAGCTCATGCGGCATTGATCGAACGAGACCCGTGGAAAAAATGCGAGCTTGCTTACGCATTATCTCTGGCATGGCAGAGGGGGGCGATTGCGTTTGATCCTGATATTCAGTTGCCTGACATCTCCGTAGCAGGTCATCCCGACAGACCTGAACTGGTCAATCCCCGAGATCTGCCGCAGCGTGGTTTGGGGAGTGCCGAGGGCAGGGCGGCGCTGATCCATGCTGTCACTCATATCGAGTTCAACGCCATCAATCTTGCTCTGGATGCTGTCTGTCGCTTTCGACAAATGCCAGCCGAATATTATACAGAGTGGCTCAGTATCGCTTCAGAAGAATCCAAGCATTTCAATCTATTAAACAATAGACTTAATAAATTAGATAGTATTTACGGGAAGTTTACGGCGCACAATGGACTGTGGGATATGGCGATGCGCACAGCCCATGATCCGCTGCACCGTATGGCGCTGATTCCACGTGTCATGGAGGCGCGGGGTCTCGACGTGACTCCCGGCATGATCAAACGTTTTCGCCGGGTTGGTGATCAGGAAACAGTTGAAATCCTGGAGTTGATACTGCGCGAGGAGATCGGCCATGTGAAAGCGGGTAGCCGCTGGTTCAATTATCTGTGTGAGCAGCGTGGCATCGATGCCGAAGCGACCTATCTTGATCTTGTGCACGAATATATGGGAAACGGACTGCACTGTCCGATTCATCTGCAGGCGCGCCTGGATGCGGGCTTTAGTGAATCCGAGCTTCAGAAGCTGGCGCACATGTGTCGCAAAGCCTGATTTCCTGTCATTGCGTGCGCAGCGAAGCAATCTCGATTTCAACTGGCGCTCTTCCGGTCACAAACGCTCTTCGCTGAGACCATCCGCTGTTGCCGACAGCAGCATACCGCGGCCTGCATGCCACTCTCCCAGAACGATGCGTTCTGCACTCTCTCCGTCGATCTCAAACTGATGGATTGCCTGGCGATGTGTATGGCCGTGAATGAGTCTACTCACGCGGTGTTTTTGCATCACATCGATCACAGCCTGCTGATTGACGTCCATGATCTCGTCAGCCAGTAGTGAAGTCGCTTCGCCGCTCATTTTGCGATACTCAGCGGTGATCACTCTGCGTTCATCAAGGGATTTTGCGAGGAAACCGTCAATGAAAGCCGGATTGCGCAGCTGTTGGCGCGCCTGTTGATAGGCGACATCATCTGTGCAGAGCGTGTCGCCATGCATCAGCAGGGTTCTCTGGCCATAGAGATCGATCACATGCTCTTCGCCAATCAGCTTGGCGCCGCACTGATCGCAAAAGGTCTCTCCAAGCAGAAAATCCCTGTTGCCATGCTGAAGATAGAGGGCTGTTCCCTGTTGGCTCAGCGCTGACAGGGCATCCCGAATCACAGGGTAGGGTGATTGATCATTGTCATCACCGATCCAGGCGTCAAACAGGTCGCCCAGAATATAGAGCGCCTCTGCACGTGGTGCACGCTGGCGGGTGAAATCGATGAAAGCATCTACGACCTGCGGCTGTTCGGGTGACAGATGCAGGTCGGAGATGAAGAGCGTTTCAGCTTCAGGCACCAACAATTTCGGCCTTCTCGACGACCACGGGCTCTTCAGGGACATCCCCGTGTCCGCCTGTGTTGCCGGTTGCCACCTGTTCAATGCTGTCGACCACGTCCATCCCTTCGGTCACTTCTCCAAAGACACAGTAGCCCCATCCATCCTGCCCGGGATAGTCAAGAAAGTTGTTGTCCTTGACGTTGATGAAAAACTGCGCGCTGGCGGAGTGCGGCTCCATAGTGCGCGCCATGGCGAGGGTTCCGCGCTTGTTGCTGAGGCCGTTTTTTGCTTCATTTTCGATGTTGTCACGGGTTGCTTTCTGCATCATATCCGGCATGAAACCGCCGCCCTGGATCATGAATCCCTTGATGACGCGATGAAATATGGTGCCGTCATAGTGGCCGTCGGCGACATACTGCTTGAAATTTTCGCAGGTGACAGGCGCTTTCTCTTCATTCAGTTCGATGAGGATATCGCCATGGTTGGTTGTAAATTTGATCATCTATCTCTTCTCGGTTAAGGGGGATATTTGCATAGGATGTGCTGAGCTTGCGAAGCGCATCAATCGTCGCGTCATGATGCGCTTCGTTCCTCAGCACATCCTATGTTTATGGTGCAATCATGCAGCGCATCTGGCAGTGATGAGGATTGCTGGTGACTATTTAACAACAGTCACTTTTTTGATTTCAATGGTCTCTTTGGGGGCATTCTGGCGGAACACTTTGTTTGAACCAGTGGCTGTTTTGGCGATCTCATCGACCACATCCATTCCCCCGGTCACTTTCCCGAAGACGCAATAGCCCCAGCCATCACGACTCGGGTAGTCCAGCGCAGGGTTGTTTTTATGGTTGATGAAAAACTGTGCTGTGGCTGAATGGGGATCAGCGGTACGCGCCATGGCAATCGTGCCGCGCAGATTTTTCAAGCCATTCTTCGCTTCATTTTCGACAGGGATATGTGTCTTTTTCTTCTGAAAATCAGTGTCGAAACCGCCCCCCTGGATCATGAATCCATTGATGACGCGATGAAAGATCGTACCCTCGTAGAAACCTTCATTGGCATACTTGAGGAAGTTTTCGACGGTTTTTGGGGCCTTGTCCGAATAGAGTTCCAGTTTGATGTCCCCCTTGCTGGTGGAGATCACGATCTGCACCGGCTCTGATGCTTTGACTGGTTTCTTAGCCATTGCTGAATCACTCTCTGGTTGAGACTCTGCACTGGCAAAGGCGGTGAATGAGATCAATAAAAATGACAATAAAAGGTGTTTCATGAATCTTCTCCTGAAAAATTATCGCGAAAATAATACACTATACGGCTGATATATAACATCTCAATAACTCCGTGCTTTGAATATACGTTTGCCAGAACAGATGTCATTTCGACCGCAGGGAGAAATCCTGGATCTGTGAATCCAGCAGGGGCATCAAGATTTCTCCCGTTGGTCGAAATGACAATATGCAGGATACCGCACAGCCTTTTTGAGAAGTTACCGAATAATATTCCAGGAAACCCATCGAGTCTTTCATGCTTCGCATCTACAACGACCTCACGCGCAAAAAAGAAGAGTTCAAATCCATCGATCCCGGCAAGGTGCGCATGTATGTGTGCGGCATGACGGTCTATGACCTCTGTCATCTTGGTCATGCCAGGGTGATGGTGGTCTTTGATGTCGTCTACCGCTACCTGCAGCAACGCGGCTACGAGGTCGACTACGTGCGCAATATTACGGATATCGACGACAAGATCATCAATCGCGCCAATGAAAACGGCGAGCCCTTCCCGGTACTCACAGGGCGCTTTATTGACGCCATGCATGAGGATTCAGATGCATTGGGAATCCTACCGCCGACATCAGAACCGCGCGCAACGGATTTCATGGACAAAATCATCGCCATGATCGAAACTCTGGTCAAAAACGATCACGCCTATGCGGCAGCGAATGGTGATGTCTACTATGCGGTCGCCAGTTTCGACGGCTATGGAAAACTCTCTGGTAAATCCATCGAGGATTTGCGCGCCGGGGCGCGGGTCGAGCCGGATGACGCCAAGCGTGACCCCATGGACTTTGCCTTGTGGAAAAGCGCCAAGCCGGATGAACCTGCATGGGACTCACCCTGGGGCAAGGGACGGCCCGGATGGCATATCGAATGCTCCGCCATGTCGACGGACGTGCTGGGGAATCATATTGATATCCATGGCGGTGGCGCAGACCTGACGTTTCCGCACCATGAGAACGAGATTGCGCAGTCGGAAGGCGCCACCGGTGAGCAGTTCGTCAACTACTGGATGCACAATGGTTTTGTGCGCATCAATGACGAGAAGATGTCCAAATCGCTGAACAACTTCTTCACGGTGCGTGAAATCCTGGAGAAATACCGTGCAGAGGAGGTGCGCTATTTCATCCTCACCAGCCAGTATCGCAGCCCGCTCAACTATGACGAGGAGCATTTGGTCAATGCGCGCGCTGCGTTGACGCGCTTTTACACGGCGTTGCGTGATCTTCCCGAGGCGCAGCCAGCCGGAGGCGAAAGCTATGTAGAGGCATTCATGGCTGCCATGGATGATGATTTCAATACCCCGGTTGCGCTGGCGGCAATGTTTGACCTGGTGCGGGAGATCAATCGCCTGAAAAAGGATGATCTGCAACAGGCTGCGGCTCTCGGGGCACAGCTGAAACAGCTTGGCGGCATCCTGGGGATTCTGCAGCAGCATCCCGATGACTATCTGAAAGGCAATGATGAGTCTGGTCTCAGCGATGTTGAAATCGACTCGTTGATCCAGCAGCGCAGTGATGCCAAGAGGGACAAAAACTGGGCCGAGGCAGACCGCATCCGTGATGAATTAAACTTACATGGAGTGGTTCTGGAAGACAGCGCTCAGGGTACCACCTGGAGGAGAGGCTCGTGAAAACAACAGCAGTCAATATTGACGGCGTCATTATTGGCGGCAACGCACCCGTCGTGGTGCAGTCGATGACCAATACCGCGACCGAGGATATCCCGGCGACCATAAAGCAGGTCGCGGAACTGGCGCAGGCCGGATCCGAACTGGTGCGCATCACGGTCAATACCGAGGAGGCGGCGCGGGCAGTGCCGCTGATTCGTGACGGACTTGAAAAAATCAACTGCCAGGTTCCGCTGATCGGTGATTTCCACTTCAATGGCCACCGCCTGTTGAGCGACTATCCGGAGTGTGCCCAGGCGCTGGCTAAATACCGCATCAACCCCGGCAATGTCGGCAGCGGCGAGAAAAAGGATGCGCAGTTTGCAACCATGATCGAGCTGGCCTGTAAATATGACAAGGCGGTGCGCATCGGCGTCAACTGGGGAAGCCTCGACAAGCAACTGGTGGCGCGCATGATGGATGAGAATGCGCGTTCTGCTTCACCCAAAGAGAGCGAGGAGATGATGCACGAGATCATGGTCGTCTCGGCTCTGGAGAGCGCCAGGCGTGCCGAGCAGATCGGGCTTGCTGCTGAAAAAATTGTTATCTCCTGCAAGATGAGCGGCGTGCAGGATCTCGTCAGCGTCTATCAGCAGCTGGCGCAGCAGTGTGATTATGCGCTCCATCTTGGGCTGACTGAAGCCGGCATGGGTTCGCGCGGCATCGTGGCATCGACGGCAGCGCTTGCGATTCTGCTGCAGCAAGGCATTGGCGATACCATCCGCGTCTCCCTGACGCCGGAGCCGGGAGAGCCTCGCACCAAAGAGGTAGAGGTTGCGCAGCAGATTCTGCAGTCGCTGGAGTTGCGCTCCTTTACGCCGATGGTTATCGCCTGCCCGGGATGCGGACGCACTACCAGCACCTACTTTCAGGAGTTGGCAAAAGAGATCGAAGAGTACCTGCGTGAGCGCATGCCGGTATGGAAACAACAGCATCCCGGTGTCGAAAACATGAGCGTTGCCGTGATGGGGTGTATCGTCAACGGGCCCGGAGAGTCGAAACAGGCCAACATCGGCATCAGTCTTCCCGGAACAGGTGAGAATCCGGCTGCCCCTGTTTTCGTCGATGGGCGGAAATTTACCACCTTGAAAGGCGACAATATTGCGCAAGAGTTCATGACGCTGTTGAATGACTATGTCGAGAGTCATTACAGTGCCTGATGTTGACACAGACGGATTTGAACTGGATGCGCGTCTTGCCAGTGATTGCCTGATACTCGGAAAACTCGACTGCAGCCTCTTGCTGCTGATGAACAACTCGTTGCTCCCCTGGTTTATTCTGGTTCCGCTAACGCAGGAAACTGAGATCTACCAGTTGCCCAGGGAGCAGCAGCTACAACTGCTCGAAGAGATCAACATGCTCTCTGACTTCATCAACAGCGAGTTTTCCATCGAGAAACTGAATGTTGCGGCGATCGGCAACATCGTCAAGCAGTTGCATGTGCACATTGTCGGCAGGCATTCATCGGACTATTGCTGGCCCGGCGTGGTATGGGGCGCGGATCAATCAGAACCCTACACTGATACCGAAGTTCATCGTATCAGGAGGTCACTGCTAATCAGGCTCAAAGAGCGCATTAAATTACAGCCTTGATTTTACTGCTGTTGCCGGATGTTGTGAAGAGCAAAGCGGCCTGATCACAGGGCAATCGGGCTTAAAAAGGCTTGAAAATAGAATCAACATGAGGTATTAACTCTATTTCTTTGAATTTCAATCATGGACAAGCCAACAGCATCGATTCTTCACCATTTTTCAACGATCAACGACCCCAGAGTCAACAGACAAAAGAAACACCAACTACAGGACATCTTCTTTATCACCCTTTGCGCTGTGATTTGCGGGGCAGATAATTGGGTGGCTGTTGAAGAGTTTGGTAAAGCCAAAGAAGCATGGTTTACCGAACAGCTGGATTTGGAGAACGGGATCCCCTCGCATGATACCTTTGGTGATGTGTTTGCAGCGATTGATACCGAGCAATTCAGTGAATCTTTTTCTAAATGGGTTGCTGAC
>Ga0209013_10004885_pt1 | contig 11671 bp, 11 predicted proteins | sample Cruoilmetagenom2_FD_187291 | JGI IMG/M metagenome (GOLD analysis project Ga0209013, IMG submission 187291) | Oil polluted marine microbial communities from Coal Oil Point, Santa Barbara, California, USA - Sample 2 (SPAdes) (version 2) | ecosystem: Environmental > Aquatic > Marine > Oil seeps ...
TCTTTTAAATGAAAAACTTTCTTCTTAAAATCAAAATCATATAATTCAATAAATACAAAGGCTACAATTTCTCCTTTGTGTTTAAGTCCTATATGCTGAAGTTGATCATGAAAATTCATAATTCCAGTGATCGGATCAGGGCCAACGAACTTTTTTTTTATGATCTCAATTTCTTTTAAATTCAGTTTAACCACTTCATAATCAGAGAGATCCCCTTTTATCCTGGGGGGTACACAATCAGAAACTCCCTCCAGAACCCAATAAAACGGGTTAAAGTCAAATCCTAAGGTAGCCAGTCGATTCCTAACCCCAAAGAGAAAAAGGCCGTTCTTAAGAATATTCCAAAACCATTTTATCCTATAAAATCTATCCTTATTTACTTCCATTAGGCCATGGGATTTTATTTATTTGCGTCCATAACTTCCATTACCAGGCTCCATGTTCATAAGTACTCTGAACTCTTTAGAAGTCATAAGTTCCCTGGCATTGGCTTTGGCAATGGTATGTATTCTTTCAATTAACTCAACATTACGGGCTAGCTTTGTTCTATCTGCATCAAACCATATATTATCCTCGATACCCACTCTTACTCCTCCACCAACAGCTATTGACAATGAATTCATTTTAAGCTGCGCATTCCCAATTCCCGCTAAACTCCAAAGTGAATTTTCCGGAAGATCCTGAATCATGATTCCCGCATGTAACAAATTTGCTTGTGAACATGCAATATTACCAAGGAGAATGTTAAAGTAATAGGGTGGTTCAAGCAGACCTTTTTTTATCAGGTACTTTGAAAAATTTACCATCCCTATATCAAATGCTTCCAACTCCGGAACAATTCCCTTTTCCTTCATTACATTCGCCAAATTCTGTATCATATCAGGAGAATTCATGCTGGCGACTTTATTAAAATTCAGGGAGCTCAGGGTTAAACTACCCATATCCGGTTTCAGATCACCATCCGGGTACAGGGCATCTGCCCGTTGCTCCAGTTCTTTAAAATTTCTGCCACTTAAGGAAACACAAATCACAAGAAATGGATCAAATTTTCTGATACCACTAATTATTTCGCTATAAATTTCTCTTTTATAACTGGGTTCTTCAGTGACTTCATCCCGTGCATGCAAGTGAACCATGGTAATTCCCACTTCAGTTGCCCTATGTACATCTTCTACAATCTCGGATACACTAATTGGCACATGAGGAGTCATTTTTTTTGTAGGGATCATCCCTGTAGGGGTAAAGTTGACTATCAATTTATCAGACATAGCACAAAAGTGTAAGCTCAGAATAGTTTTTTAAAAGAATACATTCAATAAGAAAAAGTACAACCTCAATATGTTTCTTTTGACCTTATAAAGTCTTCCTTACGCTAATATAATTAAATACAGGGATTAGATACCTGAAACTAATATTTACTGGTTATCCGGTTGGAAAGTACAGATATTATACTATATAGTCACTTAATTCACAAGGGATTATGAATATTATATCCAAGAAATATTACCTGAGATTCACAGGATTCTTATAGAATTAATCAAGATCCAAATCTCTTTTCAGGAAAACTTAAAAATAAAAATATGTACTGACCAGAGGAAACAAAATATAAAAAAGCTATATAGAATAAAGGAAAGTGTAGCTCTTTTTTTCATTAGATCAGGGTTTTATTAATAAATAATAAGAGGTCTATAGTAATACTTTTCCTCCTTTTAAGGGTAAGAAACCCGATTTTAGGTAGATATATTCGTTGAAAAGGCCTCATTTACTGCTGAATAAACCCTATTATATTCAATTAATAATTATGCTCTCCAGAAAATCTCCAATGAAATAGGCAACTATTGCAGCAATACCGCCCAATAGTAATGTTTCTAATATTCCTTTCCAGAAAGGTGTCTGATTAACAAATGCCTTTAGCCAACCAATTATGATAAAACCAATTGCCGTTAATATGGAAGAAAGAAGAAAAAGATTACTTTCAAGTGAGTAAATGTAATCCACCACATAAACCAAAAGTGGAATTATACCTATGATAATAAATGACAAATACGTAACACCACCAATTATTACAGGAGATTTATCCTCATCAAACATTACTAATTCCTCTTTCATCATTACATTTACCCATCGGTCTTTATCGCTAGTTATTACATTAACCACTTCTTCTAAAAGTTCTCCTTCAAAACCTTGCTCCTTGTATATAACCCTTATTTCATCTTTTTCCAATTCAGGAAGATTATCAACTTCCCAATATTCTATTTGTTTGTGCTTATTATAGTTATCTTTTTTTGTTTTATTGGATAAGTAAGCTCCAACAGACATAGCGAACCCATCTGCCAGCAAATTTGCAAATCCAAGAATTATTATTATAGCACTATCAAGGCCCGCACCTACAGAGCCCGCTACAACAGCGAAAGTGGTTACACAACCATCTATTCCGCCATAAACGAACTCACCTAAATATTTTTCATATTTCTTTAAAAACCCGGTGTGTTTATGTAAAGCATTTTCATTATCTAGTTCTGTACTTTCCATCATAAAGAGTTCTATTGAATGCTATAGTATAAAAGAGAAGTGTGGAATAAAATATTTTAGCTCATTACTTGTTTTAAAGCTTTGCCGAATGTTTCCATATCCTCCAATCTTCCAGTGCTAATACGAGCCCAATTGTTTAAAGGTGGAAAAGGGCGCCCTATCAGAACATTATGCTTCTTCATATCATTGATTACAGTTTGAATTGGCCTACCGGTTTTAAAAAAGACAAAATTGGTGTGCGATTTTATATGTTCCAAACCTAAATCATCAAGATGCTGATAGATAAGTGATTTTGCCTTAAAATTTTGCATAACACTAAACTTGTAAAATTCATCATCTCTCAAAGCTTCCTTGGCTGCTTCAATTGCCAGAATATTTGTATTTGCCATTACAGCTGATTTCAAATTACGGGCAATATCCGGCTTGGCAATTAAGTAACCAACTCGTAATCCGGCAAGACCATAAACTTTTGAAAATGTTTTAGAGACAATAATATTCCTTCCTTCTTTTACCAACTCTACCATTGAAGGATAATCGGGTTCCGTAATAAAATCATAGTAGGCTTCATCGCTAAATATTACTGCATCTTTATCATGTGACTTACAGAAATCCAGCAAACTTGATTTATTCAGGAGAGTACCGGTTGGATTATTTGGATTGCAAATAAAAATAAGCCTGGTATTCTTATTTATCTTCTCGGCCATTGCAGGCAAGTCGTGTTCCATATTTTCATTCAAAGGGACGCGATGTATTTTTGCCTTAAATGTTTCCGCATAACGCAGCATGGCTTGAAAAGTAGGATCTGCAGAAATAATCTCGCCACCACCCAGTCCGTAAACAAGACCGGCCGCCTTTAGGCCTTCTGTGGAGCCTCCTGTTACAACCACATGATCCTTTGTAACACCTTCCTTTAAGGCAATCATTTCAACTAAACTGGATAAACTTCTAAACGGGTATCTACAGGCTTCATCAAACGAATTTGTAAGTATTTTTCTGACCCTTTCGGAAGGACCATAAGGATTCTCGTTGGCATTAAGCAATACCATTGAATCGGCTAATTTAGTTCGCAGAGGAAAATCCAGCGCCATACTTTCTAATCCCCCTAATAATGCGAAACTGCTGGTTAAACCTACTGTTTTTAACCATTGCCTTCTATCTATATTTTTCATGTTCTGAAATTATGAAAAATAAGTTACAAAGAATAATTAAAGAATAAGTTTGGATATTAATTAAAGCCTGAGGGAAATAATATTCTAGACTTATATCACCTGTTTAAATCTCAAATAAAAGTGAGGAATCTGTCAGTCAGAAGTATAAGAAATTATTTTAAAAAGCCTTACTGCTATCAAATTACCTGTTTCTGATCAGAGAATTTAAAACTATGTAATTTAGTAGAGGGTATTGGAAATAAAAATGGTTACAATCAGAATTACCATTGCGGAATTAACAGTTATGGCAATGATTTTCTTTTCATTAATCGGTTCATTGCGACCTTTATAAAGGATGATTGTGCCAACTACACCTAAAATACCTGAAAGGATTATTGGTAAACCAAAAAGGTATCTTGAAAACACGGGGTTAATGTTAACTACAATTGCAAATGCAGCAAAAGTTAAAAGAAAAAGAATAAGTTTACTCAATTTATATGATCTTTCTGTATATGAATTATTAGCCTCCATAATTTCCGGGGTTTAGTTAAAACACAATTAGATTACTTTGATATTGGCCCTTAAACCTTCTTTGATACCCAATATATTATTTACTGTTTCCTTTAAATAATGCTTAATAACCATATTAGGAATTCTTAAGGTGGTGAAACCATTTTGAAATGAGTGCATGGTTTCTTCCAGATCGTTCATTGCCTGTTCATGGGTAAGCATTTGATATTCAGTATCGATTTCTATATTTAATTTGACCCTTGAAAATGCAATATCTACTGATTTTTTACCGTCCCACCATTCTAACATTGGATGAACTCCGGCTTGTTTAAGCCCATAATAAAGCTTTATAGCTTCTATTGGGGTGTTATTTTGCCTGATGAGTTTATCCATGCGCTTTTTATGTTTGGAACATAATTCTACACCATAAGATTCCATGGCAGTTTTATGATCCAAATAACTAAGTTCTTTTTTACATTCTATACACGTCATGCTTAAGTAAGTAAATTTTTAATTTGGGATAGTTATAACCCAGAGTTTTTTGGAATATTATATTTTATCGATGTATGACAACTCACTTTTAGACGAACTGCAATATTTTAGACGAACTGCACTTTTTTTGTTAAAATTTCTTTCAATTAAAATTGAATTTCGGAGCGCCATTATTCTTTAAAGAGTCTATATTTACTCCTCCATCTTTAACTTATTACAATTAAATGTTCAAGAAATTTGGCCCAGGGGTATTAGTTGCTGCTGCATTTATCGGTCCGGGTACAATAACAGCTTGCACAATTGCCGGTGTTGGATTTGGATATGCATTGCTTTGGGCTATGCTTCTTTCCATTATTGCCACGATTATTCTGCAGGAAATGTCTGCCAGAGTCGGGGTTATTACGCAGAAAGGGCTTGCAGAGGTTATAAGAGATCAATTAACGATTCCCTGGCTGCGTTACCTTGTTATGGGTATTATACTTAGCGCTATAGTAATTGGTAATACTGCGTACGAGGCAGGTAATATAAGTGGTGCTACCTTGGGTTTACAAGTCTTATTTGGCTCTAATTATGTGCCATTATATCCATGGATTATTGGCTTTATTGCCTTTATGTTGTTGTATTTAGGATCTTATAAAACCTTGGAGAAGGTATTTATTTCACTTGTGTTGATGATGAGTGTTTCGTTTGTTTTAACTGCTCTTTTTACTAAACCAGATATAAAGGAAATGTTAATGGGCTTATTTATTCCTTCCATACCCAATGACAGCCTATTTAATATAATCGCTTTGGTAGGAACCACTGTGGTTCCGTATAATCTATTTCTACATGCCTCATTGATAAGGGAAAAATGGAATTCTTCAGACGATCTTAAAAGTGTCCGAAGAGATACCTTTTTATCCATTGGCCTCGGAGGACTTGTTTCAATTGCTATTATTATTTCCGCGGCGGCTATTAATTCTACAGAAGTTAAAGATGCATTGGATCTGGCCAAAGGTTTAGAGCCATTATATGGTAAAAGTGCGAAATATTTAATGGGAATTGGTCTTTTTGCAGCGGGGATTACCTCAGCAATTACGGCCCCTTTAGCAGCTGCCTATGTAGCTAACAGTTGTTTTGCGTGGAATGCTAAAGTAACAGATGCCCGGTTTAGGATTGTTTGGATGGTAGTTCTTTTTATTGGGGTGATTTCACTCTCTTTTGGAATCAGGCCAATAGTTATAATACAATTTGCACAGGTTGCCAATGGGTTGCTGCTGCCCATTATCGGAATAATTTTGATTTGGATAGTAAATAAACCTTCCGTACTTGGAACCTTTAAGAATTCCTTTTGGCAGAACGTACCTGCAATTATTATCATTATTTTAGTAATAGTTCTTGGGGCTAAAAGTATTTTCAGTGTTTTTGGAATAATATGATCGGCAAAGTGTTTATAGATATTAACTGTGACGTGGGAGAAGGTATAGGCAATGAAAGTGCCCTTTTTCCGCATATTAGTTCCTGTAGCATAGCTTGTGGTGGTCATGCAGGTGATATAACCACTATGTCTGAAATAGTACAGTTGGCCAAAAAGTTTGGAATTAAAGTAGGTGCGCACCCTTCATATCCGGATAGAGATAATTTTGGTCGCAAATCAATGAAAATAGAAAAGAACCTTCTAAAAGCCAGCATTCGGAAACAAATTAAAGAATTAGAAGTTATTTTAAGCAAGGCCGAAATGCAACTGCATCATATTAAAGCGCATGGAGCCCTATATAATGATATTGCCGAGGATTTGGAGTTGTCTACTATTTATTTGGAAAGTATCCTGGCGTATAGGGACTATGTTTTATTATACCTGCCATATGGTTCAGTTATAGAAGAAGAAGCTCGCAAAAAAGGCTATAAAATATCCCTCGAAGCTTTTGGTGATCGGAATTACAATGAGGACTTAAGTCTTGTTTCTAGGCGTTCGTCACAAGCCATGATAGAAGAGCCAAAAAAAGTACTGGATCATATTATATCAATGGTTATAAATAACGAGGTATTTACCTTGAATGGTGTTCAAATGCCAATTCAAGCAGACACTTATTGTATTCATGGCGATACAGCTACAGCTTTACAAATATTAATGTATCTTTCGGACGAATTGCCTAAGCAGCATATTTTTCTAAAAAAGTGAGTTCCTATCCCATATCAATTAGACCTTTTGGAGAAGATGCAATTTTGATAGAATGGCCAAATGAGGTGTCAGAAGCTATTCTTTATGATATCCTTGGTTTTGCTGAAAGTTTCAAATTGGTTTTTAAAGACGCTATTAATTGGGAATTAGTCCCGGCCTACAACTCCCTTACCTTAATTAATCGGGAGAATAAAATAAATTTTTCTAAAACCAAATTTCTATTACAGGAATGTTATAAGAACAGGAAGGCCGGTGGAACTCCTCAACGTTTTTTATGGAAATTGCCTGTTTGTTATGACCTTGAATTTGGCATTGATCTGGAAGAAGTTTCCACAACTTTAGGTAAGAGTATTGAAGATACTATTAAGGCACATACGCATCACATTTACACTGTTTACGGCATTGGATTTTTACCTGGTTTTATGTATTTGGGGGGTTTACCCGAAGAATTGGAAACCCCAAGAAAATCTGTACCCAGGCTGCAGGTCTATAAAGGTTCTGTTGGCCTTGCAGGTAGACAAACCGGGATATATCCACAAGATTCTCCGGGTGGATGGAATATTATAGGAAATTGTCCGATATCTCTTTTTAATGTGAATCTTGAAACCCCTTGCTTTGTAAATGTAGGAGATCAGATTCAATTCTATGCTATTTCCCGCGCAGAATATGATTTGCATAAAATAGAGGCGGAGGTTGGAATATATAACCTCGATAAAATCAAGATAGATGATTAAAGTGATTCGTCCAGGGTTTTTTACCACAATTCAGGATATTGGGAGGTTTGGTTACCGTGAAAAAGGAGTTCCTGTATGTGGATGTATGGATAATTACTCCGCCTCCGTAGCAAATTCTTTATTGGAGAATGAGGAAATGGATGCCTTGATGGAAATCACGATGACAGGTCCTGAACTTGAATTTCATACTTCGAGTTTTTTCTCTATAACCGGAGCTGAAATGTCCCCGACTTTAAATGGTATTCCTATCAATTCCTATGAAGTACATAGAGCCAATGAAGGAGATGTATTATCCTTTGGAAAACTAATTAATGGTTTTAGAAGTTACCTGGCTGTTAAAGGCGGCTTTCTGACAGAAGTTAAATTAAGGAGCAGATCATTCTACAAGCCAATTACTGATAAGAATCGTATTAAGGAACGAATGGAAATACCCATTGAAAAGCATACGGAATATTCTCCAAAAATAAGTCATATAAAACCAGAAGCCTGGCATAAGGAGCATGAATTAATTGTGCTTCAAGGTCCTGAATATAAAATATTAACGGATGATCAATTAAAGTTATTATTTACTAATAAATTCACCATAGCCAAGGAAAATAACCGGATGGCATATCAGCTTGAAGAATTAATAGGAGCACATTCTCACAGGATGCTAACTTCTGCAACCCTACCCGGAACTGTTCAATTAACACCTGCCGGTAAATTAATCATATTGATGCGAGACGGGCAAACAACCGGCGGATACCCCAGGGTGCTTCAATTGGCAACTAAATCAATTGCACTCTTATCTCAAAAGAAATTTGGGGATAAGGTTTCCCTTCACCCTTTAAGGCACTAGATTTCTTTATATACTTCTTGAAAAGGGATCCTGAAGCGTGGACCATATGTACCTTTCGGATCTCGCACACCACAAGCGATAACCATATTGATTTCAGCACCTCTGGGTAAGTTCAAAACTCTTTTTATCCGCAAGGTATCTGATCCTTCCATAGGACAAGTGTCGTAACCAATTGCTGCCATAGAGATCATAAAGTTCTGAGCGGCCAATGCGGCACTTTTATGGGCAACAATGCGCATATCAGAGTTTCGAAGCTGTCTGTAAACCGGTTTGAAGAGCCCTACCAGGTTAAAAACTAAATAGCGCATCAGTCCCAAAACACCTAAAAAGTCAATATATAGTGAAGGTATAAGCTTTTTGTAATAAGTTATTGCAAATTTTTCCCTGCTGTCGTAATCTTCAATCGGCTTATCACCAAAATTCTTCTTTAAAAAATTAAGATTTGCTTTTGCTCTTATCCGCCAAAGATTCTTTCTTGCCACAATTACGACCAATTGTTTAGCTGTTTTAGCAGCAGGTTGGTCAAAACATGCAGCACTTATCTTCTTTTGGACATCTTTACTTGTAATATGGTAAAATTCCCATAATTGTAAATTACTACTTGTAGGTGCCAAAACAGCATTCTCAAGACATTTCTTTACCGCTTTGGAATCAATTTCATCTTCTTGTTTATAAATACGTACAGACCTTCTGTAGGTTATAGCTTCCGTAACTGTTTTTTCTATTTTCATAACTATGTATAATATCTAATACCGCAAAGAAAAGATTATACATTTTCACATACAAATATTTGAACTGACATAAAATGTAATTCAAAATAAGCCTATTAAAGACACTTCACCATTTATTGAATATGGGATATATGAGGCTCTTATATAGTTGAAAATCAATGAACTAATCAAATAAATGTTTTATTGAATTTGAACCAGCACTAATTGTTAAAAACATCAACTTTTTTAAACAATTATCTTTGAAAAGTATAGCAATTAAGAGCTATAAAGATTTAAAGAGAACCTATTTAATGGAATTGAACAAATACAGTAAAAATGTAACACAAGATCCAACTCAACCTGCTGCCCAGGCAATGTTGTATGCACTTGGATTAAAGGAGGAGGATTTAAAAAAACCTTTTATTGGAATTGGAAGTACTGGCTACGAGGGAAATCCTTGTAATATGCATTTGAACGATCTGGCACAGGAAGTAAAGCAGGGAGTTCAACAAAATAATTTAGTAGGACTTGTATTTAATACCATTGGAGTTAGCGATGGAATTTCAATGGGAACTTACGGAATGCGCTATTCATTACCCTCAAGAGATATTATAGCCGATTCTATGGAAACAGTGGTTCAGGCAATGAATTATGATGGCCTGGTAACCGTTGTTGGTTGTGATAAAAATATGCCGGGTGCCTTGATGGCTATGATCCGCTTAAACAGACCTTCTATTTTGGTTTATGGAGGGACCATTGCTTCAGGGTGTTTTAAGGATAAAAAACTCGATATTGTTTCTGCATTTGAAGCCTGGGGTGAGAAAGTTGCCGGGACTATGAATGATAAAGATTTTAAAAGTGTCATCCAAAATGCATGTCCCGGGGCAGGGGCATGTGGCGGTATGTATACTGCCAATACTATGGCCTCGGCAATAGAAGCCTTAGGCATGGCATTGCCCTATAACTCTTCAAATCCTGCCATTGGCAAGGAAAAACACCAGGATTGTATTAATTCAGGCAAGGCAATAGGGCATTTAATAGAAGAGGATATTAAACCGAGTGATATTATTACACGTAAGTCATTTGAAAATGCAATTCGCCTAATAACGGTTATGGGAGGTTCCACAAATGCGGTATTGCATTTTTTAGCAATTGCGAAAGCTGCTGAAATTGATTTTACCCTGGATGATTTTCAAAAAATAAGTGATACAACTCCTTTTTTGGCCGACTTAAAACCTAGTGGAAAATATTTGATGGAAGATATTCATCGCGTGGGAGGTACTCCTGCTGTAATGAAATTTATGCTTGATAATGGAATGCTACATGGCGACTGCTTAACCGTTACCGGTAAAACAATTGCCGAAAACTTAGCAGATTTACCAGATTTGAAACCCGGTCAGAAAGTAGTCAAATCACTGAAAGATCCAATAAAAGAAACAGGACACCTGCGTATTCTTTATGGGAATTTGGCAAAAGACGGAGCGGTAGCGAAAATAACAGGCAAAGAAGGACTTTATTTTACTGGTCCGGCCAAAGTTTTTGATGATGAATTCAAGGCAAATGATGGAATAGGTAAAGGATTGGTAAAAAATGGAGATGTGGTGGTTATAAGATATGAAGGACCTAAAGGAGGACCTGGTATGCCGGAAATGTTGAAACCAACAGCTGCGATTATGGGAGCAGGACTTGGAAAAAATGTTGCATTAATTACCGACGGCCGTTTTTCCGGTGGAACCCATGGTTTTGTAGTGGGGCATATCTCTCCTGAGGCTCAGGATGGGGGTACGATTGCTTTGCTGAAAGACGGCGATATTATTACAATTGATGCAGAAAAAAACAGTATTTCAGTAGATTTGACCGAAAAAGAAATTAGTGAAAGACAGTCAAAATGGGTGCAACCGCCACTTAAAGTTAATCGAGGATGCTTATATAAATATGCAAAAACAGTTTCATCGGCCTCGCAGGGTTGCGTAACAGATGAATTTTAAGCTTTCATACCAAATTTTGATAAAGATAAGGCCAAGAAAGTAATAGCATTTAATAAAAAATAATGCGTATGCAAACATTAAAGGAAGAAAAATCGAAGACACACGAGGAGACTTCAATAAGAATCAGCGGTGCTGAAGCAATTATCCATTGTCTTCTTGCAGAAGATGTGAATTTGATATATGGCTATCCAGGTGGTGCTATTATGCCTGTATATGATGAGCTATATAAGTTTCAGGATAAACTTCAACATGTGCTTACAAGGCATGAACAAGGAGCGACTCATGCAGCACAGGGTTTTGCCCGTGTTACGGGAAAAGTGGGTGTTGCGGTAGCAACCTCTGGCCCCGGAGCAACAAACTTAGTAACCGGTCTCGCAGATGCTCAGATAGATTCCACTCCAATGATTTGTATTACAGGTCAGGTACCCCGGCATCTGCTAGGGTCCGATGCATTTCAGGAAACCGATATAATTGGTATATCTACCCCGGTTACCAAATGGAATTATCAGATTACAAAAGCTTCTGAGATTCCTGAAATTATGGCAAAGGCTTTTTTTA
>Ga0209013_10004886_pt1 | contig 11671 bp, 7 predicted proteins | sample Cruoilmetagenom2_FD_187291 | JGI IMG/M metagenome (GOLD analysis project Ga0209013, IMG submission 187291) | Oil polluted marine microbial communities from Coal Oil Point, Santa Barbara, California, USA - Sample 2 (SPAdes) (version 2) | ecosystem: Environmental > Aquatic > Marine > Oil seeps ...
GAGCCGCTCTACGAGGTAACGCAAATCAAGGGCGATGGCGAGACCCATCCCTTCCTGTCGCCGGAGGATGAGTTCGCCGATTACGAGACCTGGGACATCGGCAATCTCGATGCGTCCGAGGCCAAGACCGACGAGATGCTCGCCGGTGAGTATGCGCGCTCCGCGCTGAAGCGTGGGCTTCAACTTGAGAAGAAGCACGGCACCAATCCCTACAAGTTCGGCATGATCGGCTCGACCGACAGCCATACTTCCTTGGCGACGGCGCAAGAGGACAACTTCTTCGGTAAGCACTCCGGCGCAGAACCGAACCCGGAGCGCATGGCGCATCCGTTCATGAAGACCGATGCCGGCACGATCCATGGCTGGCAGCAGGTGAGCTCTGGCCTTGCGGCCGTCTGGGCGCCGGAGAATACGCGTGAGGCGATCTTCGACGCCATGGCGCGCAAGGAGACCTATGGCACGACGGGCAGCCGCATGGGCGTGCGCTTCTTCGGCGGCTGGAACTACACCGACAAGGACATCGCCAGCCGTACTCCAGCCTTCGCTGGTTACGAAAAGGGCGTGCCCATGGGTGCCAATCTGCCGGCGAAGCCTGACGACGCCAAGGCGCCCAACTTCATGGTCTACGCGCTGAAGGACCCGATCGGCGGCAACCTTGATCGTATCCAGATCATAAAGGGCTGGATGGATGCGGATGGGAAGACCCACGAGAAAGTCTACGACGTGGTGTGGAGCGACGACCGCAAGCCCGGCGCGGACGGCAAGCTGCCGCCGGTGGGCAACACAGTCGACAAAAAGTCCGCGACGTTCTCCAACACGATTGGCGAATCGGAGCTCGGCACGGTGTGGACGGACCCGGATTTCGATCCGGGCCAGAAAGCCTTCTACTACGCGCGCGTTCTGGAAATCCCGACACCGCGCTGGTCGACCTATGACGCCTTCCGCTTCGGGGTCGACATCCCCGAAGGGGCACCTGTCTCGCAACAAGAGCGGGCCTACACCTCGCCCATTTGGTACACGCCGAAAGGGTAAGCGCCGTCACGCGAGCAACCTTAAGCTTGGACTGGGGACCTCACGGGGAACCCCAGTTCCGTGGCGTGAGTTGAAAAACTGACCCATAGATTGTGGTATGCAACCTGAGGCAGCTGCGCCTATGGCAATGCCTCGGCTGTTCAAGGAGAAAACGATGAAGTTCCCCTCGGTTGCCTCGACGTTTTCCGCCGTGCTTCTCGCCACGGCACTCGTCTCACCCGTAGCGGCCGATCAGCTTCCGACCAAGGAAGGCACGGCGGATATCGCCAAGCCCCAGTTCTCGCCTTATGCGGGACGGAACTTCCCCACCAAAGTTTATTGGGGCGACACGCACCTGCACACGGACGTGTCCGTCGATGCCGGTACCATGAACCGGATCGGTCAAGAGGACGCCTATCGCTTCGCGCGCGGTGAAGAGGTCACCACCACACACGGGCTTCAAGCCAAGCTCTCCCGGCCGCTCGACTTTCTAGTGATTTCCGATCACGCCGAGATGTATGGCTTGATGCCGCAATTGTTGGGCGGCAACCAAGAGATTCTATCGACTGAGACCGGAAAGCGCTGGTACGACGCTTTGTCGGCTGGCGACAGGGATAAGACCTTCGACACGGCCATGGAGATTGTGCGCTCGCTGTCGGGCGACGAGCCGCCCATCAAAAGCGACAAGGCCGTGCGCGATGCTTGGCAAAACTACACGGCGCTCGCCGACAAATATAATGACCCTGGCAAGTTCACCGCGCTGATCGGCTATGAATGGACGGCCATTGGCGGCAACAATCTGCATCGCAATGTAATCTTCCGAGGCGATTCAAGCGTCGCCAACAGGACCGTTCCCTTCTCGCAATTCGACAGCAAGAACCCGGAAGATGTTTGGAAGCATCTCGCTGCGTTCGAGAAGGAAACAGGCGATGAGGTTCTCGCGATTCCACACAATGGCAATCTGAGCAATGGGCGCATGTTCAGGGTCGAGACGTTCGACGGGCAACCGCTGACCAAAGAGTTGGCCGCTATGCGGGCCCAATATGAACCGCTCGTCGAAGTCACCCAGATCAAGGGCGACGGTGAAGCACATCCCATGCTGTCACCAAATGACGAGTTCGCCGACTACGAGACTTGGGACAAGTCGAATCTCAACGGCACCGAAGCCAAGACCGATGACATGTTCCAATGGGAGTATGCCCGCGAGGCGCTGAAGACCGGTCTGAAGCTCGACAAGACGCTTGGCGTGAACCCCTACAAGTTTGGCATGATCGGTTCGACCGACGCACACACTTCGCTGGCTGCGGTCGAAGAGGAGAACTTCTTCGGCAAGCACTCGGGTGTCGAGCCGGAACCGCACCGTTGGGAGCATGTCGTCATCGAGGCGCCGGATCCGAAATTCACCATTAAAGGCTGGCAGCAGGCCGCAGGCGGTTATGCCGGCGTCTGGGCAACCGAGAACACGCGTGAAGCGATCTTCGACGCTATGAAGCGGAAAGAAACCTACGCGACGACGGGGCCGCGCATGACGGTTCGCTTCTTCGGCGGCTGGGACTTCGACGAGGATGACACCAACACGCGTCTTCCCGCGACGGCCGGCTACGCCAAGGGCGTGCCCATGGGTGGCGACCTCAGCGCCGCGCCTGACGGCAAGGCGCCGACCTTCTTGGTCGCGGCGGCGAAAGATCCCTATAGCGGCAATCTCGACCGCATCCAGATCGTCAAGGGCTGGATGAACGCCGACGGGGAGACCGAAGAGAAGGTCTATGACGTTGTGTGGAGCGACGACCGCAAGCCGGGAGCCGACGGCAAGCTGCCGCCGGTTGGCAATACCGTGGATGTCGGAAACGCCACGTGGAGCAACTCGATAGGCGATCCGGAGATGATCGCGGCATGGGAGGACCCGGACTTCGATCCGGACCAGCGCGCGTTCTACTACGCGCGGGTGATCGAGATCCCAACGCCCCGCTGGACTGCCTACGAGGCCAAGCGCTTCAATGTTGAGATGCCTGACGAGGTGCCAATGACCACCCAGGAGCGTGCGTACACCTCGCCCATTTGGTATTCGCCGAAGGGGTAAATGGCATTGAAGAATGAACCCAAATGAAAGCTGTCGCGCAGGTCGCCGGTTTCGCTATTTTGCTGACGGCGTTTGTTGTTGCTGATGATGCGAGGGGCGCCGCCGAACAGTCGCTGGCGGACCGCGAGGCAGCTGTTCCAGAGAACCCCCTAAAGGATGCCTATTTTGGCGAGCAGCATGTCCATACGTCGTATTCGCTCGATGCCTATATCGGCGGCGAGGCGCTGACGCCCGACGATGCCTATCGCTTTGCAAAAGGGAACGCGGTAACGGTTTACGGCAAGCCGCACAGCATCGGCCGTCCGCTCGACTTCGTGGCAATTACCGATCACGCGGAATTTTTCGGTGAGATGCATGCCGCGCAAGTGGAGGGATCTCCCGGCTATGACAACCCGACCCTTGTCGAGCTGCGCGGTCTGGACAACTTCGATGATCAGGAAGCCTGGTTCTTGAAATACGTCGTATCAAGCAACCGTTCGGCAACGCCGCAGCACACGGACTTCTATCCGGGAGACGACGCCTTACATAACGGCTGGAAGGTCATGGTCGATGCGGCAGAACGGCACTACGTGCCGGGCACGTTCACAACCATCCCCGCGTTTGAATGGTCGGCCGCGCCCAAGGGCGGTAACATGCACCGCAATGTGTTCTTCCGCGACACCAAGGTGCCTCGGCTACCGTTCAGTGCTGTCGACTCGAATAATGAGGAAGAGTTGTGGGACTGGCTGGCGGAGCAGGAGAGGGCCGGCTCCACGCTGCTCGCCATTCCCCATAACTCGAATGCGTCCAAGGGCTTCATGTTCGAGCCTGTCGACAACAAGGGCGAGCCCATTGATGCCGACTACGCGCGCACCCGCGCCAAATGGGAGCCGCTGATCGAGATGATGCAGATCAAGGCAAACTCCGAGGTGAATCGGAAGCTTTGGCCAGCCGACGAGTTTGCAGATTTCGAGAACGGCGACAGCATCCAGAACTACAGCGATCGCACATTCGAAAAGGAAAATTTTGTACGCTGGGCGGCTATCAAGGGGCTTCACTACGACAAGATGCTGGGTGTTAATCCCTACAAGTTCGGTTTCGTGGGCGGAACGGATAGCCACAACGGCACGCCAGGTGATGTCGCCGAGGCGAACTATGTCGGAAGCCACGGTGGCGCCGACGGTCCGGTGAAACGGCGGCGCGATGAAGATATTGCGGGCTGGATCATGGGCCGAGATTCGAACCCGGGCGCCCTGACTGGTGTTTGGGCGCCGAAGAATACGCGCGGCGCGATTTTTGACGCGATGAAGGCGCGCGAGACGTTCGCGACGTCCGGTCCCCGCATCAAGGTGCGTTTCTTCGGTGCTCCCGGACTCGCCACTTCGAGCGATCCCGTAGCGCTGGTCAAGGAGGGCTACAAACAAGGTGTCCCCATGGGCGGTACGCTCGAGGATTTGGGTGAGGCTCCCACCTTCACCGTGCACGCCATGAAGGACCCTGTTGGAGCCAACCTCGACCGCATCCAAATCATCAAAGGCTGGGTGGACGACGAAGGTGAGCCACAGGAAAAGATCGTGGACGTCGTCTGGTCCGGTTCGCGCAAACAAGACGCCGACGGCAAGCTGCCACCCGTGGGCAACACTGTCGATGTCAAGACGGCGCGCTACGAGAATTCGATCGGCAGTGCCGAACTGATCGGAAGCTGGACGGATACCGAGTTCGATCCCAAGCAGCACGCGCTATACTACACGCGTGTCCTGGAGATACCGACGCCACGTTGGTCCACTTACGATGCCGTGCGCAACGATTTGCCGTTGCTTTCGGACGTCCCGTCGTCAGTCCAGGAGAGAGCCTGGACGTCGCCGATCTGGTATTCGCCGAAGGGGTGAGCGAGTTATGGGACGGCAGATCATGCATTGCACCAGGCCTCTGGCGGCCGCCGCTTTGTTGATGGCCGCTATTGTCTTTGCCGGCCAGGCGGCGCTTGCGTGCGGCTATCATGACCCGCGCTCGATGGCGCGCGGGCTCATGAACCTGGTGTTTCCGAAGTCTCTTTATGTCAGTACGGCCGTTTGGCGCGCCCAGCGTAGCGGCGTCCTGCCGCCACGGCAGCGCAAAGCTGCGAAGGATTTATTCGCCTACCAGCGCGACGTTTCCAACTTGCAGAAACTGGGCGCTCGACTTGTCGCACCAAGTCGCGAAGAGGGATCCTTTGCGTTGGTGTTACTGGACTCCATGCTCTGGACTCGCTTCGTTTCCGGACCCGACGGCTATACCGTCGCCACGCATGTCAAAGGGCCCGAAAAAGGCGATGCGGTCCTCGTGACGGAATCCGCCGTGATAAAGGCGCTGCTCGACGGCTCGATCGATATGCCCGCCGTGGAAGCCAAAGGGCTGTTCCGCCTCTATGGTCCCGTTGAACGCCAAGCCGCGACCCGCAACGCCTTGCGCGGTCTTTCGACGAAGAGCCCGGCGGCGTCGCTTGAGAAGGCTGGCTAGCCCGGCATGACCGTGTTCACCCGACTGCTCCGCGAGCCGCTGGTTCATTTCGTTCTGATCGGGGCGGCCGTGTTCGGCCTCTATGCCTTGTTGAGCGATGGCGGCGAGGAGCGCGTTCGCGACCGTATTGTGGTATCCGAAGGCCGCGTAAAGCAGCTCGCGCAAATTTTTGCCAAGACTTGGCAGCGCCCGCCGACGCCACAGGAATTGCGCGGGCTGGTGGACGCTTTCGTCAAGGAAGAGGTTTACTACCGCGAGGCTGTGCAGCTTGGTCTCGACCGCGACGACACGCTGATCCGGCGCCGCATGCAGCAGAAGATGGAGTTCCTCACCGAACCGGGCGAGGAGGCGCTGACGGCGGACGACGCGACGCTCCAGGCCTATCTCGATAAAAACATGGCGGCGTTCAAGGTCGCGCCCCAGATTGCTTTCGAGCAGGTCTACATCAAGCCAAAATCGGGTGAGACGGACGCAAAGTCCCGCGCGGCGGAAGCGCTGGAGGCCTTGAAGTCCGGCGAGACCCCGGCGTTGCTAGGCGATGCGACATTGCTGCCGCCCGCCATGAAACTGTCCTCGGTGACCAGCATCGAGCGTGATTTCGGTGACCCGTTCGCAAAAGAGCTGACGACGCTTCCGCTGAACACTTGGACCGGTCCGGTCTCCTCGCCCTACGGGCTTCATCTGGTGCGCGTGACGCAGCGCGTCGACGGTTACGACCCGAAGCTTGCCGAGGTTCGCGACGCGGTCGCACAAAAATGGCGGACCGAGAAGCGCGACACATTCCAGCGTGAGGCCTACGAGAAGCTGCGGTCCAAATACCAGGTCGTGTTACCGGCCGCGAAGGAGACGCCGGCGAAAGCGGAGGAGGCGGCGCCGTGATGCGCCTCGTTTGCGCCTTGGTGCTGGCCTTGCTGCTGCCCAGCGAGGGGGCGTCCCATGAGCTACGTCCCGGGTTTTTGGAGATCAAGCAGACGGGCGCGGAGGCTTACGATTTGCGCTTCAAGGTTCCGGCGCGCGGCGACATGCGCTTGGGACTCTATGTTCGTCTTCCGGCTGAGTGCGCCGAGACGGCGCCGCCGCGCACCGAGCGTGCCGGGAACGCGTTGCTGGAACGGCTTGCCGTCCGCTGCCCTGGCGGTTTGGCGGGCCAGTCCGTCTCCGTGGACGGCCTTTCGGGCACTTTCACCGATGTCGTTGTGCGCGTGGAGTCGGAAAATGGTACTGTACAGGCCGCACGGCTGACCCCCGATGCGCCGTCCTTCATTGTCGCCGCTGCACCGACTTGGATCGATACGGCGTGGACCTATTTTCTTCTTGGCGTCGAGCACATTTTGCTCGGCATCGATCATCTGCTTTTCGTGCTGGCGCTTCTGTTGCTCGTCCGCGACGTGCGGATGCTCATCAAGGTCATCACCGCGTTCACTTTGGCGCACAGCATCACGCTTGCCTTGGCCGCGCTCGGCTGGGCGCATATTCCGCAAGCGCCCGTCGAGGCAGTGATCGCGCTTAGCATCATGTTCATTGCAGCGGAGATCGCCCGTCAAAGCGGACCGGAGAACGACTTCACCAAGCGGGCACCATGGGTCGTCGCCTTCGCCTTCGGGCTTCTGCATGGGCTCGGCTTTGGCGGGGCACTGAAAGAGATCGGTCTGCCGCAATCGGACGTGCCGCTCGCGCTTCTGACGTTCAACCTGGGCGTCGAAGCGGGGCAGTTGCTGTTCGTCTTCGCCGTCCTGGCGCTGAAGGCGATCGTCGACCGCTTCGTTCCGATAAAGACGCCGTGGATCCGGACCGTGACGGGCTACGCCATCGGCTCACTTGCAGCGGTGTGGTTCGTGGAGCGCGTCGGCCTGATGCTCTGATTTGGTGGTGACCCCGGCAGGATTCGAACCTGCGACCCTCAGATTAGGAATCTGATGCTCTATCCAACTGAGCTACGGGGTCAGCGCCGCGATTGAGCCCTCTCCATGTCTGGGTGTAGAGGAGGCATTGGCCTCCCGCAAGCCACTATGGCGGCCGTCCTCAAACGTTTCGCGCCTTTCGTGCGATCGCCCGGACCAGAGCCGCCGGTTGCACAACAGCCGGGAAGAGCTACGTTACTGGGCAACGGGCGGTCCGCTGAGGGCTGCCTGCCGGAGGAGCGCATCGCATGTCGGCCTCGCGGAAACAGGCGGAGACACTCTCGGCCCGGATTGCCCAGATGCTTGGGGTCGATCTCGATCCGGCGGACTCTGAGTCGCTGACGCTGCTGCTCACGCACACATTAGATGAAGCCGTTCGCGCGCAGGAAAAGCGGGACTTCGAGCGCATTGCCGAGGTGCAGGCTTCAGCCCACGCCGATCTCGGACGGCTGCTCAACGCATCGCCCGCGGTGATCTATTGCCGGGCGGCGACCGGCGACTTTGAGCCCACCTTTGTGAGCGACAGTGTCGAGCGCATGTTCGGCTGTTCCCCGCGGGACTATCTCTCCGATCCGTATTTTTGGCGCAACCGGGTCCATCCCGACGATATCGACCGCATCAACGCTTGGGTCGAGCAGATGTTCGAGAGCGATCAGCGTTCCATCGAGTATCGCGTCGACCGGGGCGACGGCATCTTCATCTGGCTCAACGACCGGCAGCAGGTTGTTCGCGACACGAGTGGTGAGCCTGTCGAGATTGTCGGCTCGTGGACCGACGTCACCGAACGCAAGGAAGCGGAAGCCGCCAGACGCGCGGCGCGCAAGCGGCTCAACGTGCTGCTCGGCATCGCGCCCGTTGTGATCTACAGCTTCGAGGTCGGCGGCGCCTTCAAGCCAACGTTTGTGAGTCCGAATATCGAGCGGCTGCTCGGCTACAAGCCTGAGGAATATCTCGAAGGCGCCGACTTCTGGCGCGAGCACGTTCATCCCGAGGACTTGCCACGGGTCGAGGCGCAGCAGTCGCACGTTTTCGAGAAAGGCGCTCAACTCATCGAATACCGCTTCCAAGACAAGCACGGCTCCTATTGCTGGCTCAGCGACGAACAGCAACTCGTGCGCGACGATGCCGGAGAGCCCCTCGAGGTCGTAGGCTCGTGGAGCAATATCGATGAGCGAAAGGCCGCGGAGGGAGCGTTGCAAGCCTCACAAGCCGAACTGGCCAAGGCAACTGATGCGGCGGTCGAGGCCAGTGAGGCGAAAAGCATTTTCCTCGCCAATATGAGCCACGAGATCCGGACGCCGATGAACGCGGTTATCGGTCTGTCGCATCTTGCTCTGAAGACGGAACTCAGCCCGCGTCAACGAGACTACATCCTCAAGATCAAGAGCTCCGGGCAGCACCTGCTCGGGATCATCAACGACGTTCTCGATTTCTCGAAGATCGAGGCCGGAAAGCTGACAATCGAATCCATCGACTTCGATCTCGACAAAGTTCTGGAGAATGTCGGGAATCTCATGTCGGAGAAGGCTTCGGCGAAGGGCCTCGAGCTGATCTTCGAAGTGACGCCGCAGGTCTCGTCGCATCTCAAGGGCGATCCTTTGAGGCTCGGACAGATCCTTATCAATTTCTGTTCCAACGCCATCAAGTTCACTGACGAAGGCGAGATCTTTGTCCAAGTGCGCGTGCTCGAGGAGGATGAGGATTGCCAGCTCCTGGAGTTCTCCGTGACCGATACCGGAATTGGCATGACCGACGAGCAGGTCGCACGGTTGTTTCAGGCCTTCGAGCAGGCGGATGCGTCCACCACGCGCCGCTATGGCGGCACGGGACTTGGGCTCGCCATCTCCAAGCAGCTGACGGAGCTCATGGACGGGTCGATCACCGTCGAGAGTGAGACCGGCAAGGGCAGCGCGTTTCGCTTTACGGCGCGGCTCGGCAGGGGGACGGTCACCTCCCGCCCCCGCTTGCTGCAGTCGGACTTACGGGGCCGGCGCGTCTTAGTGATCGACGACAACTCGCACGCGCGGGCTGTCCTGTCGAACATGCTCACGAGCATGACGTTCACCGCGGACGAAGCGGCCTCTGGTGAGGAGGCCTTGGAAATGATGCGCCATGCCGATACGCGCGGCGAATGTTATGAAATCGCCTTCATCGATTGGCAGATGCCCGGTCTCGACGGCATCGAGACCGGCAAGCGTATCCGGACCCTCGGCGACGGGGAAAGGCCGCATCTCGTGATGGTCACGGCCTATGGCCGTGAGGAGGTGCTGAAGCAGGCCGAGGAAAGCGGTTTCGAGAACGTGCTCATCAAACCGGTCACGTCCTCGATTTTGTTCGATACCGCGGTGGAGGCGCTTGGCGGCGATCATGAAGATACCGACACGACGCAAGCCGGGGACGCGTTCGACAGCGCGCAACTGCGTGGCGCGCGCGTGCTTCTCGTGGAAGATAACGACGTCAACCAAGAGGTAGCCGTGGGTCAGCTCGAGGATGCTGACGTTTTTGTCGATGTCGCCGAAAACGGAAAGGAGGCGATCCGCCTGATCGAGCGCAACAACTACGACGCTGTGCTCATGGACATGCAAATGCCCGTCATGGATGGTGTCACCGCAACGCGTACTTTGCGGGCAGACCGCCGCTATCAAGATTTGCCCATCATCGCCATGACCGCTAATGCGCTGGCGTCCGATCGGGAGCTGTGCCTCAACGTCGGAATGAACGATCACGTTGCCAAACCCATCGACCCGCACCAGTTGTTCGGCGTGCTGCTCCATTGGATCAAGCGGGATGCGCCCGGCGAGGCCTCTGTGGTCCCTGCGGCTCGGGCCTCCGGCAATGGTGGCGTTGACGGCCTGGAGGTCGAGGGCATCGATGTGCCGGCCGGTCTCCGGTTCACGGGCGGAAATCCGGCGCGATACCTCGCGTTGCTGACCAAGTTCGCCGATGGACAGGCCGACGTGGTGAATGCCATCCGGCAGGCGCTCTCAAACGGCGATGCGGCGACGGCGGAGCGTGCGGCTCACTCGCTGAAGGGCGCCTCCGCGACGCTTGGAGTTGCGGCGGTATCGGCGGCGGCGGCGGCGGCCGAAAGCGCCATCAAGACCGGGAAGGATGCCGAGCGGCAACTCAGCGCGCTGTCGCTGGCCTTGGCGCCGGTCGTCGACGGCATAAGAAGCGCGCTTCCTAAGGCCGTCCCGTCGAACGCGGCACCACGAGGCCGTCCGGCCGATGTGCTGGAACCGCTCGCGCGGCTTAAGATACTTCTGGAGAACGACGATGGGGAAGCGGCCGACTTCATCATCGACATGACCCCGCTTCTGTCGGGCGTGCTCACGGAAGAAGAAGTGAACGCGCTGTCCGATCACGTCTCCCAATTTGACTTCGAAGCGGCGCTTCGGGCCCTGTCGAGCGTTGCGGCACGGCTCTCGCTCGATCTTGAAGGGGAAGGGCGCTGACCAGTGCCATGTTTTGGCAGGGTTCCATGATCCCAGATCTCGCCGTCCTTCGTACGGGAGTCCTGCTGAGCCTAATGTTCGGCATGCGCGCCGCTATTGCCTGCGATCTGCCCGCCGGCGAGGTCGCGACCGTGGCGGCCGTCGAAGATGGCGAGACGTTTCGGCTCCGCGACGGGCGCACGGTGCGGCTGGCGGGTGTGAAGGCGCCCGCGCCGCCGCTTGGCTGGAAGGGGGAGGAGCCATGGCCGTTCGTCACGGAGGCGAAAGACCGGCTGGCGCAGCGTCTCCCGAATGGCTCGAAGGTCGAGCTTCGGTTCGACGAGCGCGCGGAAGATCGGCACGGCCATCTCGTGGCGCAGGTCTATGTCGTGGAACACGAAGAGCGAGCGTAGCTGCAAGGCGCGCTCGTCGAGGACGGCTCGGTCCGGGCCTATGTCTTGCCAGGCATGCCCGCCTGCGCGGGCGATCTTCTCGCGCGGGAAGGTCAAGCCCGCGATGCGAGGCGGGGTCTCTGGCGGTCCTGGGCATATCGCGTGCAGGACGCAACTGATGTGACGCTCTTGGGCCGGCTCACCCAGACCTATCAATTAGTGGAAGGGATGGTGCATGCCGTGGGCGAGGGGAAAAAGAAGCTTTACGTGAACTTCGCGCCCGACTGGCGGAATGACTTCACCATCGTCGTCGACCGCAAAGCCCTTGCCCGCTTCGAGGCGGCGGGGCTCGCATTCGACAGACTTCCCGGTGCG
>Ga0209013_10004887_pt1 | contig 11667 bp, 14 predicted proteins | sample Cruoilmetagenom2_FD_187291 | JGI IMG/M metagenome (GOLD analysis project Ga0209013, IMG submission 187291) | Oil polluted marine microbial communities from Coal Oil Point, Santa Barbara, California, USA - Sample 2 (SPAdes) (version 2) | ecosystem: Environmental > Aquatic > Marine > Oil seeps ...
CAATAATAATGGTAGAGATCAATGTTAAAACATTACGGTAAAAGGTAAACCTTACACCAAAAACACTTGCTTCTGCGGGTAGTTGAACCACACCCAAAGTCACCCAGGCAAGGATAAATGCGCTGAGTGCATAATGAGACACACCTTGTTCCATTAATCCGTCTGCAACCACATAACTGATCATCCCCTGCCCCATCGAAACGGCTCCGGCCACTGTTCCTGCCAGCGTATCCGCTATACTACCGTATCCAAAAAAAGTAGCAAGTATTTCAGGACTAAGATAGACCTGCATGATGCCCACTGAACCTATGACTGCGAGCATCATAGGGCTAATGGAGATAAAGTTAATGAGTGCTTTTTTAAAGGATTTTTTAAGTGAGGGGGTCTCTTTTTTCATTATTATCCTTTACTTTAAACTCATAACTGAATCAAAAACACACCCTACTTTTTCTTCGATATCTTTACCTTGCAGGTCCATAAAATCTATCTGTATACGGTATACCTTTTCACTTTCTACAAGAAAATGAAAAACCAGATACCCGGCATAGAGCTTTGATTTGGCTGTTTTCTTTCCTGGATCTTCTTTATCATTTTCGTAAATAAAATAATCTATAAGAAGTTCTTTAGTACTCTTCTTCTCTGTCATTTTATGTAAATCAATCTGATCTTGGATCATCTTGTCCACCTCTGACAGGCTAATATGCTTTGCCAACTTAGTCAGCATGTGTTTAGAGAGTTTAAATTTTGATTTGATGACCACATGATTACTTTTAATGGCATCCTGGATCGTAGTCACCTGTTCTTTCTGATAGACATATTCAAACGTAGTAGATTTTTTATGACATTCCAGTCGTGCGCTGTTTGCACTTTTTTTATTTATAAAACCAACAACTTCAGATCCTATCATATAGAAAAATAAAACAGCAACTAATCCAAGAAAATATTTAAACACTTTTGTCCTTCTAATGCGTATGAGAACCATGTGCAGGATGTCTAACTTCATGATGTGCTATGACATTTTGCATCTCTTTTTCATCCAATAACGTGAGATCATCCGATTCGAATTTTTCGAGTACCTCGTTTAAAAGTCTTCTTTCAAATCCTGTATGATAAAGTGTTATATTTCCATAAGACTGAACTTTTTCATACGGACTTTTACCCATCTCTTGCAAGATGATAGTATCTACCTTTATGTGAGCCAACCATTCTATGACAGCTTGTCCACCTTTAGCAGGGTTTTCCACTATGTTTACTTGGCCATCTTCTACAATGGCAAACCATTTAGCCTTACCAAACAGTGGTGCGACAGGTGCATTTTCTTTATTCATTTTAACTGGGATTGCTATTTTCATTATTTTCCTTTAATGTATTTTGAGTCATCACAATGGCTTTTCCGTGAAGAAGTGCATCTGCTATTTTTTTATGTGCACTGTTTATAAGTCTGGAAAATGTTGTTCTCGATACGCCCATTCTTTTGGCACATTCTTCTTGATAGTACGCTTCATAGTCACTCAAACGCAGTGCTTCCATTTCATCTTCATCCAGTACTGTTTGTTCAAGAAACCTAGCTCTGACACCACAAGGTTTAAAACAGACATGTGAGTGATCTTGCGCTATGGTACGTAAAATTTTTCTTCTTCCAGCTTGCATTGGATACTCCTATATATTGAACATATGTTCATTATATCAGAAAATTATAACGAACAAATCTCCATAAGTCAATAGCAAAAGTTATAATTATTATAATATTTATATTTATTAGAGAATTAAAGCAGGGAAAAATACGTTTTAATTAGAGTAAAGCGAAAAAAACGCTTTGAGGATAAATAATTCTTTTTAATTTAGAAAAGATCTATTTATCAAAATATTTTTTAAAATATTCTTCTACCAGTCCATCAAAATACTGCATACGCTCTTTTCCCTTAGGCATAGTAGTACGCAGACCTTTCATTTTTTGTAAAAACTCTCCTACTGAATCTGGGATGATCTTTTCAAAATGTTGACGTATCTGCTTTGCAAAAGCCGGTGAAGCACCACCGGTGGAAAAGGCAATAGTAAGGTCTTCTTTTTTGACATATGAAGGAAAGATAAAATCACAATACTCGACATTATCTACTGAATTAACCAATATTCTACTGCCTCTTGACTCTTCATAAATAGCTTTATGCAATGCCACTGTGTCGGTGGCCACAATAACAATATCAAAACCTTCTATGTCACCTGTCTTATAAGCTCTTTGATAAAGTGTTAAAGCATTCTCATCTATAAGACACTTTGCATCTTCTTCTACCCTAAGTGCAATAACAGTGATCTCTTTCGTAAAGTCAATCAGTTTTTCAAGTTTTTCTGTGGCAATGTAACCTGCACCTACAACTAAGACTTTGAGATTTTTCATATCCATAAACATGGGGAAAAAAGACATTTTGTTCCTTTTATCAGTTCTTATTTGTAATGTAACAAAAGTTTATCATAATAACTTTGATATGAATCAATCATTCACTGGCAATTATTAAATATAATTTAAGATAATCAATTATAAACAATGGAGCCAAAAGTGCAAAATGAATTACTCTTTCAAATGCAAAATGCATTTCCACTGACACAAAAACCTTTTGAAACGATTGCCAAAGAACTGAATACAACAGAAGAAGAAATACTCTCTATGGTGCAAAAACTTAAAGATGAAAAGATCATTAGACAGACATCTGCCATATTTGACACAAAAAGACTGGGTTATAAATCTTCATTGGTTGCTTTTAAAGTGTCTGAAGATAAAATAGATGCTGCTGCAGAGATCATCAACGCACACCCTGGAGTAAGTCACAATTATCTTAGAAATCATGAATATAATATATGGTTTACTATGGCTGTTGCTCCTTACAGTGAACTGGGTCTGGAAAAAACCATAGAGGTTCTCAAAGAGCGTACAGGTGCAGAAGATGCCATCATACTTCCTACACTTAAAATGTTTAAGATATCTGTCAAGATGGATACCACAGGCAAACGGGCAAAAAAAGAGAAGCTTAAAAAACTGGCTCATAAAGAACTGACATTGACAGCCAAACGTATCGCAGTCATCAAAGAGTTACAAAAAGACATAGAAATAACTCCAGAACCATTTAAAGCTGCTATCAAAAAACTGGGATTGAGCTATGAAACATTTTTTGAGATTGCAAATGAGCTTAAAGAGAGTGGTGTGATGCGTCGTTTTGCTACTATACTTAACCATAGAAAAGCAGGTTTTGGTGCCAATGCTATGTCTGTCTGGGTTGTCCCTGAAGATAAAGCTGAAGCTATAGGTAAAGAGATGGCAGAGTTTTCTGCCGTGAGTCACTGTTATCTCAGACCCAGCTACCCCAACTGGCCTTATAATCTTTTTGCCATGGTGCATGCAAAAACACAAGAGGAATGCGACAGCCTTATTGAAGAGATGGCCAAAGAGAGTGGCTTAACACAATACAGTAAGCTCTACTCAACCGTAGAGTTTAAAAAACAGAGATTAGTTTATTTTGATGATGCCTTTGAGGCGTGGGAAAAAGAAGCGAAGTAATATAAAAGAGTAGATAAATCTACTCTGATCTTTCATTGTATTATTTTTCAAACCAACTAAGTTGTCTATGTAATTTAACCACTTCTCCAACTACGATAAGTGCAGGAGTAGGTAAATCCTTTGCTTTTTCATAAATATCTTCGAGTGTTCCTATAACTGTTTTTTCATCCGGTCTTGTACCACGGCTGATAACTGCGATTGGATGGTCAGCAGGTTTACCTATCTCTATAAGTTTTTTAGTGATCTTTCTCAACCTATGTAAACCCATTAAAAAGACTATAGTATCATCTGTCTTATAATTTTCCCAAGGAATCTGAGAATGATCTTTGTTGTTAGATTCATGACCTGTAACCACCCGAAAGGAAACAGTCACACCACGATGGGTAACAGGTATGCCTGCATATTCAGGTACTGCGATAGCAGAAGTGATCCCCGGTATAAATTCAAACGTGATATCACGTTCACGTAAATAAATACCTTCTTCTCCTCCCCGTCCAAATACTAAAGGGTCTCCACCTTTTAAACGTACTACTACCTCATGCTTTAAGGCATTTTGGTAAATAACTTCATTGATCTCTTCCTGTGGTAAAGTATGGTGTGAATCTTCTTTTCCTACATACACAAATTCACACCCATCTTTTGCTTCTTTCAATATCTCCGGATTTGCAAGCCTATCATAGATGATCACATCTGCCTCTTTAACCACACGTAATGCTTTGATAGTCAAGAGTTCGATGTCTCCGGGCCCTGCCCCTGTTAAATATACTTTACCCATAGTAGCTTTCTCCTCTAGTTTTTTCTTCCGATAAATAACATGACGGATCTTCTGCCCACATGTCTCCATAAATAGCATATGCTCTGGATCGAGAACCGCCGTTGCAGATATTTATGTACTGACATGTCCCACACTTTCCGCCTAATTCTCTAGGATGTACTCTCAGTTTTTTCAACAATTCTGTTGGTTCTTTTGTCCAGATATCTGAAAAATCCTCTTTTAAGATATTACCTATTTTTTTAGGGAAAAATGGATCAGGCTTAACATAGCCTTCAGAGTCAATATTAAGTAACTTACGTCCTGCAGAGTTCCCACCCCAATCTATAAGTCTTTGCTTCATCTCTTGCGCATATTCAGGATATTTTTGTATAAACCTATCATAAAATAAAATAGCATCCATTTCCATGTTACCTGTCACTATCTCTATATCTCTTCCACTTTCATGGTATTCAAAAGCTTTATCCAAAATATAATTGACTGCAGTGATACGCTGATCTTTACTTAGATCCATAGTTAAGTTTTCCAGTCCTCTCCCGCTGTAAACAAGATGAGAGATGTAGATTTTAGGGATATTATGTGCTTCTGCCAGTTCAAAAATAAACTGCAAGTCATCATATGTATCTTTAGTAATAGTAAATCGTATGCCTACTTTGGTTCTGCCATAAGAGTTTAGCAAGTCTACTGCTTTCATTGACTCTTTAAATGAACCTTCAAGCCCACGAAAGGCATCATGCACTTTTTCCGATCCATCAATACTGATACCGATATAATCAAAAGTATCCAGGATCTGTTCTGCATTAGACTTTTTGACATACAGACCATTGGTAGAAAGATATGTCACAATACCCAAAGATTTACACCTTGCGGCAATGTCATAAATGTCTTTTCTTGTAAGTGGTTCTCCACCAGAAAAGATGAGAAATTTTACACCATTTGCCTTCAATTTTGGCAAGGTATCCATAATGTCATCTGTCGTAAGTGTATCTACTGCATCCAGATCTGCTTTTGAGTAACAGTGAAGACAGGAAAGGTTACAACGGTTGGTAAAATTCCAAATAGCAATACTCCCATCAAGTACTCGTGCAGGTTTCTCCTCAGTCACGGACTTCAATAGATTAGATAGTCTAAACATTATTTTGATTCCTTATATGATAATATGTATTCTGAAATTAATGTGAGTTCATCAGAGGTAAGTTTGAATGCAGGCATTGCATTACGTTTATACCCTAACACTTTAGAAACAGCTTCAGGGTCAGTGATCATCCCCCGTATCTCATCTCTATTTCTTTGTGAAGCAATTTGCGCAAAAGAAGGGCCAAAAGCCACTGCCGTTTGATGATGACATCCCCAACAGTAGGTTTCAAACACTTTTTTACCTGTAAGGGGTTTTCCGCTATCTGCGTATAATACAGATACCATATGTATCATTAAAAAAAAAGCAGTTACGATCTTTAACATTCGAATCATTCCTTATGTAAATATATAAGGATAATAACAACTTTTTTATCGCAGCGCATTGATGTAGAACAAGAATCACTTATATATTTCAAAATAGGTAAGATCTTGTAAAGTTATACCTCTTTTATATGAGAGATATTCTTATGAATCCTCTTGATTTATATCAAGATAAAATATATCCGATTTGATACAATGCTTAGATTATAATAATATAAAGAAGGACTCATATGTTTAAATCATGGATCACGTTCTTGTTGCTGCTTGCAGCAACTATACAAACACACGCGGTATTGGAAAATACGACATGTAAACAGTGTCATCCTGTTATCTATCAGGAGTATCAGAACTCTATGCACAGTAGATCATCTATCTATAAAGACAGCATCCATAAAGCAGTATGGGACATGCATCCGGCAAAAGTTCAGGGAAACTACACCTGTGCAAAGTGTCATACTCCTTCTGATCACTCTCTTATGACTGGAAAAAGCACACTTGCAGACAATGACATACAACAAACAGAACCTATCTCCTGCCAGCAATGTCATAAGATAAAGAGTGTCGAGAAACATACAAAATCCAATAAAAATATTCTTAGTACCAAAGCAAATACTTTTTTTTCCGCAGACAAAACGTTAAAGGGTACAAAAGTAGAGTTTAAAGAAGAGAACAGCTTTTTCGGAATGGTTACAACCAAATCAGGATCACCACACCATGACATAGACTATAGTAATGAAGCTTACTACAATGGTGACTCCTGTATGGGCTGTCATTCGCATAAACAAAATGCTAAAGGCTTTTTGGTCTGTGATATGGAAGTAAAACAGGCAGACTCTCAAGAGACGTGTGTAAGTTGTCATATGCCGAAGGTAAAAGGTTCTCTTGCCAACCAAAAAGAGAGTGCCACACATGCATTTCATGGTCATAACCTTCATGGTTCCATACCGATCTCTCTTTCCAAATATGTCAAACTCTCTGTCAAACAAAATACCAATGGATTTGAAATAAAGATCAAAAATGAAGCCACACATACACTCTTCCCACAACCACTCAGACTTAGCCAACTAAGAGTAAGCATAGAAAGAGAAGGGAAGACACAGGAACTTAAAACAGAGTCGTTTGCAAAGGTCATCGGAACAAACGGTCAGGCATCTATGCCGTGGCTTGCAGATGCCATCATCTCTGACACTTCCATCAAAGCACATGAAACTCGTGTTGTAAACTACGATACAGTACTTAAAAAAGGTGATATAGTGATCGTAAAATTCGGTTATTATATGGTTAATCCAAAAGCTGCCAGTAAATTAAATATGACAGATAAAAGTGCCACGAAATTTATTATACTTACGCAGGATCGGGTAAGTATCTAATTTCTCTTCGACAAGCTCAGGGAACGGTGAGTGACCTTCAATCATAAAGCATGCCGAAATGATGAAGTCCGGTGGCTGAGCCTGTTAAAGTCAATACTCCACTAACTCCCCGTCAAGTGTCTTCAAAAATGCCACCATATCATCTATCTGCTCAGGGGAGAACTCATCACCTATCTGATACTTACTCATGATACGTACTGCTTCTTCCAGTTTTTCTACAGAACCATTATGAAAATAGGGAGCCGTCTTGGAGATGTTACGCAAGATAGGCACTCTGAATCTCAGGTTATCATTTCTGCCGAGGAATCCGCCTTTATTTTCAAAAGGAAACGGGCTGTCTCTCAGTTCGATCTCTGAAGAAAAAAGTAAACCTATATACTCAGATATATAGGATCTAAGCGGAAACTTCTGTATACTTTGTCCTCCCAGACTCATTCCTGTATGACAACCTTTACACCCCTTGGTCATAAAAAGTGTCATACCTCTTTTGGCTGTTGCAGAGATGGCATCGTCATCACCCTCTAAAAATCTATCGTACGCTCCTCTGGTAAGCAGTGTTCTTTCATAGGCTCCAATGGCTTTTCGTACATTTTCAAAAGTGATATTCTCTTCTTTGAACAAGGCAGAGAATTTAGCAACATAGGCATTGTTCTGGTTCAGTCTTTGCTCAACCTCTTTGGGTGTCATATGCATCTCAAACGGTGCTTGTATCGGACCGCCCGCCTGCGCTTCTACATCTTTGACACGTCCATCCCAGAACTGCGATTGTGCCAATGCAGAATTAAGTACAGTAGGAGAGTTTAAATGAAAAGGATTTTCCTGTCCGAGGTATCCAATGGCTGTGGGAATATCATCATCTCCACCCTCTTCCAGATTATGACAGGAAGCACAAGAGATACTTTTATCTTGTGAAAGTATGGTATCAAAAAAGAGTTCTTTTCCTAAGGCTATCTTCTCTCTGCTCATAGGATTATCAGGATTATCAACGACTTTGAGAAGCTCTTTATAGTTACTAGGTACGGGTGTCATACTTCGTGACATTGCCGTCTCTCTCAAGTCATCATCACTCAATACAACAACTTCATTTTCAGGCAATATAAAAGGTAAAGATATAATAAATATAACCACATATAAAGTAACCATTACAGGGTGTAAAAAACCTTTCATTTCTATCTCCTTATTTTATAATTCGCTAAGATTATTCTGATACCATTTTTATAAGTAACTATAAGAAAGTATCTCAAAATATGAAAAAACTAACGTTAATCCTCACACTGCTACTTAGCACTTCTGCCATGGCAGATATCGAAAAAGGCAAGATCGTTTATGCCAATAACTGTGGTATCTGTCATACCATTAACGGAGGTACTGGCCTGGGACCAGACTTCAACATGGTCTCTTATACAAGGTATAAAGCAGAAATTGAATATTATGCAAGAGATCCTTATGCATTATATTCAACATTTGGGTATGATGCAAATGCCATGCCCACACTGCCTTTAGAAGACCAAGAATTTAAAGATGTAGCAGACTACATAGACTCTCTGCAACCATTCAAAATATGGATGAAAAAGAAAAAAAATTAACTTCTTCAAAACGTCATATATACATTATAGTTAAACTCCACAAAGTTAAAATTGATAAGTATCAAGTTATTTAGATACTTATCAGCATTATTTGTTAAATAGGAGTATTTTTGTCTTATTATTGATTTATATCAAGTATTGTTCCCTTATATTAGGTTATATTTTGTTTAGAACTAAATAGGAGTAATTCTATCCTATTTAGAAATTCATAGAAGGAATGTACTTATGAAACAAATAACAATTTTACTGGCATTATTATTAGGAACCGATCTATTGGCAAATGTAGAAAATGGAAAAGCTGTTTTTGCAGCGAACTGTGCCATATGCCATACTGTGAATGGAGGTAGCGCTCTGGGACCAGATCTCAACCTAGTCTCATATACAAGAACAAAAGAAGAGCTGGAAAACTATACCAGGGATCCATATACATATTACAAAACATTTGGTTACAGTGCCAATGCAATGCCTACCCTTCCTTTAGAAAAGCAAGAGTTGAAAGATGTCACTGATTATATTGATTCCCTACAGCCGTTTAAGAAATGGATGAAAAAGAAAAAATTATAACTTTTTTCTGAAGCTGCAGTGAACTATTATACTCTAGGCTTGTTATTGATAAGTATCAAGTCATTCCTAAACTGAAACAGATAGAATATTTTACTAAACGCAGGAGAATATCATGGATGCAAAACACTACTATAATCCAAACACTATTATATGATGACTGCAACAGAATTCTTACCTTACTTAAAGACAGTAGGAACAGGACCAAAGCGTAACCGTGAGATGACTAAAGATGAAATAAAAGTTGTCATTCGTGCCATGCTGAAACAAGAGATCATTCCCGAACAGGCAAGTGCTTTTATACTTGGATGGAGAGTACGGGGAGAGAGCATAGACGAATTTGCAGGAGCCATAGAAGTTTTTGATGAATTTTTAAAACAAAAACCTTTAGCAAACTCCATAGAATTTGGTTACCCCTATGACGGTAAAGTAAAAAATCCTTACCTCATCACCCTTGCTGCACAGTACTTACAAAAGTTTGATCTGCAGTTTTCACTTCATGGAGACTTGCTTCAACCCGCAAAAGGAGGGATCACGCTTAAAGAGATATGTGACAACATCCCTTTACCTTCCAATACCCACTTCTTTGACAGAGCCACATACTTCCCCGAACTTCATGGACTCAATGATATAAGAGCACGACTTGGTCTACGCTCCTCTTTTAATACCATCGAAAAACTTCTGAACATCACGCAGAGTGACACCGCCATCATAGGCGCATTTCATAAGCCTTTTGTAGAAAAATACATCGCTCTTTTTAAAGACCGTTATAAAAAGCTCATCATCATCAAAGGAAATGAAGGGACACCAGAGATATTTTCTAAATGTGCTGTGAGCATCGTAGAAAATGGTGAAGTATCAGAGATAAAAATAGATCCCAAAGATTACGGTATACACTATATGAAATCTACGGAACGCATCCCGCTGGCAACATCTTTGGAACTTGTTAAAAATCCAAGTAAAGCATTCCAAGAGTTGGCAAAATTTAATGCTGCAGTCATTTTATTTTTAACCAGTAGAGTTAAGAGTATTGAAGAGGGATTGAAAGTTTTATAATGTATTCAATACTTCGTTTAGAATCTCTTGTGTTATCTCTTCCCCATACAAAGGTTTTCCCATAAAAGTTTCCGTCTTTGTATCTACAAAAAACAGTGTAGGAAACACACGTGTATAATACATCTCTATAGGGTAACTCACTCTTCCTTCATACGTCACAATGACAGGCACCATCTTTTGATTTATCACATCTACGTAAGTATGGTTCATAAAATGATCTTTGATAATTTTGTTAGAGATTAATGAGTCTTTTTTTACTACCAGTACCAGTAGTGGTTTATGCTCTTGATGAGCTTTTTGTAACGCAGTATCGTAGTCACCTAACCAATGCACATGATTGGCAAAAAGGACAAAGGGGAGCAACAGCCAAAATAAAATGATCGTTATTGGCTGCTTCATGCCAGCTATTTTTCTTCTTTCATTTCATAAATAAAGATACCGGAAGGATGTTTGAGCTGATAGATCTCACGTTCTAGGAACCACTCGTTTGTATTGATCACATTGACTTTATTATGATCACGTTCTTCTGTATTTCCATTCACTGAAACATACAAATAATCATCTAAATTTGACCAACGTACATGAAGTACTTTTGCTGCAAAGGTAAATGTTTTAATGATCTCAAGTGTCTTAGTATCCACTATCTGAATAGTAGGGAAATCTTTACCAGAATAAGTCACTGCCAAATGTTTTTTGTCTGGGCTCAGTGCCGTAAATACAGGTAAACCTTGTGTCTCTATGTTTTTTATAAAGTTAAATTTACTGTCATACACCATGACTGCATTATCACCCACTGCAGGTATAAATGTTTTATCTTCACTGAGTGACCAAAAACCAAAGTGTGGTACTTTAAGTACAGGCTTATTGTCTTTGGCCGTTACCTTAATTTCAGAAAATTCCATCTTATCCAGGTCTATCACACCAAATGACTTAGAAAGGAAAAAACCTACGATGTAAGTGTTCTCTTTGATCATCGCATCAAAAGGCATCTCTCCTACTTTGAACTCTTTAAACATCTTGAATTTTGGTAAGCCTTTACCTGCATTTTCATTTTTAAGTACTGAGACTTTATCACTATCCATTTGTGCAAAAATAAGCATATCTTTGTAAATTTTAATTCCCACATTTTTAGAACCCGTCACTATCTTCTCAATGGGTTTGAGATCACGTGTCAATATGTCAACCGACTTGTCATCATAGTTGGCAACAGCCACATAATTGTCACCTATGACAAATCCGATGGCAGATTTGGATGTTTTATACTCATTGAGTACTTTTTCACTCACAGGATCAAAACGTACCACATAGCCGTCA